>Ga0070717_10000890_pt1 | contig 19777 bp, 20 predicted proteins | sample LARL113metaG_FD_71366 | JGI IMG/M metagenome (GOLD analysis project Ga0070717, IMG submission 71366) | Corn, switchgrass and miscanthus rhizosphere microbial communities from Kellogg Biological Station, Michigan, USA - LAR L11-3 metaG | ecosystem: Host-associated > Plants > Roots > Rhizosphere ... | reverse complement strand
GGTGGTGGTCGCGGGAGTGGTGTAGCTCGACGAGGTCGCGCCTGCGATGGCTGTAGTGCCCTTTTGCCATTGGTAACTCAGCGTCGCCGAGCCCGTCGCCGTGACTGAAAAAGTTGCTGTCTGGCCCACGGTGACGGTCTGGTTCGATGGCTGAGCCGTGATGGCGGGAATCTTCGTCTGGTCTGACGAGTGGGTTGTCGGGTTAGATCCGCCGCATCCCGCCATGACTAGACTCAACGCGAGACAACACAACGTATGCTTCGGCCCGCAGTAGTGCATGGCAGGACCTTCCCAGAAAGTGGCGAACATATGATGCCAGTCCGCCATTTTAGGCTGGCCTATCCTCTGTTAATCTCGGCACGTCTGATGCGCGCCACGGCCATCCTCGGGTTGGGATGTTCTTCCAGGGACCTTAAGCCTTTTCAGGCCGACAAGAATAGTAGCAAGGTCGAATGGCTTATAGGCATGCCTGCCTCGGGCGAGGAATGCGATGTGATCCTGCTGTTCGGCGGCGATGGGACGGTTCACCGCCATCTGGGGCCGTTGGTCCGGCTCGGATTGCCGGTGCTGGTGGTGCCGGCGGGAAGTGGGAACGATTTTGCTCACTCGCTGGGATTGCGGAGCATGCGCGATTCGCTGGCCGCATGGAGTAAATTCTGTGGCGGCGCGGGCGATGTGCGCAGCATCGACTTGGGAATAATTTCTGCCGTGGAGAACGCGGGCGGGGCCCCTTCGACTACCGCTCAGGGCAGGTCCGTGCCACACGGGGCGCGGTACTTCTGCTGTGTCGCGGGCGTGGGCCTCGATGGAGAAGTGACCAGGCGCGCCAACCGCCTGCCGCGCTGGCTACGCCGCCACGGGGGATATCTGCTGACCCTGGCGGCGACGATTTTTACTTTCTCGCCGTTGCCCATGAAAGTTATGTCGCGTGCTGAAGGCGACGGCAAACTTGCATCTTGGACTACCCGCAGCGATTCGCTTTCGCTGATAGCCGCGTTCGCGAACACTCCATTTTGCGGCGGCGGGATGAAGATCGCGCCTCAGGCCAAAATGGAGGACGGTTTGCTCGATGTGTGTATCGTCGGTTCCGTTGATCGCTTTCGACTCTTGCGCTTGATCCCGACCGTTTACAGCGGCAAGCATCTGAACGTCCCGGAGGTCCAATACTTCCACACAGAGGTGGCGCGGGTCGAGACCGAGCAACCGCTCGATGTTTATGCGGACGGAGAATATGTTTGCCGCACGCCGGTTGAGTTGGCACTCCACCGCGCCGCAATGAAGGTGATCACGCTTTAGGACGAGGTTCACGCTGTATGCGGGCGTTGCCTATGAGCCGCTGCCCAAACCCAGTAAGTGCTAAACTTTCTTCATGTCTGACGGACGCTCGCGCACACTGCTCTGGATTCTGATTGGCGGAGGAGCTTTTTTCCTCTTCGTGCTGGCCGTGTTTACGCTGGTTTATCTGACGCTGCATGCGGGTGGAGCGGAGACCAGCATCACTTCTTTTGGTGACCGCATCGGCGTGGTCGATCTGGATGGCGTCATTCTTTCTCCGCAGCCGATTGTGGGCCAGCTCAAAAAGTTCGGCGACGACTCGTCGATCAAAGCCATCATTCTCCACGTAAATTCTCCGGGCGGCGGCGTGGCTGCATCGGAGGAGATTTATCGCGAGGTCAAGCGCATTCGCAACGAGAAGAAAAAGCGCGTCGTGGTTTCCATTGAGACTGTGGGCGCGAGCGGGGCCTACTACGTGGCCTCGGCTTCCGACAAAATTTTTGCCGACTCGGGCAGCATCGTCGGTTCGATCGGCGTGATCGCGCAGTGGATGAATTATGGCGATCTGCTGAAGTGGGCGAGGCTCAAAGACATCGTGATCAAGACCGGCGAGTTCAAAGACACTGGGAATCCGGCCCGCGATCTCACTCCCACCGAGCAGGCCTACATGCAGTCGCTGATCGACAACATGTTTGGACAATTCGTAAAGGCGGTCAGCGACGGCCGGGGCTTGAAGTATGACGATGTGAAGTCGATTGCCAACGGCAAGGTGTGGACCGGCGATCAGGCGATGTCGATGAAGCTGATCGACGGCGTCGGCGATTTTGAAACCGCGGTGGCCGACACTGCGAAGTCGGTGGGTATCAAGGGCGAGCCCACGCTGGTACACCCGGAAAAGGATCGCAAAACGCTGATGGACCTTTTGCTCGGCGATGTCTCTCAGCTTCTGCCGGGGCGTGAGAAGATGCTGGAGCAGCAGGTGGGCTTCTATTATCTTTGGAAGTAAGAATTCCGTTGAAACCTGCGGCGCCGGTGACGCGAAACGATGTGCGGCTGGCGTATCCATCCCGTAACTTGCATTAAACCCCTGAAATTTGAGAAGGTTATGCAGGATGCAACGGCGGGGCTCGGGCATACTGGGCTTGCGCGCGTCGATGGTTTCGGGATTCCAACGGCGGGTAAGGGCTTGGAAGGGACCGCCGAGAACAATAGAAGAGGGGCGTATGACCAAAGCCGATCTGATTGACGAAGTCTCGCGTTTGGCGGAACTTACGCGGAAAGACAGTGAAGTGATCGTGGAGACGATCTTTGACAGCGTGGTGCGCTCGCTGCGCGCCGGCGACAAGATCGAGATCCGCGGCTTTGGCAGTTTCCGCACCCGCCAGCGTAAGCCTCGAGTTGGGCGAAATCCCAAGACGGGGGAGCGCGTGGAAGTTCCGGCTAAGAAAATTCCATTCTTCAAACCCAGCAAAGAATTGAAAGACCTGGTCAACGAAGGCAACGGCACTGCGGCAGCAACTCCTGCGCCGCCAACCACTTCAGCGCCGCCGACGGCGTAGAGTGGCGCCGTCCCCACAGCCGTTGCTGGACACGTTTTCTTTCTCTTTGGATTGACAATCTGCCGAGCATCGTCGCGCTTCGCGCGACGGACAGCCGAGGGCGGCTGTCCCCAGATAAACAATCCCAAACGGCCGGGGGCTGCTTTCCCCACATAAACAACGCTGACGGACAGCCGCGGCGGCTGTCCCTCCGCTACGGATGCTTTCGTAAATAGAGGTCGGCGATTTTCAGCGCGAGCGCCTGAGGATCCAGGTCGGCGCGGTTGGCCAGCACGATTACAGTCAACTGGTCGTCGGGAAAACGCTGAATCGTCGTCCGAAAGCCAATCGTGTTGCCATCGTGCGACATGCGCCGGTGGCCCTGGTAGGGATCAAGAAACCATCCGAAACCGTAGCTGACGGGCTTGCCCTCGGGAAACTTCGGCGGGTCGTCTGTGGGATGCACGGGAGTGAGTGCGGGGCGCATTTCCTGCTCGCTGAGCAGGGTGTGATCGCTCAGGGCACGGTCCCATTTAGCGAGATCGTCGAGCGATGAGTAAATGCCGCCGTCGCCCAGCACGGCCGAAGTTGGGCTCTGGTCGGTTTCGTGCCAGACGCCGTCAATCTTGCTGTGGCCGTAGGCGCGGTGCGGCACTTCGTTCTTGCCCTTCTCATAGGCGAGCGTGCGGGTCATCTTCAGAGGAGTGAAGATGCGCTCTTGCAGAAACTGGCCGAAGGTTTTGCCCGAAACTTTTTCTACGATCATCGACAGCACCGCGTATCCCGAGTTGCTGTATTCCCACTTCGAACCCGGAGGAAATTTTCCGTTGGTTTGCTGCTCCAGCAATTTCAGGACTTCAGCGTCGAGAATCTGCGGAATCTTTTCTGCCGGAGTGTCGGGATATTGCTTCATCAGGATGTCTTCGTAGTCGGGCAATCCGGAAGTGTGGTTGAGCAGGTTGCGAATGGTAATGGATTTTCCATAGGCCGGAAATTCGGGGAAGATGTCGGTGAGGTGGTCGTCGTAGTGCAGTTTGCCGTCGCGAGCGAGGAGCATGATGCAGGTCGCGGTGAATTGCTTGGTGAAGGATGCGAGGCGAAAATTCGTTTGCGCATCGATGGGATGCGGGGTGCGCAGGTCAGTAACTCCGTATCCGCGGCGAAAGATGGGCTGTTCATTGCGCACCACGAGCACAGCGGCGCCGGGGAGGTTGTTGGATTTCAGCGAGGAAAAGCCCGAGTCGATCTGGTTCGGGGAAACTTGAGCTGAGGAGGTGGTGGCGAAAGGGGCGAGTGCTAATAGCAATGCAGTTGCGAGTCTGGTCTTCAAAGCGAATCCTCGAACGGCTTAGACGACAGCATGATCGACATGTTACTCGCGAATTCCGGCAGCTCCCATCATGCGGCCGGTCTTACCGTGTTCGGCGCGGTAGGAAAACAGCAGCTCCGGGTGACAGTTGGTGCAGAGCGGGGATGCTTCGATGTTCTTCGCCGGCAGACCGGCTGCAAGCAACTGCTGGCGGTTGGCCTCCACCAGATCGAGAAAAATCTTCTTGGGCAGGTCGCTGTGCCCGGGAGCACGGGCGCTCAGAAATAGAAGCGGATATTTTTCACGGACTGGATCAGATTCTTTGATCTCGCGGAACAGGCGGGCTCCGTATTCGAACTGCGACTCAAACTTGGTGCGAACCTCGTCGCCGACTTCATAACAACAGCCTTGAATGCCGGGACCGATCGCGGCCTTGAGGTCGCGAGGATTGGTCCCGAAGCAGCGGTGCATTTCGCCGACACCTTTTTCAACGATGCGCTTCAGTGTGCCGCGCCATCCGGCGTGAAACACGCCGATCGCGTGACGCTTGGAGTCGACGAGAATCACGGGCAGACAGTCGGCGGCCTGGATGGCGAGCAGCAGGCCGGAAGTTGCGGTGATGAGCCCGTCTCCGCTGAGGGGGTCTTCGGGGATCGAGTCGACGCGGCGAATGATGTCGGAGTGAACCTGGCGGAGCGTGACCAACGGCCAGAGAGATGTGTCAGCTTTTCGCGAACCGCGGCGAGGTTTGTTGACCGCTCCGAGTTCGCGAAAAAAAGCGGCGCGGTTCCGTTCGACGGCGGCTCGGTCATCTTCCTTGGTGAAGCCCAGATTGAGAACGTCCTTGCCGTAGGCGCGGGAAGATCCGCCTACACGCGTGGAGAAGCCGTGCAGCAGCCAGGGAAGTTTACTCAGATGCTGAGCGCGCAGAATCGTAAGCTTGGTTTTGTTCGGGGCCCGGGTTGGCACGCTTCCATGATAAAGGAAGGTACCTACCGTGGTGATCTTGTGCCGACCGGCCCGCGATAAATATTCTGAGCGCGAGGGAAAAATGTCCGTTGCCACTGGCACATTCCGCTGGACCGAAGCTTTCAGCGTGAACATCGCGATCTTCGACCAGAGCATCAGCACTTGATCGATACCATGAAGCAGTTGGACGAGGCGCTGTGAATGGGGGAAGGCAAGGCTGCACTGGATCCGGTTTTGGACAAGTTGTACCGCGCGTTTCTCAACGCGCGCGGTGTGCGCTGACCCAACCTCCATCCACGTTTGCCGGAGTTCCCGGCACTCCGCTATAGTTTTATGCATGTTCGCTGACTTCACCGCCACCGATCGCTGGACGAAAAAGCAGGTGCATTGCGTTTATCAGGCCATGATTGTTGCTATTGCCACGCGGCACGCGGACGCGGTGGATATTAAATTCCTAGTGGATGGCCGAACCGTTTGGGTGGCGTTGCCGCATCCGGCTTGGGTGGAATACAAGAAGCGTACGGGCAAGGCCATCACAGATTCGTTAGCGGTGGAGATTGCCGGACATTATCTGAAGACAGCGCTCGAGTCGGGTGAAGGCCTGGGGCGCGAAATGTATTCGCTGACGGTGGAAGAGACGCTGGCTCACCTTGAGGCAGCGATCGCTGAGATGCAGGCGCAACCGGCATAGCTGGGTTGATCATGTCTTGTTTTCGAAACCAGTGTTGGCCCGGACCTCGTAATGCGTGGCAAATGACTCAATCCTCGACAAGAGTCGTCTAGCCTCTGGTTCGAAGACGGGAACTCTATAGTCGGGACCGGCGAATTGTTGTACCGCCTCGAGCGAGTCGAAGAAGGTCACGACAACAAATTCAGCTTCGTCGTCGCCAATCTTGCGGAAAACATACCCACCCTTGTAGCCCTCGACCTTGTGCAACGATGGCAGTACCTTGTCCTTAAGAAGAGCCTCATAGGTATTTGCGTCTTGGATCTTGGTCCAACCTCGCCAATGACGTGCAATCATGATCTGCTCAAGGTTTGCGACTGAAGGGACTCTGACTAAATCACAACCGCTTCTTTGTATTCGCCGAACACGCGCCGCATCGCGTCAGAAATCTCTCCCACCGTGGCACAGGCCTCGACGGCGGTCAGAATTCGCGGCATGATATTTGCGCCCGAGCGCGCCGCATCTTCCACGCCCGCCAGCGCCGCCCTCCACCGGCCCGCATCCCGCTTGGCGCGCAACGCACGCACGCGTTCTACCTGCTTTGGTTCTAATGTGGGATCGATGCGCTGAATCGGGATTGGCTTCTCCTCCTCGACTTCGAAGCGGTTGACTCCCACAACGATCGCTCGCTGCTCGTCTACTGCCTGCTGGTATTCATAGGCTGCATTTTGAATTTCCTGCTGCACGAAGCCGCGTTCGATCGCCTTCAGCATTCCGCCAAGAACCTCGATCTTGCCCAGATATTCGGCAGCGCGCTTCTCAATTTCGTTGGTAAGCGACTCCACATAATACGATCCCGCCAGCGGGTCGATGGTCTGAGGAGCGCCCGACTCGAAGGCGATCACCTGCTGGGTGCGCAGCGCTATGCGCGCCGCCTGCTCTGTGGGAAGGGCCAATGCCTCGTCGTAAGAGTTCGTGTGCAAAGACTGCGTCCCGCCCAACACGGCGGCCATGGCCTGAATCGCGGTGCGAACGATGTTGTTTTCCGGTTGCTGTGCGGTGAGCGTTGATCCGGCCGTCTGCGTATGGAAGCGCAACATCCACGACCGCGGACTCTTCGCCTTGAAATGCTCGCGCATAATGCGCGCCCACATGCGCCGCGCGGCGCGGAATTTTGCCACCTCTTCCAGAAAATTGTTGTGCGCGTTGAAAAAGAAAGACAGCCGCGGCGCGAATTGATCCACATCCAGCCCGGCTTTGATCGCTGCCTGCACATAGGCCATGCCATTGCCGAGCGTGAAGGCGACCTCCTGCACTGCGGTCGATCCTGCCTCGCGCATGTGGTAGCCGGAAATCGAAATCGTGTTCCAGTCGGGCACATTCTCATTAGCCCAGGAGAACATGTCGGTGATAACGCGCATCGCCTGTTGCGGCGGATAAATATAAGTCCCGCGGGCGATGTACTCCTTGAGCACGTCATTTTGCACCGTGCCTGACAGCTTGCGGATATCGCCGCCCTGCCGCCGCGCTACGGCAACGTACAAGGCGAGCAGAATCGACGCTGTTGCATTGATGGTCATCGATGTAGAAATCTTCGTGAGTTCGATGCCATCGAACAGGCGCTGCATGTCTTCGATGGAATCGATGGCGACTCCGACCTTGCCGACTTCCCCCGCGGCCAGCGGATGATCCGAATCGAGGCCGATCTGCGTCGGCAAATCGAAGGCCACCGAGAGGCCCGTGGTGCCATTCGCCAGCAGATATTTGTAACGCTTGTTCGATTCCTCGGCGTTGCCCATGCCGGCATACTGTCGCATCGTCCAGAGGCGGCCGCGGTACATTGTGGCCTGCACGCCGCGCGTGAACGGATATTCCCCGGGATAGCCGACCTCGGTCTCGTAATCGGAACCCTTGAGGTCGGCTGGGGTATAGAGCGGGTTCACCGGAATGTGGGAGGAAGTCTCACTCTCGGTGGCGTCGGGGCGGGTCTTCAGCTTTTCGGCCATCGTACCACCTGACCTCTCGTTTAACTCGTGAAGCCGAACTTACTAACGCTGGCCTCTTTTCCGCGCTCTCAAAAACGAAGTGAGCCCGAACCAGGCAAACGTTAGCGTGCAGCAAACTGCAATCGCCAAACGTCCGCTGCCCGCGCTCCCGGCATGATACTTCTCGTACTCCTTAAGGGTGGCACCTGCAAAACTTAGGGCCAGGATGAGGAAAATAGCCCCAGTCACCTCGAGCCACAACTGGTGGGCCGCACGGCCAAAAGATCGACCAGTGGTGCGGACTCCGCTGATCACCGCACTGAAGGTACGGCTGCGTCCCGCCTGTTGTCCGGCCACCCGCGCTACCACCCCCAGCTTTCGCAAAGCAGAAACCTTGTTCACGGCCTCGATTTTAACAGCCCGCAGGCATACAATGGCGCAACGCCAGGAAACGGCGGCGACGAGAACAGCGAACCGTTGCGGCGCGAATGGCATCTAATTAGTGAAGCTGGCGAACAGTCCGGGGGGAACAAAGTGGATCCACAACTCAAACAACTCATGAAAGAACTCGGCGACGCTATCAACGAATCTCTCTCCGACTCCGAGCAGATTTCTGAAGTTGTCTCGCGCATCAAAGAGGGTGGATACGACATCTTCCTCGTGCTCGAAGCCACCATTGGCGTCAGCAAGCAGGGCGAAAAATCTTCCGACAAAACCTCGCTGGTCACCACCTTGTCGACAAATCCTGAATTCAAAATCAACGATCAGGACCTCAAATTCCTCAAGTCACTCCGCATCAAGATTGACGAAGACAAGCATGACCCTGGAACCACCGACAAAGGGAAGTAATTGCCCGCGGAAGCCTTCCACCCACCCACGTCGCCCTGATCCACCAACTGTCTTGATCCGCCACGCTGCGATCGACGGCTCGCGCGAGGCGCGAATTTTGCGGTAAGCCAAAGATAATGCGAATTGTCATTCTAGGCTGCGCCGGCATCGGAAAGACCACTTTGGCGCGGCAACTTGGCCAACGCACGGGCGCGCCTGTGGTTTGTCTGGACGATATTTGGCAGCTGCATTGGACGAAGAGTGATGTCCCCGCCTTTCGAACTCTGATCGTGAAGGCGCACGCGGGCGATGAATGGATTAGCGACGGCAATTTTGCAGTCGCAACATTCGATCTCCGATTGCCACGGGCTACGCTCGTAATTTGGATGGAGCGTTCAAAGCTGTTCTGTATTTGGCGCGTCATCGTCCGGGCATTCAAGCCCGGAGAAGCGCACGGAATACGGGGCCTTCCCAAGGTGCTCGCCTTCATTTGGAACTTCGACCGGATCAACCGCCCGCGCATTGAGGCGATGCAAATTTCTCACGGGGCTGACGTGCCGGTTCACAGATTGACCGGAAGCCGCGACGCTGCCGCGTTTCTGTCCGGTTACGCGGACGGCGCTAACACGGAGCTCTAACACCGATTGCGGGTATAACGGACGCGTTAGCAACCTTACCGACCTGTGCTACCATCTACTGTTTTCTTTTCGTATCTGCCGTGCGGAAAAGCAAGATTCCGGCAGGTGGAAGCTGGAACGGAATCTGAGGGGTAGTAATGAAAGATACTCTCGGGGTTCTTTTAGCAGGGGGCGCCGGCGAGAGACTTTATCCTCTCACTCGCGATCGCGCTAAGCCCGCGGTCACTTTCGGCGGCATCTACCGGATCATCGACGTCACGCTTTCCAATTGCCTGAACTCCGACCTGCGCCGTGTCTATATCCTTACGCAGTACAAAGCGCTTTCTCTCAACCGCCACATCCGCGAAGGCTGGAACATCCTGGGCCGCGAGGTCGGCGAGTTCGTGGAAGTGCTGCCGCCGATGAAGCGGGTGAGCGACCAGTGGTACCAGGGCACGGCCGACGCGGTTTACCAGAATATTTATTCCATCGGCTCCGAGCAGCCCAAGCACGTGCTAATTCTTTCCGGCGATCACATCTACAAGATGGATTACGGGAAGATGATGAAGCAGCACCAGGATTCGGCGGCAGACATTACTTTGGCGACCATCCAGATCGATCCGGAAGAAACGTTCCGCTTCGGCGTGGTCGATGTCGACAAAGACGGCTGCATCAAGGGCTTCGAGGAAAAGCCGAAAACTACGCAGCTGCGATCTCCCATCAATCCAAACAAGGTCGCGGGCTCGATGGGTATTTATTTATTTAATGCCGACGTGCTCATTCCCGTGTTGCTCAAGGACGCCGAGAACCCGCAGTCGAGTCACGACTTCGGCAAAGACATTCTGCCCAAGATGGTTGACGACTACCGCGTCTACGCCTACGACTTTGTTGATGAGAACAAAAAGGAAGCGCTCTACTGGCGCGACGTCGGCACGCTGGAGGCTTATTACGAAGCCAACATGGATATAGTTTCGGTCTCGCCAATCTTCAATTTGTATGATGAGCAGTGGCCCATCCGCACTCACCAGCGCCAGTATCCGCCGGCGAAATTCGTATTCGCCGAATCTGGACGCACCGGCACCGCGCTCGATTCCATTGTTTCAAACGGATGCATTGTCTCCGGTGGCATCGTGAAGAATTCCATCCTTTCTCCCGACGTGCGCGTTAATTCTTATACGGAACTGGACGACTCGATCCTGTTCTCGCACGTCAGTGTGGGCAGGCGTTGCCGCATCCGCAAGGCCATCCTCGACCGGGACGTGCATATACCCGAAGGCACCACTATCGGCTACGACGCCGACGCCGACCGGCAGCGCTATTTCGTCACCGAGAGCGGCATCACCGTGGTGACGCGAGATTATTCGCTGTTCGAAAATCCGGTGACCGTGGATTACTTCACCAGCGAGTAAATCGTCAACGCTTTGCGTTCCGTTCCCACCACTTTGCATCCGCCAGAACAACGGAGGTTTCCGCCTGACGTTGTGGGATGTTCCAATATCGTCTTAGCAGGCGGTCTTTCTGTTGCGGGCTCACGAGCTGAAAGCCATGCTTCTCGTAAAAGCGGATGGCCCAAACTGCAGCTGCCAGGTTCCGATCAATACCGGGCCGTCGGTCAGAGTCCGCAAATGCGATAGCAGGTGCGCTCCAATGCCGCGCCCTTGCGAGGCAGTACGGACATAGGCATGGCGAATCAGAGTCACGTCGTGCACTGGCTGAATGCCCATCACGCCCGCCAACCGCTCGTTTTCCTCGTATCCCCAGAACGCGATTCCCTCATCGATCTCCTGCTGCAGTTCGCTCCGCGACATGTAGGGTTCCTTCCAGCGATCTTGCGGAATGATGCCTTTGTAGGCCTGTGCGCCATCGTTGATGATGTCGTAAATCAGCTCGAAGTCTTGAGTGTCACAGGGACGGATCATTCGCATCTCCTGGCTTCTCGGCGTCGAAGGGATGACCGCATCGGATGCTCTGTATGTCTGAATCGCACAAGTAGGCGCGTCCGGTCTTGAATAAAATTGCAGGCGTCGCATACTCCTGGCTTGCGAAAACCAGCGATTCTGGGCTAGCATTTTTGCTCGTCCGCTGGAGTGTGAGACATGCCCATCCGGCCCGCGCGCATCGCGCTTTTCTTTCTACTTTTCGCAGCCTTTGCTTTTTCGCAGTCCGCTCCAAAAGTCGCACCACTGCCTTACGACCCATTGGAACTTGCGACTGGGCCCACCGTTGTTCCCAATACTCCGGAACAACGCGCGTTGCTGCTGAACCTGCTCGAGCGGGCCCGCCAGAATAGTGCCATGCACATGCCCGGCACCGCGCCCTTGACCCTGAAGGTTTCGTTCAACTCTACCGGAGGAGATTCGCACAATCAGGGCTACGGCGAGTTCGAGGAAATGTGGCTCAATGGCCAGACATGGCGGTGGTCGGCCCGACTGGGCGACTACTCACAACTCCGGATTTTCTATCAAGGCACCGCCTATGACGACAAAACGGGCGGTCACATACCGCTGCGGGTGCAGATGGTTCGCAACGCCGTGTTCTGGCCGGTGGTCGGCAACTTCGCTCCTTCGTTGATACGCATGGCAACTGCCAAATGTGAAGGCACCGACATCGCATGCATTCTGCTTTCACGCGGCGGCAACGACCCGACCGCCACTCCCGGACGGCGTTGGGAGGAGAACGAATTCTGCATCGATCCCAAGACCGGTCTGCTGCGAATGCACTCCGAAGCTCCTGGCATTTATTCCATCTACGATTACAACGGAGGCGTGCAGTTCCACGGCCGCATCCTGCCACGGCAAACTACGATCGTGGAAGGCGGCGCCAGCGTCCTGCAGATTCATCTCGAAACCCTTCAAGATGCCAACAACGATCCCAGCCAGTTCGTTCCCACGAAAGAGATGCTGTCCCGCGGCCCAGGCGCGATCATGCTCGGCCCTTTCCGCTTTCCCGAATCCGTTCGTGCGCCCGCCGGCTACACGGGCGTGATTCAACCGGTGATCGTGCACGCCATTCTTGACCAGAAAGGCAAGGTGCTCGATGCCGAGGTGGTGCAAACCTCCGACCCCGCGCTGGCAGCCGCCGCATTGGGCGTTGTGTGGCACTCTTCGTATATGCCGGCCGAGCAGCAGGGCCGCCCTTTGCAGCGCGAAGCCTTCATCAACGTGAGATTCACGCCGACGTCGTAGGCCTCTTCACACAAGCGCATAAAGCCCTTTTCATCTGTTTGATGACTGTGTTCCCAACCGCAGCGATCGCGCTCTTCCGCTGCTACAATGCCCTGTTTCGCATACAAGGTCCCATAGCCGCGAACTTCAACCTCCACAATCACGTACTGTCTTGTGGATAGTGCTTGGAGAGTCTCTCCAGCAGTCGGATCGTCCAAGCCGAGTCTCAGCGGTGTAAGCAGATTTCCGGGGAGTACAAGTGGAAGACGTCCAGGTCGTTGCGATGCTGGTCCGGCGTTGTATCGCCGGTGATGCCGCCGCCTGGGAGGAAATCGTGCAAACTTACCACCACCGCATCTACAACATCTGCTACCGCTTCGCCGGATCGGCCGATGACGCGCAAGATCTCACCCAGGATGTCTTCATCAAGATGTACCGCACCCTTTCGAGCTATGACCACACCAAGGGGGCATTCGTCACCTGGGTTACGACCATCACCCGCAACCTGCTGGTCGACCATTTTCGCAAGACCAAGCAGGACCGGATGACCGACTCCATGGACACGGCTGCGTCTGACCATGAGGACGTTCAGCCTCTCAGTGAGCAAATTCCTGACCACTCCTCTCCTCCGGACGCCCAGGTGCGCAGCCGGGAGGTCAGCGAGACCGTCCACGCGGCTCTGGCCAAACTTTCGCCAGAACTTCGGGAGGCAGTGATTCTAAGGGACTTACAGGATATGGACTACCGAGAGATTGCCACCGTTTTGAAGGTTCCGGAGGGTACCGTGAAATCGCGAATAAATAGAGGGCGAGCGGAACTTGCGCGCCTCTTACAACGTACCTATAGGCAGGTGATGTGATGCCAGACCAGACCAGTAACGGAATGCAGTGCAACGAGTTCGACCTGCTGCTCTCTGATGCCCTTGACGGTGTCCTGAGCGGGTCGGGACTCGACCGCTTCCAGGCCCACGCCCAGGTTTGCAGGGTGTGTGGTCCGCTGCTCGCGGAAGTTGAAGCGGGCCGCAACTGGCTGAAGGGTCTCACGGAGGTGGAACCTCCAGCCAGCCTGGTCAACAACATCCTGGCATCCACAACGGGCGTTGACACCCAGCGCCTGCGCGACACCGTACGCTCTCCCCAGCCCCGAATTTCCTGGTGGGAACACGTACAGGCTTCGCTGCTCGAGCCGATCTGGGCCACGGTCCGCCAGCCGCGCTTTGCCATGTCTTTCGGCATGGCCTTCTTCGCGCTGTCGGTGGGCCTGACCGTGGCCGGCGTGAAACCCGCCGACCTGCGCCAGATCAGCCTGCGGCCATCCGCGATCCGGCACACGTACTACGCCACCCAAGCCCGGGTGGTGCACTACTACGAGAACGTGCGGATCGTTTACGAAGTCGAGTCGCGGGTGCGCGAAATCAAGCGCAACGTCGCGCCCGCCGAGACCGGTCCACGGCAGTCTCGACCGGCGATACAAAAGGACAAGAACGACACAACACAACAGCCCGAGCAGAAGCAGGAGCGCAACTACAGCCAGACGGACAACCATCTGATTCTGGCCAGCGCTCCGCTGGGAACATCTCTTCGCGATCTGCCTGTAGTGTCGGTGAGCACGTACAGGAGGTTGGTATGAACTGCGCCACGCACAACGATGTTGCTGCAGTGGCCTTCTGCCGCACTTGCGGCAAGCCACTTTGTAACCAATGCACGCGCGATGTCCGCGGAGTGATTTATTGCGAGGCGTGCCTGGCCGCACGCATGGAAGGCACCGCGCCAGCGGCGGGATTTGTTCCGCCGGTGCAGACGGTCTATCCGCATGCGGGGTCCGCTTCTCCGGGGCCGCGTCTGCCTTTGAACACAGGCCCGAACCCGGCGGTTGCCGGAATTCTCGCCGGATTCTTCCCAATTGGCGTGGGAGCCGTTTACACCGGACAGTACGCCAAAGGACTGTCGCACCTGGTCATCATGGTGCTGTTGATCCTCGGGGTGAGTTCAAACCTTCCCTGGTACGTGATCACGGTACTGGGGATCCTGATCGGATTTTTCTACGTCTACCAGATCATTGACGCGGTCCGCAGCGCAAAGGCAATCCAGATGGGCGAACCTGCCCCCGATCCTTTCGGACTCGCGGCCACTTTTGGCGCTGGCGAAAAATTTGAAGGCACCAAGGTTCCCGCGGGTGCTGCCGTTCTCATCGGTCTGGGAGTGATTTTCCTCTTGCATACTGCTGGACTCTTTGAGTTCGGGTTGGATCGCTTCTGGCCGCTCATCCTGATCTTTCTTGGAGTGTGGCTCTTTGCCAAGCAATGGGGCCTGATCGGTGGCGCCGTCGGGTGCCAGTGCGAACATTGTCGTACTCGCAAGCTCATGGGCCCAGCGATGCTCATCACGTTGGGCGTGCTTTTCCTGCTCGACAGTGTTTCCCGCGTGGGCTTTGGCAGAACCTGGCCCGCCATTTTGCTGGTGATTGGAGTCGTCAAATTGATGCAAGGCAATGCTTCGTCGAGCGGACACGTCGGGCCCCTGCCTCCGGGCACGCCGCCCTATGTTCCGCCATCTGTTCCACCGAATGTCCCGCCGCCGCAGGCCCCGCCGAACCCGGACCAGACGGCCTCTTCTGGCGAGGTGAACCATGTCTAACCCAATCATCACTCCAGGGGTTCCGCCAGTTGCACCTTTGCCGCCCCATCGGCACCGCTCGCTTGCCGGGCCTTTTGTTTTAATCGTGCTCGGTGCAGTTTTCTTGATGGCGACTACGCGAGTGCTGTCCATCGGCCATCTCGCGCATTTGTTCGCCAACTACTGGCCGGCCCTGCTCATCGTCTGGGGCGTAATCAAATTGGTCGAGCACCAGCGAGCCCAGCGCGAGGGAACTCGCGCCCCAGGGATTGGAGCAGGGGGAGTAGTCCTGGTCGTCATGATCGTGGTGTTCGGTTTGATCGCGACCCAATTGGAACACGTCAACTGGTCTGGAATTCGCGACAACTTCAACGTCGACGATCCCGACTTCAGCGGTATATTCGGCCAAAGCTACAACTTCAACGATAATCTCCAGCAGGATTTTCCCGCTGGCGCGAGCCTTAAGGTCATCGACAATCACGGCGCGGTCAGCGTGCACGCTTCTGGCGACAACAAGATCGCGGTCGTCGTCCGCAAGCGCGTAGGCGCCGACAATCAGAGCGATGCCGACAAGTATGACCGCGAAACCAAACCCACCATCAGCGTCATTGGCGGGCTGGTTACGGTCGACGCCAAGACCGAAGGCGCCGGAGATCATGCCGTCGAAACTGATCTCGACATTTCCGTGCCGCGAAAAGCAGGGGTCGCCATCATTTCGCGTCGTGGCGATGTGAACCTGACGGGCCGTGATGGCGGCGTCGACATCTCCGCCCAGCATTCTGATACGAATGTCGAAGAAGTGAACGGCAACGTCAAGGTCAATCAGGAAAAAGGCTCGGTGAAAATCGAGCAGATCAATGGCGATGTGCGCGTCCAGGGCCACGTAAACGAAGTTTCGGTCTCCGACGTGAAGGGAGCGGTACAACTCGAGGGCGAATTTCAGGAAAGCGTTAAACTCGCGCGGATTACCAAGAATGTGATCTTCAAATCTGCGCGCACCGACATGGAGTTCTCGCGCATTGAGGGAACGCTCGATCTCGACGCCGACGAACTCCACGCCGAACAGATCACGGGCCCGCTGCACCTGACTACACGCTCGAAGAACATCCGGCTCGATCAGGTTTCCGGAGATGTCCGGCTGCAGGACGACAATGGTGCGGTTGAAGTGGGGATGCGCACCCTTGGCAACGTGCAGATCGACAATCGCAATGGCGATATCCAGTTAAGCCTGCCCGACAAGGCCGGTTTCCGCCTGGATGCGCACACCCGCGATGGCGAGATTCAGTCGGACTTTTCCGAACTGAAGGTGAATAACAACGAGCACGAAGCCAAGGCCAGCGGCAGCGTAGGCAGCGCGGCGTCCCACATCGTTCTCAACAACGAGCACGACGGCATCGAAATTCGCAGAGCGAGTTCGATGCCTCCAAAACCGCCAGAGCCACCCACGCCGGGAAAGGCAGGCAAAGCCCTGCCCGCTCCCAAAGAAAAAGTCGAACCAACAGAAAACTGAACGCTCGTAGAGACCGCTTCGCTGCCGCTAAAGATGCTCATGGAGAGACAGCCGCCTCGGCTGTCCCGCGAAGGCGAAGCCGAGCGGTGCTAGATCTGACTGAAGCGCGGCGCTACACTACGCTGCCCTTAGTGACCCAGCTTCTTTGAGACCAGTCCCTCCACCTGCGCCAGCACTTCATCCTCACTCAATGAAGAAGAGTTGATCACCACCGCGTCCCGCGCCGCCACTAGCGGAGACGCTGCCCGAGTGCGATCGCGCCGGTCGCGTTCACGCAGCTCTGCAGCAAGATTCGCGGCCACGTCTCCTTTGATTTTCTGTTGTGCCATGCGCCGCTGCTCGCGCAACACGGGATCCGCGTCCAGAAAAATCTTCAAGTCCGCGTCCGGGAAAACTTGCGTGCCAATGTCGCGCCCCTCCATGACCACTCCGCCGCCCGCGCCCATTTCCCGCTGGCGAGCAACCATCCACTCCCTGACCTTTGGATGTACCGACACGCGCGACGCGGCCTCCGATACGTCGCGCTCGCGAATGCGCGCCGACACATCGCGCCCGTCGAGCAGCGTGCGGTTCCCCCCGATCGTAGGCTCAAGTTGAATGCGCGCGTCCTGCGCCAGTTTGAGCAGCGCGTTTTCGTCCTCGAACGAAACGTCTCGTTCGATGGCTTTCAGCGCCAGCGCGCGATACATGGCGCCGCTCTCCAGGTTCACGTACCCCAACTTCCGCGCCAGCCGCGAGGCAATGGTGCTCTTGCCCGCGCCCGCCGGCCCGTCTATAGCAATCGTTAATTTACGCTGTCCGTCTTCGGTCTTTTCTCTGTCAGCCATGCGAAGCTAAAGATTGTACACGGCAGGCATGCAGCTCCCCAGCTCATGTAGCGACAGCCGCCTCGGCTGTCCCGCGAAGGCGAAGCCGAGCGGAGCTGTGCACAACTCGTGTGGGCCGGCTCTTAGACCCGCCATACGGAGCGAAGCTCCGCCGCTTTCGCCTTAACGGAAAAGCTGCGCTCTCAAGATCAAATCGAAGAAACGTTCCCCGACCGCACCTGCTCCGCCGTCCATCCCAACTCTCGTAGCTTTCGAAGGCTCAACGCATCATGGCGCTTGGCCAGCCGCGTGCCACTCGAGTCCCGCACCAGATCGCAGTGATAATAATCAGGAGCCACCAGACCCAGTGCCCGAAACAAAAGAATCTGGCGCGCCGTCGATTTCAGCAAATCCGCCCCGCGTACCACCTCCGTGATCCCCATAGCCGCATCGTCGACGACCACGGCCAGTTGGTAAGTGGGCACATCGTCGCGTCGCCAAACAATGAAGTCTCCAAAATCCCTACCCGCAATGAAGCGCTGCGGCCCAAGATGCAAATCGGTAAAGCAAATTTGCTCGCCATCCGGAACCCGAAAGCGCCAATTCACGCCTGCGCATGTAGAGACAGCCGCCTCGGCTGTCTGGCGAAGCCGAAGGCGAGCGAGGCCGGTCGTGACCCCGGAGCGAGCAGGCCGGCACCGCCCCGGATAAACCGGCTCATCATCCAATCCATTCGGCGCCCCTGCCGCCTGCGCCACATCCTTCCGCGAACAAGTGCACGGATAAATCATTCCCCGATCGCGCAGCGTCCGCCACGCGTCCAGATATAACCCTCGCCGCTCGCTTTGCGTATAAGGACCGAAAGGCCCACCGCAATCTGGCCCCTCGGTCCAGTCAATCCCCAGCCAGCGCAAATCTTCCAGTATGGCTTGCACGAACTCCGGCCGGCACCGCTGCGGATCTAAATCTTCATTGCGGAAGATCAACTGCCCGCCATGCTCCGCAACGCGCCGCGCCGCCGTCCAAAACGTGCGCGCATGCCCCAGGTGCAGCAGTCCCGTAGGCGAAGGCGCAAGCCGCCCGCGATAGAGTTTGAGATGGGATTCCATGTAGCGCCGCCCTCGCGACAGCCGGCAGGTTGCCGGCGCTACGATTGATCGGTTCAAATCAGCGAGCGGCGGAGCGCGGAGCCGGCGTTGACGCCACCCTTTCGGGCGTGATCTGCAACATGGATCGTCCGCTCACGTGCACGAAGCTCAACTCGCGCGCGGCCAGCAGCGCGTTGACCGCATCCTTCACCTTCGACCGCGCAATGAAGTTGCCGAAGAAGGTTTCCAACTCTGCCTGTTCGATCGCGATCACGGAGTCCAGATATTTCGACAGCAACGCGGTGAGCGCCTCTTGCACCGACAGTCCCACGCCCTCCTTCACCGAATTCGGCGCCCAGCGATAGAGCACATCCCACACCGAGCCCTCGCTGGGCTTGTAATCCACGCGCGTAATACGCAGCTTCGACCACAACTCACCCAGCGCACCGTCGAGCGCCGCCAGCGACAGGCTCCCGCCCAGAACTTCCTGCATCTTCTGCTTCGAGATGGGTCCATCGCGCGCGATCAGTGCAAACGCATCGCAAGCCAACGCAGAATACGGAGACCGCGAACCCGGCTTTGGCGCCTGCTTGGGATTGCGCTCCCCCATGAGCGCATAGAAGTACGGAAACACCGACGCTGCCACCAGGAATCCATTGTTCTCGCCGAACAGATTTGCTTCAAACGCCGTCCGCTCCCGCAACAACCGCACCATTAATTCGGTGGCCTCAGATGCCCGCGGATCCTTGAATGCATGCTGCCAGCCAGGCAAGTGGTCATCCGACCCTACAAACGCACCAATAAATGTCGGCACCAGCAGCGCCGGCCTCGTGGGATACATAAGGCAAAAGCCCACTTCGTCGAGAAACGCGCGCGCCTGCTCAATCGTCCGAATGGGCTTCCCATCCAGTCGCCACTTCTCACGCCGCAAGATTTGTAATTCTTGTTCAGTCATAGGAACGGCTGTCAGCTATCAGCTATCAGCCGTCAGCGATCAAGAAAACCAAATCCGCGCTCCCTGAGAGCTGAAAGCTGACAGCTAGATTCTCTTAAACGCCTTCTGAATGTCCTTCACAGAATACCTCAGCACCACCGGCCTTCCGTGCGGGCACGCCATTGGGTGGTCGGTTTTTGCCAGTTCCGACAATAACCATTCCATTTTGTTTTGCTCCAGCGGCATGTTCACTTTGATGGCTGCGTGGCACGCGATAGATGCGGCGATGCGGGCACGAATCTTTTCCAAATTCAATGATTGCTCTTCGCGGGAAAGCTGGTCGAGCAATTCCTGAAGCATATTCTCAACCGCGGATGCTTCCACTCCCGCAGGAGCGACTTTAACTGCCACGCTGCGCGCACCAAGGGGTTCGGCTTCGAAGCCGTTGTGCTGCAACTCGTCGGAGATTTCG
>Ga0070717_10000889_pt1 | contig 19777 bp, 16 predicted proteins | sample LARL113metaG_FD_71366 | JGI IMG/M metagenome (GOLD analysis project Ga0070717, IMG submission 71366) | Corn, switchgrass and miscanthus rhizosphere microbial communities from Kellogg Biological Station, Michigan, USA - LAR L11-3 metaG | ecosystem: Host-associated > Plants > Roots > Rhizosphere ... | reverse complement strand
ATGGTGGGCGCGACTGGGATTGAACCAGTGACCCCTACGATGTCAACGTAGTGCTCTCCCGCTGAGCTACGCGCCCGGACCACACTCGGGTGGGACAAGGATGTAGCGAAAATGCGGGCGGCAGGCAAGCAAAGGGGAGCTGTATGGCGATGCCCGGACTCGGCGGGGTGGTCGTCGAGCGGGATCTCGTTGTCCCGGCACGCGATGGCGTGATGCTGGCGACGGACGTCTATCATCCGGCCGGCGACGGTCCGTTTCCAGTGTTGCTCGAGCGCACGCCCTACGACAAATCCGCGCCGAGCCGCTCGGAGTGCGCGGCCGCCGTCGCACAGCCGCGCTCACGCGCCGAGGTCGCGGTCTATTTCGTGCGCCACGGCTATGCCGTCGTCTATCAGGACTGCCGCGGCCGCTACAAATCAGGAGGCCGCTTCACGAAGTATCTAAGCGAGGCCCAGGACGGTTACGACACCCTTGCGTGGCTGATGCAGCAGAGTCGATGCCACGGGCGTTCCGTCGGACGCTTGAGTAGGGCGATGTGGCGCTTAGCGATGATGTTCGCGGCGTTGGTTTTCGCCGGCGCGGCGGCGGCGCAAGCAGTGGGATCGGGAAATCCGGTCAACGACCGGCTGCTTTCGCTGCCGCCAGTCGAGCAAGCAAAGACCATCGGCAAGAACGTCGGACACGGTTGCGTCGGCACGACGGCCTTCCCAATGGGCGTCGTCAATACGGCGAAATGGAAAGGCATCGCCTATTGGAGCTTGCGCTGCAAAGACGGAAGAAGCTTTGCAATCCAGATTGCGCCGAACGCCGAGATATTCGTGGTCGATTGCCAAACCCTGAAGTCTAACGGCAAGGAATGCTTTAAGAAATTTTGAGAAAAGTGGTTGCCGTTACCAGCGCAATGGCTGGCGGCAGACCGAATACCAGAGACCGAGGTTCTCTTCCTGCCATTTCGGGTCCGAGCAGTCCTTCTTGACGATAGCAGCGGAAGCTTGAGGGTCGGAAGGCGGAGGCGGTGTTGCGCTGGAGCACGCCGCCAAGGCGGCGACCATTGCCGCTAGGATTGCCGGTCTCACTAGCGCATCTCCTTTTCGTCCAGCTGACAGGACCGCGCGAGTTTTGGCCGCTCCGGCCGGGATTGCAAGGTGAGCAAGGCGCCGAAATCTCGCTTTTGCTAAGATGCGGAGATCGTTGTAGCTTCTGAGCGGAAAAGGCCGCATCGGCGGAGTGTACGGTTTATGAAGAGCGACAACAGAGCCAGGAAATACCGCAAAGATACGCTTCTCACGCATCTCGGACGTCATCCGGAAGCGCATCACGGTGCCGTCAACCCGCCAGTTTATCACGCCTCGACGATCCTTTCTTCGAATATGGCCGAATGGGAGGCGAGGCGCGACCCGAGCAAGCGCTTCGATATCGTGCGCTATGGGCTTCTCGGGACGCCGACCACTTTCGCGCTCGAGGAGGCCGTGGCGGCGATAGAGGGCGGCTATCGCGCCATGCTGATGTCGTCGGGGCTCGCTGCGATCACGGCGCCGCTACAGGCTTGCCTCAAATGCGGCGACCACGTGCTGATGGTCGATTCGTGTTACGGCCCGGCTCGCAATTTCTGCGAGAGGGTGCTGACCCGGTGCGGCGTGGAGACGACCTATTACGACCCACTGATCGGCGACGAGATCGCCAGATTGATGCGTCCTAACACCCGAGTGGTCTATGTCGAATCTCCCGGCTCGCTGACCTTCGAGGTGCAGGATGTGCCGGCTATCGCCGCGGCGGCGCATGAAGCGGGCGCCAAGGTCTTGATGGACAACACGTGGGCCTCGCCTTGCCTGTTTCGGTCCTTCGAACACGGCGTCGATGTCTCGATCCATGCTGCGACCAAATACATCGTCGGCCACTCCGACGTGATGCTCGGGGCGGTCATCACAAATGAGGAGATGTACCTGCCGGTGCGGACTATGGCCGCCGATCTCGGTCATTGTGTTGGCCCGGATGACGCGTATTTCGCGCTGCGTGGGTTGCGCACCCTGTCGGTCCGGCTGGAGCGGCACGAGAAGAATGCGCTAACGGTCGCACGCTGGCTGCAAACTCGGCCCGAAGTCTCGCGCGTGCTCTACCCGGCCTTGCCGGAAGATCCCGGGCACGAATTGTGGAAACGCGATTTTCTCGGCGCCAGCGCGCTGTTCGGCGTCGTGCTCAAGCCCGCGTCCAAGGCGGCCGTCTATGCCATGATCGATGCGCTCGACCTGTTCGGCATCGGCTCCAGCTGGGGCGGCTTTGAAAGCCTGATCCTCCCGACGAGTCCCGCGCGCGGCCGCACCGCGACGCGCGGGGAAGCGGAAGGGCCAACCCTCCGCCTCCATATCGGTCTCGAGGACCCGCAGGACCTGATCGAAGACCTCGAACGCGGCCTCCACCAGTTGCGCGTCATCGCGGCGGCGGCCTAGGCCGCGACGCCGAACGTTCTTATCGCTTCCTCGTCGAACTTCAGCCCGAGGCCGGGACCGGTCGGCATGGCGAGTTCGCCATTCACCGGCACCGGGACCTCCTCGAACAGGCGGAAGAGACGGGGCATGTACTCGACCGTCAGCCCGTTGGGCACTGCGCCGACGAGGTGGACGTGGATCTCCGGCACACCATGGCTGACGACCGGCAGGTTGAAGGCCTCGGCCATGCCGGCGATCTTGAACCAGGGAGTGATACCGCCGGAGCGCACCTGATCGATCATCACGATATCGACCGAACGGGCTTCGAGCATGTGGCGGAACGGTACGGTGCCATAGAGATACTCCCCGCCGGCGATCGGTGTCGCCAACGCAGCGGCTACTCGGGCGAGTCCGGCATAATCGTCGTGGGCCGTCACATCCTCGAGCCAATAGAGGCCAACGCCGGCGTCCTCGACGCGTTTGCCGATGTCGATCGCCTGCTCGACCCGCCAGCGCTGGTTGATGTCGCACATCAAATCCATGTCGGGGCCGACGGCCTCGCGGATGAGGCGGGCTTGCTCCACTTCGCGCACTGGTGAAGTAAGCCCAGGAAGGCCGAGTTGCATCTTGGCCTGGCGATGACCTTTTTCGCGCAGTCTCCCGGCGGCGGTAATCGCCTCTTCGAGCTTGAGACCGCGGCGCAGGGCGCCGCTGGCATAGGTGGCGATACGGTCGCGTCCGCCACCGAGCAATTTCCATAGCGGCAGGCCAAGCGCCTTGCCTTTGATATCCCACAGCGCCACGTCGATCGCCGACAGTGCCATCGTAAAGATCCCGGCGGGGCCGGAACCTCCGGCCGCGGCCCGCAGTTTCGCGGCAACCGCTTCGACGCGCAGAGGGTCCTCGCCGATCGTCAGCGCGCCGAGATCGTCGACCGCGTGCTTCAGGGTGCGGGTCAGCGCGCCACCGAAATAGGTCACGCCGAGCCCTTCGATCCCGTCATCGGTCCGGACCCGCAAGGTGACGATCGGGTTTGTCGCGTTCGGGTTTTCCGAGAAGGCGGCGAGCGGCTCGTCATTCGGCAGACGGACGATGCCGGTCTCGATCGAAGCAATCTTCATTCGGTCCTCCCTCTCACTTGTGAACCGCCTCGAGCTTGTAGCCATCGGGATCCAGCACGAAGGCGGCGTAGTAGGTCGCGCCATAATGTGGTCTGGGCCCCGGCGCGCCGCAGTCGCGACCACCGGCCCGCAGTGCCTCGGCATGGAACGCGTCCACCGCCGCGCAGCTTGGTGCGGTGAGGGCGAGATGGAAGCCGGGGCCCGGAGCAAGGACCCGCTTGGGATGTGCGAACAGAGCCAGCTTATCCCCGCCGCCTTTCTCACCGAAACCGACGCCGCGCGGGTTGGACCAGACCCGAACGTAGCCGAGCGGAGCCAAGATGCGGTCGTAAAATCCGGCCGACCGGGCGAGGTCGCTGACCCCGAATGACAGATGCCCGAGCATCGTCATTGCTCAGGCAGAGAACCTCGTGATCGCGGCCTGATTGAAGGCCAAGCCGAGGCCGGGATGGTCCGACAGGACGAGCTCGCCATTGTCGAGCGTGGCGACTGCGTCGAACAATCTCAGCATCCAGCCCATGTATTCGACGGTGAGGCCATTGGGCACCGCCGCGACGAGTTGGCTGTGGATCTCCGGAATGACGTGGCTCACCACCGGCAGGTTGAAGGCCTCGGCCATGCCCGCTACCTTCATCCATTGCGTGATCCCGCCGACCCGGCTCAGGTCGATCATGACATAATCGACCGCGCGCGCCTCGATCATGTGGCGGAACGGGACGAGGCCGTAGACCAGCTCGCCGCCGCAGATCGGCGTCGCAAGAGCCGCGTTGACCCGCGCGATGCCGGCGTAGTCGTCGTGGGCCGTTACGTCCTCGAGCCAGAACAACCCGACACCGGCATCCTCGACCCGCTGGCCGATATCGATCGCCTGTTCCGGGCGCCAGCGCTGGTTGATGTCGCACATCAGCTTGATGTCTGGGCCCAGCGCCTCGCGCACCGCCTTCGCCCGCTCGACTTCTTTGGCCGGTGAGGTCGCGCCGGGCAGCGCAAGCTGCATCTTCGCCTCGCGGAAGCCCTTCTCTTTGAGCCGCCTCGCCGCAGCCGTGACCTCGTCGAGCGACAGGTTGCGGCGCAGCGAGCCGCTCGCATAAGTCGGGACGCGCTCGCGTGCGCCGCCCAAGAGCTTCCATAGCGGCTGGTTCAGAGCCTTCCCGCGGATATCCCACAGTGCAATATCGATCGCCGAAAGCGCGAGCGTGAACATGCCTCCGGGCCCCGAGCCGACCGCCGCCGCGCGCCGCTGAGCGATAACTCCTTCGTGGCGCAGCGGGTCCTCGCCGATCATTAAGGCTGCGAGGTCGTCGACCGCCGATTTCAGGCTGCGGGTCATCGCGCCGCCGTAGAAGGTCACGGCTAGCCCTTCGATCCCGTCGTCGGTGGCGATCTGCAGGATCACAATCGGCCGCGCGGCATTCGGATTTTCCGGAGAGTTAGCGAGCGGGTCGGCCTCTGGAAGGACCAGGATCTGCGAATGGACATGCGATATTTTCATGTTGTCGCCCCACGGCCGGATATCCCCGTGGCCGGCTCGTCCCGGCCACCCACGCCCGCGCCCGGCGCCCGCGCCCGCGGCAGTTGGATGGTCGGATCAAGTCCGGCCAAGGGGCTCTATCAGCAAAATGCCGCCAATTTGCTCACGCGGCCTTGTAGCGCTCGATCGCCGCGCGGTTGAATTTGAGGCCGAGACCCGGCGCCGTCGGCATCGCGAGCTCACCGTTTTGCGGCTGCGGCACGTCTTCAAAGAGTCGCATCAGCCACGGCATGTATTCGACCGTCAGCCCGTTGGGGATAGCGCCGATCAGATGGACATGGACCTCGGGGATCAGATGGCTGACGACCGGCAGGTTGAAGGCTTCGGCCATGCCGGCGACCTTCATCCATTGCGTTATGCCGCCGACCCGCACCAGGTCGATCATGACGATATCGACCGAGCGCGCCTCGACCATATGGCGGAACGGAACGATGCCCCAGAGGTATTCGCCGCCGGTGACCGGCGTCGACAGCGCCGCCGTGATCCGGGCGAGCCCGGGATAATCGTCAGCAATCGTCACGTCTTCGAGCCAGAACAACCCGACCCCGGCCTCCTCGACGCGGCGGCCAATATCGATCGCCTGCTCGACCCGCCAGCGCTGGTTGATGTCGCACATCAGCTTGATGTCGGGCCCAATCGCCTCACGCACCCGCCGCATCCGCTCTACTTCCTTGGCCGGCGTCGTCTCTCCCGGTAGCGCGAGCTGGGTCTTCATCTCCCGGAAGCCCTTTTCCTTGAGCCGACCCGCTGCTGTCACCACCCGGTCGAGCGAGAGCCCGCGCATCAAGGCGCCGCTCGCATAGGTCGGAACCCGTTCACGCGCGCCGCCCAGGAGTTTCCACACCGGCAGGTTCAGCGCTTTGCCACGAATGTCCCACAGCGCCATGTCGAGCGCCGACAAGGCCAAGTGGAAGATGCCGCCGGGCCCGGCTGAGCCCCCAGCAGCGCGCAACTTCGCCACCACCGCCTCGACGCGCAACGGATCCTCGCCGACAGTCAGTGCCCCGAGCTCATCGACGGCGCTCCTCAAGGTGCCGGTCAGTGCGCCACCGAAATATGTCACTCCCACCCCGACGACCCCCTCGTCGGTTTCAGCCTCCAAGGTCACGATCGGGCGGGTTCCGTTCGGATTTTCCGCCGCGTCGGCGAGCGGCTCGTCGGCTGGCAGGGCAACGATTTGCGAGCGAATACCGGATATCTTCATTGGAGCATCCTCAGGATTCGGAGCGGCAAGAGTTGCATCCCCGGAGGCGCAAGGAAAGTGGATTGCGGATCCGTCAATCTTGCATTTGGGCGCGACCGCATTAGTAACGCCGTCCTATGGCACAGCGGATCCGTTGACGCTCGACCGCAGCCGATTTGGGATCTCGCTGCCGGCGATCTTGGCCTTGGCGCTTATTACGTGGTCGTCAGCCATGGCGTGAAGATTCTGCACGATCCCGACACCCACGGCATATCGCGACCGGGCGCTGGATCCTCGCGCACCATGCGGTTCCGCATCACGGCATCTTCTCCTTGACCATGCTCGAGCACCGTGGGTCGCGCATGAGTAGCGGGACGAGATCATTCTCGCTTCGCTCTTCGAACATTTCAGCTGGGTCGGGCTGCTCGCCGCCACGGGCTATCCTTCGCCGCCGCAGTCGCAATGCTGCTGCGCGTGCCGTTGCTCAGTTGGGAGCCGCTGCACGCGATGATTGCGACGGCGCTTGTTGCGCCCTCGCCATACCCCACTTGCTGGCGCGGCCGCATATGTTGACGCTGCCAATCCTTGTCCTGTGGGTGTCAGGGCACGGACGGGGAGTCGGGCGTCCGCGTTGTGGGTCGCCGGATTGATGGTGCTGTGGGCCAATCTTCACATGCCTGATCCTCGCCGTTCTCCTCGCCGACGAAGCGGTGCTCACAGCGACGGACTGGCGCGTTCGGATCGAGGCCGCCGGCGGTCGGTGACGTGGATGAGCGCTGCGCTCTCCGTGCTTGAGGAATGGCGGAGCCCCAATTTCCAGCAGTTCCAGCCGCTCGAAGTATGGATCACTTCGTGCTCTTCGACGCGCTCTCGCTCGGCTGGAGGCTGCCTGTGACCCGTGTCGCGATGGTTCTTTTGCTCATGCACATGGCGCTGCAGCATGGGCGGCACAGCCTTTGTTGCGCCGCTGCTGCTGGCGCCGGCGCTCGCACGCCAACTCGGCTCGCATGTCGAAAACAGTCTCGGTCTATGGCTCGACAGATTTATGACCGAACTCGCCAAACCAGCGAGCGGTCGGCGGGATCGCGCTGGCGGCTCTCACCACCTTACCACTGCGCATCAGCATCGCGCATCAGCTGGATGCCATCGCCTCCGCAGCGGCGCTCGGCTTCGCCAAGTCACATAACGTCTCGGGGCCGATTTTTAATACCTATAAGTTTGATGACTATCTGATCTTTTCAGGGATCGAGCCCTTTTTCGACGGCCGCGCCGAACTCTACGGCGACGCATTCATCAAACGATATGGTGAAGCAATCCTGGGGGTGAGCGACCAATTGCCAGCGTTGCTCGGCGAGTACGGCATCACTTGGACGTTGCTCGAGCGGAACAGTTCCGCGATAAGGCAGCTCGACTATTTGCCCGGCTGGCGACGTCTTTACCGCCGATGACGTCGCCGTCGTGCATGTACATGACGGCCCAGCGCATTGACCCCGATTGCGTGGTCTGGGCCCCGCGACATGGTGACGCGATGCTCCGGCCAAGCAGACCGAATTTGCGGTCCGCTTATCGTCTCGCCCGAAGCCACCGCGCTCGGCGGAGCCGTGCCAGGGTGGATGGACCGAGGGGTAGTCTGTCGGCGGCTGATCAATGGCTGTGAACCATTTTCAATACCAAATATTGAGCTCGTAACTCAGCGCATTACTATATAAAATAAACGTATAGTTTACATTTAGCATACCACGTTCGCCAAGATTTTTCCACGACTCGACTAGCAAGATCGCAATTCGCTTGGTGTTTTTGATCTGATCTGTACGAGTTTAGCGTCTTTTAACGTTAAAAACTATTAAAGGGACATTTAAGGGTCTGCCAGAAACAATTTGCTTTTTACCCAATTTAGTGACAAAATCTTGCTGGTTAAACCACAGGACGATTTAGATTGGACTTTTTTCTTAACATTAGATTTTAACGCTGTATTACGGGTCATTGATCCCCCGAACAAATATCTCATCCGCGCGATAGCCGTTCACCTTCACGCCCCGCAGAGCGGTGAATGGCCGGACTGCGGGCAGGCGCTGCTGAATTAGACAGGCTACAACAACAATGCTGTTGGCAGGCGAGACCGAATACGAAGAGCCAGGCGCCGCCGGGGCAATCCCGGCATCGCCTCGGCTCGCCTGCATCGGCCTCGGAGGGGATCAGCCAACTCCACCTGCGTCTCGGCTGGAGTTTTCACGCCAGTTAGAAAACGAGATCGCGTTTTTGCGCCGCGCAGTGCGTCGCTGGCACCGCGAAAAGCCCGATGCGGACGATCTCGTGCAGGACACGCTGGCGCAGGCCCTCGCCAACGCGCATCTCTGGCAACCGGGCACCAATCTCCGCGCTTGGCTGTCGACGATCATGCGCAACGAGTTCCTGGCCGCGGTCGCCAGAGCGAACCGCCACGCCTCAGCGGTAGAGACCATCGACGCGGCCGAACTCGTCCCCGCTGTAGACACTCCTGAAGTAAGATTGATCCTGCGCGACGTCGCGTCGGCGCTCGGTCGTCTGCCAAAGAAGCAGCGCTCGGCTCTGTTCCTCGTCGGTGTCGAAGGCAAGTCCTACGAGGAGGTAGCGACGAAGACGGGCCGATCGGTCGGCGCCGTCCGCTGTGATGTGACGCGTGCCAGGGACCGGTTGAGATCGGCCGTCCACAAGGTGGATGAACGATCTCCCTTCGTACGAGCGCCGCCGCGCGGTCCGTCGGCCGTCACGCCGCGCTCGCCGCGGCGCGTTCCACCAGCACTCGTCCCGGCAGGCGGCGACTGACACCCACCGCCCAAGCGGTGGGTCCGGCGTGGGAGAGGAATTGGCGGTGAGCAGCTATTCGGATCCAGCTGCATCGGGCAACCCGGGGATAGCCCGAATTCTCGCGGCCGGCAGCGATCTGAAGTCGCTGGCGAGGTCACGAGGTGCTGCTGCCAGATGGTTGCTCGTTGCCATTATCGGCGCGGTCGATTGGGTATGGATGGCGCGGGCGGGCTTCCACACCGGCGCCAGATTTCTGCAATCCATCGCATTTATCTGGGGTTTGAACCTAATCGGTTTGTTCTACTGCCTGACAAACCGCGACGATCGGATTATGAGGTTCGCCCATTTCGCGGCCCAGTACTTAGCATTGTTAGCGGTCATGATGTCTCTCAGTTACTTGGCCGTATCGACAAACACGCCGCTGGCCGATCCCGTTTTTGATACCATGGACAAGGCAATGGGATTTGACTGGGTTGAGTGGAAAGCCTGGGTCGTCGCGCACCCAGTCCTGCAATGCGGCTTGCGGGTCGCTTACGACAGCCAGCCGGTCCAGACATTGATCGCCTACATATACAACGTCCATACTCGTGGAAGTTGGAGAAATAATGAGATCTGGTGCCGGTACGATGCGTGCCATCAGCTTTACCGGGGCTCACGGCCTGGTCCAGCTGCCGTCATTTCATACGATCCTCGCTATCATGCTAACCTACAATTTTCGACATAATCGATGGCTGCTGACAGCCGCGTAGTCCTGAACACAGTTCTCATTTTGTCTTGCCCCACCGAGGGGAGCCATTATTTCGTCGATCTCTTGGCCGGCGCCTTCGTTGCGGCAATCACGATATCGGGTGTCCGGGCAGTCGAACACCGGTTTGCCCGCCGTTCACTCGGTCTTATGACTGCAGCGGCAAGATAAGGCCGTCGAGCGCGTCTGGCCCTTCTCTTTCCGAGACAGCGATATGAACGGCACTCTCGAAATCCTACGCGAAGCGCGCAGGTACGATCATCGGTAGCAGCGTCTCCTCGGGGTTTTCGCCGCCTGGCGACTGGAAGCCTATGGTTATGGGATCGCAATCGTTTACGCCACGGTCTTGGTGCATTTCTACTGGGCTGGAGCCTGGATTGTCGACCGGGCGGGAAGGCCCCTCTACACCGACTTTGCGTGCGCTTGGGCGGCCGAGGTTCAGGCGCCGTATGGAGCGGCGGCTGTACTGTACGACCCCGCCGAATTCGTCAAGATTCAGACGGCGCTGCTCGGAGTGAGTGATCCCCTCTATCCGAATTGGCCCTATCCTCCGACATTTTTCTTTCTATTCGCGCCGTTTTCGGCACTGCCTTACTTATGGGGATTTATCGCGTGGGATGTGACGACGCTGGCCGGGTGTCTCGTTATCGTTTATTTGATCGTACGGCGCAGGGCGGCGATGGCTCTGGTGCTGTCATCGCCGTTCACGGCCTGGAATCTCCTCGCTGGGCAAAGCGGCTTCGTGACGGCCTCGCCTCTTGGCGCGTCGCTGTTGCTTCTCGAGCGCCAGCCGGTTCTCGCCGGTGTGTCTATCGGATGTCTGAGCTACAAGGCGCAATTCGGGCTCATGCTTCCCTTGGCGCTTGCCGCATCGCATCGATGGCGCGCCTTCGCAAGCGCAGCCGTGACGGCGGCGGTCCTGGCGGGCGCGTCAATGGCCGCGTTCGGCCCAGCAGTCTGGGAAATATTTCCCCGTGGAGTCTTTGAGCAAGCCAATCTGATCCTCCTCTCCGGCGGCCAGGATGATCCGTTAGCCGACTGGGGGCGGATCCAGACAGTTTACGGCCTGATGCGTGATCTCGGCGGCAGCGGGACGCTGGCAGCGCTTGCGCAAGGCTTAACGACCGTGGGCGCGGGGATTGTCGTACGGATGGTCTGGCGGTCCGCAGCTCGCTATGCGCTGCAAGCCGCGGCATTGTCATCGGCCGCGCTTATCGCGACCCCCTATGCCTTTGTCTATGACATGGCGGCGATCGCGATTCCGAGGGCTTTTCTGGCGAAGGACCAGATGAACTGCGGCTTGCTGAGGCGTGAGCAAACAATACTGTTGGCGCTGTTCGGTGCGTGTTTGGCTGCCCTCGTCATCTTTGGGGACAGCCCGTATCGGACCACTTTTGGCAGTGTGCCGCTCGGACCGGTCGTGGTCGTCACGCTATTGGGTCTCATATTGCGCCGCGCTGTCGGCCGCGCCCGGGAGCCAGCGATCTTCGTCTATGGTTAACGCATCCGGTCATTTTGGCGTGAGGGTGGGGTCGCTTTACCTTATTTCGACCGGTGGGCGAGTTTCCCGGTTTTTCCCGTTTAAACGGGAAGTTTTTCGATTTTGCTCGCAAAACGGCCGTTTGGCCGCAAAAACCGTGGGGCAGATCAATCCCTTGCGGGCTATTTCCCGTAGCCGAGCGAACCGGGAATTCGCACCGGCCTAACCGGGAATTAATCGGGAAGAACGACCGAGCCGCCACAGCAGCCCACCACGCCCGAGCACCCGAAAGAGACCCATCTCGCCGCCCCGTCGACATGCGCTGAAACATAGATCCGACCGACGTGGGCGATCTTACCGCGCAAGTTGGCCCTTTTTGAGGCCGACCAGCCGCGCGACCGCGGAGGAGTAAGGCCCGGCGGCGGTCGTCGGTTGCCAGCGCGGCTTGATCATCTGCCGGGATGGCGTCGATACCATACCGACCGCATAGCCGTCCTAAACCACCGCCTCGCATTGACAAACAACCCTTTTCTGGCCTGCGAACCGTCTTCCTAAAATTTCGCTAAAATTTTTATGAAACAACTTCCTCTCCCAACGATTGAATCCACGATTGGTAGAAATGCTCGCCGAAAAGCGGTCGTCTAACAGTCACTGACTCCACTAATGCAAGGATCCTCACATGCGTAAGTTGATTAATCGGTTCCGCCAGGACGAGGAAGGCGCGGCGCTGGTTGAATACGGTATGCTGGTCGGTTTAATTGCCGCGGTCTGCATCGTCGCTGTAACAGCGCTCGGCGCCGGCATCAACACGGTATTCACCACGATCAACACTGCTTTGGCAGCTATCCCAGGCTTTTAACGGAATCGGTCGACGCGTGAACCGGGAGCGGCCCAGCCGCTTCTCGGTCACGTGTTGCCATTCGGCTAACGCGGATGACACTAGTGCCTGCTGTAATTTTGTTCCTCGGGATTGGCCTTTTCGCAGTCGTCGCGTATGGCGACGCGAAGACCCGCCGAATCCCTAACGGCCTCGCGATTGCGATCGGCATTCTGGGCCTCTTTCGGATGATGCTGACCGGCGAGCCGAGTGCGGCGCTTCATACCCTGGCCGCGAGCGCCGGAGTTTTTACGGCGACATTTCTGCTTTTTTGGCGCGGCTTTCTCGGCGGCGGCGACGTGAAGCTGATCGCAGCTACTGCGCTCCTCGTCGGGTACCACGATCTTTTCGAGTTCCTGTTTGTAATGAGCGTGTGCGGTGCGCTGGTCTCACTCGCAGTCCTCGCGGGTGACAGGCTCGGGCTGCGCCGCGCTACAGTCCTTCCCGCCGGAGACCATCACAAAACACTGGCCAGGCTGACTGTGCCTTACGGCGTTGCAGTCGCCGCTGCCGGCATCCTGACCCTCCTCCTTCAATCCTCTATTCCCGGGTGATCCTCGATGCGCGCCAAGACCATCCTGACCGCACTGTTTCTGATCTCGCTGGCCGTTGCCGCGCTGGTGCTCCTGCATGCCGTGTCACAGAAGGGCGGTGCCACCGAAACAAAAGACCAGATTCTCGTCGCGACGGTACCGCTCGCGGCCGGCACATTGTTGCGCGCTCAGGATGTGACCTGGCAGTCGGCCGCCGAGGCACCGGAACCGGACCAGATCCCGCGGCCGCCCGCCGCCGCACTGGCGGCCAGACCCGAGCTCGATGAGGAGATGCGCGCCAGTGTCTATGGTGCAGTATTGCGCGACGCGCTCTCTGCGGGACAGCCGATTCGGCACCGCGCCATCGTCAAGCCCGGCGAGCGAGACTTCTTGCAGGTCGTGCTGTCACCGGGGGCGCGGGCGATTGCCATTCCGGTGACAACCGGCGGGGCCAGCACCGGCCTATTGTCGCCGGGCGATCGCGTCGACGTGATTCTGACGCAGAACTTCAAGAACGACAATGCGCCGCTCACCCGCCGCTCGGTCAGCGAGACGGTCGTCGAGAACCTGCGCGTGCTGGCGATTGACGCGCCCGACACGAAGGCGGCTGGTCCAGGCGGCAGCAGCTTCGGCCGGACCGTCACGCTCGAAGTCACTGCCGAGCAGGCAGAGAAAATCAATGTCGCGACCGAGCTCGGCAAACTGTCGCTGACCTTGCGCAGCATCGCCGGCCCGAATGTCCTCGCCGCAGCCTCGCCGACCGGGCTCGGCAAGGCGGGCAGCGTCAAGGCGACCTGGGCGGGTGACGTGTCACCGGCATTGAGCGGCGCTGCGCCGGAGCGGCCGATCGCCGTTCACCAGCCGTCGGTCGAGGTCTTTCACGGCAGCAAGAACGCCGAAGTGGTGAAGCCGGAATGACGGGCGCGGGCAAAATGACAGCAGCAAAGCCCCTAACCCCAGCCTGTTTCCGCGCGCTATCGGGACATCGGCCTCTCTCCGCCTTTCAGGGGGAGAGGGCAAAACTCAGCCTGGGTGTCTGGCACGGAGCCGATCCGGGGGTGAGGGGGGCATTGGGGGTTGGGGTCCGACCGAAGGAAGCAGTTAAACAATGGATGCTCTTGAGCCATCACCCAGTACGCTCCTCACGCCGGCGCCGCTCGAGGCGGTGCCAAGGCTGGCCGCCGGCCGCCTGCCGCTGATGGCGTTCGTCGACCCGGAGAGCGAGAGGGTATTGCACGAAGCCTCGGTGCTCGGGAGCCTCGGCCGCAATCTGATAATGCGCGGCGGCATCGCCAAAGCCGTCGAATATCTCGGCGCGCAGCGTTCTCCGTATTTATTGATCGTCGATATCAGCGGCGTCGACTTGCCGCTCTCGCAAATCCAGACCCTCGCCGATGTATGCGAGCCGGGTGTCACGGTCATCGCAATCGGGGACCGCAATGATGTGGGGGCTCTTTCGCGATCTGACCGATGCCGGGGTCAGCGATTATATCGTCAAACCGTTGACCCCCGAGCTGCTGAAGAAAGCATTGGCGCCGAGGAGCAGTTCGGGCGAGCTCGGCCGGGCCACACTAAAGCTCGGCAAAATGGTGGCTTTCATAGGCGCGCGCGGCGGCGTCGGCTCGACGACTTTGGCGGCCAATCTCGCGTGGCACCTCGCCAATCGGCAGTCTCGGCGGGTCGCCCTCGTCGATCTCGATCTGCAGAACGGCGATTGCGCGCTGTTGCTCAATATCAGTCCGACCCCGGGGCTCCGCGACGCCTTGGCGAACCCGCTTCGCCTCGACAACCTTCTCCTCGAACGTATCATGACGCCGCATGGCGAGCGGCTTTATGTGCTCGGCTCCGAGGAGCCGCTGCTCGACAACGTGCAATTCACTGTAACGGCGATAGACACGCTCTTTTCGGTCCTGCGTTCGCAATTTCATTACGTCATCGTCGACGTGCCGCGCACACCCGCGGCGCCCTATCGGCGGGCGCTCGACATAGCCGATCTGCGCGTTCTGGTCGCTGACCAGACGATGCGCTCGGTGCGCGACACGGTGCGGCTGCGGGCCGTGCTCGACGAAGGCGGCGCCGAGCACCGCAATGTCTTCGTCGTCAATCGCGCCGGCGAGGGTGGCCACCATGCCCTGAGCTTAAAGGACATGCAGGGTGTTTTGCGGATTCAGCCCAAGAGCCTAATCCCATTCCTGCCGGCATTGCTTGCTGCAGCGGCCCATAACGGCGAGGTCGCGGCGGCGCGGCGCGGCAAATTCGCCGATGCGGTTGCCGCCCTGGCATTGGAGCTCTCCGGGCGAAGCCGACAACAGCGACGCTGGTGGAGGGCCAAGAGATGAGAGCGACCGAGTTTGGCCGCCGCATTATCGAATCCGGCGCGAGGGACCTAATTCTCGTTCCGCAACCCCAGGAGGCCGCCCTCGCCGCCGCTTCGGTGCTGCATCCCGGATTGCTCGGCCGCGACGATATAAAGGACCGGGTTCGCTCCATCCTGATGTCGCGGATCGATCCCGCGGTGGCCGGGCGCATCCCGCGCCGGACACTGCGGGCAGAAGTCGCACTGCTGGTCAGCGCGATCGCGACCGAGGAAAAGGTCAACCTCAACGAAATCGAGGAAAATGCGCTCGCCACTGAGTTGACCGACGACATGGTCGGGCTCGGGCCGCTCGAACCGCTGCTCGAAGACGACGAGGTCACGGACATATTGGTGAATGGACCCTTCGACGTCTATGTCGAGCGGCACGGCAAGCTCGAAAAGACGCGCGCCCGGTTTCGCGATGCCCAGCACGTGGTCAACATCGCGCAGCGCATTGCCACTGCGGTGGGGCGCCGCATCGACGAGGCGAGCCCAATGGTCGATGCCCGCCTGGCCGACGGCAGCCGCGTCAACATCGTATTGCCGCCGCTCGTGCTGAACGGCGGCAGCATCTCGATCCGCAAATTCCCCAAACACAACATCACGCTCGAGATGATGGTGCGCCAAAACAATCTCTCGGCCGAGATGGCGCAGTTTATCGATGTTGCAGCGCGCTCGCGCGTCAATATCCTGATCTCGGGCGGCACCGGCTCCGGCAAGACGACATTGTTGAACGCAGTGTCGCGCCACATCGACCCCGGCGAACGCATCATCACGATCGAAGACGCCGTCGAGCTGCGCCCTCAGCAGCCGCATGTTGTGCAGATGGAGACGCGCCCTCCCAATGTCGAAGGCGTCGGTCACATCCCGCAGCGCGAGCTCGTCCGCAACGCGCTGCGCATGCGGCCGGATCGCATCATCGTCGGCGAGGTGCGTGGCGCGGAAGCCTTCGACATGCTTCAGGCGATGAATACCGGGCATGACGGATCGATGTCGACGATCCACGCCAACACGCCGCGCGACGCGCTGTTTCGGCTCGAAAACATGGTGCTGATGGCCGCCGCCAACCTGCCGTTGCGGGCGCTGCGGGCCCAGATCGCCAGCGCCATCAATCTCGTCGTGCAGATCGAGCGCATGCGCGACGGCATCCGCCGCGTCGAGCGCATCGTCGAGATCAGCGGTATGGAGAGTGAGATCGTCAGCACCCGCGACATCTTTGCGTTCCAATACCGCGGCGAGAGCCGCGACGGGTTTATTGAAGGCACTTTCGAGCCGAGCCGGCTGCGTCCCGACCTCGCCGCGCGGGCGGCGCAATACGGGCTCGAAAGACAGCTGCTCGAATCCGTCGGGATCGTCGGAGGCTGATGCCATGAACCGGTTTTCGCCCCTCACCCCGACCCTCTCCCCGCACGCGTGGCGAGGGGGAAGGCCCCTCGCCCTGCATAAGCGGGGAGAGGGAGGGGCCCGTCGCCTTGGCGACGGGAGGGTGAGGGGCGCAGCTGCCGCTGGGGCAAGGAGCAGGGCATGACCAACCAACTCCTCCTCGCGGTGCTCGCCACAGTGCTCCTGCCCGGCGCGGCGCTGCTCTGGGTAATGCGCGCCGACCGCCGCCGACAATTCATCCAGCAGCGTTTGAAAGCAGTTGCCACTGCGGCGAGCAGCGGAGACGGCGAACCCGCCCGGCAGGTGTCGCTGCGCCGAAAGTTGCGGCGAGCGGCGACACCGGCCGCGGTCTTTCAACTGCCGCGGAAGCTCTGGGCGCGGCTCGATCCCGCCCTGGCGGCGGCCGGCCATCGCATCGGTCTGCCGCATCTCCTCATGACGGGATTTATTGCAGCGACCCTGGTGACTGGCTTTGCCGGCCGCGTCTTGGCGCTCAATCCCGCGCTCGTAATGCTCCTCGGCGCCGCGGCCGCGGTGGCGGCGCCGACCCTGCTGCTGCGCGTCGCGCAAACCCGCTACCAGAACCGCTTTCTCGACGCCTTCCCGGACGCGCTCGACCTCGTCGGCCGGGCCGTGAAGGCAGGGCTTCCAGTGAACGAGGCATTGGCGGTCGCAGGGCGCGAGATCGTCGACCCGGTCGGCAGCGAATTGCGCCGGGCCCTCGATCAGGTGCAGATCGGCGTCGAGATGGTCGACGCGCTGCAGCAGACGGCCGATCGGATCCGCGTAGCGGATTTCCGCTTTCTGGTGGTCGCCCTCACATTGCAGCGCAAAACCGGCGGCAGCCTCGCCGAGACGCTGGCCAATCTCAGCAGCGTGATCCGCGCCCGCAAAGCGCTGCGCCTCAAAGCTCGCGCGCTGTCGGCTGAGGCAAAGGCGTCGGCGGCGGTATTGGCGGCCCTGCCCTTCGTCGTCGGCGGGCTGATGTACGTGATGAACCGCGATCTGGGGCGGGTCCTGTTCGTCGACCCGCGCGGGCGTTTCATGGTCGGGGTTGCTTTCCTCAGCCTCGTCACCGGTTTGGGCACGATGGCCGCGATCGTGAGGAGAGCCCTGCGATGAGCCTCGACACCCCGATTGGGACGGTCAGCTCCTATCTGGCCGCCTGGGCCGAGGAGATCGGCCACAGTTCCGTTGAAACATGGGTCCTCGCCCTGGCGCTGGCGGCGGCCGTCCTGTCGGGCTTCCACCTGTGGCGGATCGCACAGCGCGAGGAAACAAAGCGCCTGCGTCTGGAGGCGCTGCGCGGCACGACAACCGACACGGCGCGCACGGTGCGGACCGCACATCCGCCCTGGTATCGGCGGCTCGGCAGCCTGATCGCTGCGAGCCCGATCATCGGTACGGTCGAGCAGCAGAGATTGCTCAAAGTATTGGCTGCAGCCGGCATCAAGGGGCATGGCAATCTCGCCAGCTTTGTGGCGAGCAAGGTGTGCGGCGCAGTGGCGTTCGCCGGGCTGATGTGGCTGCTGCTCGAATGGCGGCAATGGTTCGCCGGTGCGACCACTCTTCGGCTCGCGGCGCTGTCTGCCGCGTTGATGCTCGGCTGGCGTTTGCCCGACCTTGTCTTGAACCGACTTGCGAAGCGGCGCCGGCTGCGGCTCGAGCACGGCATGCCCGACGCGCTCGATCTCCTGGTTATCTGTGCCGAGGCCGGGCTCAGCCTCAACCAGGCGATCGAGGAGATCAGCCGCCAGCTGCGCCCCTCGAATCCAGACGTCGCCGAGGAATTCGCTGCGACGGCGGCAGAGATGCAGGTCCTGCCGGACCTCGGCCAGGCGCTCGACAATCTTGTCCAGCGAACCGGATTGGACGGGCTGCGCAGTCTGATCGCGACACTGAAGCAGTCGATCAAATTCGGCACCCCGCTCGCCGAATCGCTGCGCATGCTGGCCGCCGAGATGCGCGCGATGCGCCAGGCGCGTTACGAAGAACGCGCGGCGCGCCTCCCGGTTCTGCTCGCGATCCCGATGATGATGTTCATACTGCCTTGTCTGTTGATGGTGGTCGGCACGCCCGTGGTGCTCCGCGCCATGGAGGCATTCAAGAGCATCACCATCGGTGCGATGGGTGCGCCGTGACGGCCCAGCGAGATATTCCCAAGCCGTGGGAGCTGGCCCGGCGCATCGACCTGAGGGTCGCCCGGCGCATCCGCTTGCAACGGCGGCGCGTCGGCATGACCCAGCAAAAGCTCGCCGAGATCATCGGCGTCACCTTTCAGCAGGCGCACAAATACGAGCGCGGCCTCTCCCGCATCTCGGCCGGCCGTCTGTACCACATCGCGTCCGCATTGCAGGCGCCGATCACCTATTTCTTCGCGCCGGAGGAAGCGGGGGGTGACTGCGACGGGAGACCGACCAATGGCTATTAACCGGCTGCCCCAAAGAGCGCCTCTCGGCCCTTCAGGGGTTCAGGTGCAGCTATTGCAGCTTGGGCAATGGATGCGTCGTCTTCGTACATGCTCAGCGGGCGCGGTTGCTGTCGTGACGGCACTGGTGCTGCCGGTTCTTCTTGGCTTCACCAGCCTCGGTGTGGAAGTCGGACATTGGTATCTCGTGCAGCGCGTAATGCAAGGTGCTGCCGACGCAGCGGCAATCAGTGCGGCGGCTGAATATATCGCCCAATACAAATTAGGAAACACCAGCAGCACGAGCTACCAGACCGTTGGGCAGAGTTACGCCAGCACAAACGGTTTCACAATCCCAACTTCGAATGTGTGTCTCGTCACATCGAGTGGCGATAATTGTGCCTCTGTGCGATCTCTCGATTCACGACCGATTATCTGTGCAACACCGCCTTGTGTTGTCGCAGAGATCACACAGAATACGATGGGATGGCTGACAACCAAAGAGTCGATGGAACCAACCGGACGGTCTTTCAAAGTCAAATCGATTCCCGCCCCGACCCTCATGGCACGTGCCGTTGTCTCGGCAAAAAGCACAACGACAACCACGACAACCAATGGCGCCGATTGTGTTCTCGCCCTGGCAAACGCGACGAATGCCATACAGGTCTCTGGCAATGGCGATCTTAAAGCGGCCTGTGGGCTTGCGATTGACGGTGGCCGGGATCAGAATATCAGCGGCACACCGCTCGGCGGGATTACCTTCAGTGGTGGTCATGCCGCAGTGAATATCACTACTCTCGTCGTTGCGTCGAGTAGCACGAACTGTCCCGACACCGGGGCGCATTGCCAGAAATTTGGATCGACTGCCGCCTTACCGGCTTCCTCTGTTCTGACGAATACGGCAACGCAAGACCCTTATGCAGCTACGTTGAACTTTCCAACCCCCCC
>Ga0070717_10000888_pt1 | contig 19780 bp, 16 predicted proteins | sample LARL113metaG_FD_71366 | JGI IMG/M metagenome (GOLD analysis project Ga0070717, IMG submission 71366) | Corn, switchgrass and miscanthus rhizosphere microbial communities from Kellogg Biological Station, Michigan, USA - LAR L11-3 metaG | ecosystem: Host-associated > Plants > Roots > Rhizosphere ... | reverse complement strand
CGCGCCATCGCCACCCGCTACGACAAGACCGCAACAAATTTCCTGGTCGCAATCCACCTCGCCGCCGCTTCAATCTGGCTCAATTGACGACACCCCCTAGACTACGGCAGATCATGCCTCGACAATTTCGAGCACGGCACCATCGACGCTGAAGCACGCGGCGACCAAGGGGCCGACCGGCCCGCCGCCTAACGATACGGCGAAACTGCGCTCAACGACGCCAGGCCTGCCGGGGTGCCTTCCTCTGACGACACGCCTGAACCCTTCAAATGGCGCGGCAAGTTCGAGGACATCCTCGCGCCCCCACCAGAAGGTGTCCCCTTGTGCCGCAAGCGGACGCAACGGATCGATCGAGGCGTGGACAAACAGCAGACCCCCGTCCTCGGTAAAAGCGGCGTGCCGCAGGGCCGAGAAGAGCGCTGTGTGACCTGATGTAGCGTTCATGGCGTCGCGTAGCGCACTCGTCCACCGAGTGATCGTGCGCGGGCCGTCACGGCTGGCCGCAAAGCCCTGCTTCAAATCGCCGCCATAGGCGCGAACGGTCGGTTCCATCCCAGCCTCGACCATCCATCGCAATACCTCGCTCGGATTGGGGGCGAATTGCAGTTGGAGCAGCTTTTGCCACATTTCCTCCTGCGCACCGCGCAGGAAAACCATGTCGCAGGCAAAACCACGGCTGCGTCCCAGAACACGGCGACGGAAGTCGAGTAGCTCATCGACGGTGGCGAGAACCGCTTCGCCACATCCGATATAGTTGCCGAGATAGACGACCCGATCGCCCTCGTCGAACCTTTCGCTGATCGCGTCGTGCAATCGGACGAGACGCCTCGCCGCGGAATTGATAGCAGCGATTGCCCAGACGCGCCGAGCTCCCCAAAGCCGTGCAAACTTCCCCTCCGGCTTCGCTGCGCTTACCGCGCCGTCCGGCTCGGCTTTCATTCCCCTGATGTTCTTAGGCCGTCAATAACTGTTCGACCCGTTGCGTAGCGGTTGTCTCGTCGATCCGCTCAACCGCGGCAAACTCGCGCACGAGCCGGTCCAACGCCGCCTGATAAATCTGCCGCTCGCTATAGGATTGCTCTGGCTGGCCAACATTGCGGTAAAGGTCGCGAACCACTTCGGCGATTGAAGCAGGATCGCCCGAGGCGATCTTGGCTTGATATTCCTGCGCACGGCGGCTCCACATCGTCCGCTTGGCCCGAGATCGCCCGCGCAGTTTCGCGAGAGCCGCATCCATCTCCTTGTGACTCGATAGCCTGCGCAGGCCGGATCCCTTCGCCTTCGCGAGCGGCACTCGCAATGTCATGCGGTCCTTGTCGAAAAGTACGACAAACACGCTCAGCGTATGCCCAGCGATCTCCTGCGTCTCGATGCCAACGATCTTACCGACACCGTGGCTCGGATACACGACGAGATCACCGGTGGCATATGGAAGCTTGTCGGAATTCATATCCGTCTCTCACAATCGACCCGCTTGGCGGTGCCAGGACGCTTCGGTTGGCCGCGGAACCGGGCGGCGGCGACCTTCCACGACTCGCTATGGAGCGCGGACCGGAGAGGAAGTCGGCAACTGCACCATCGTAACAATACCATGATATGGCCGCCGAAGGCCAGCCGATCGCGCATATCCGCCCCCAATATCCGAAGGCGGTGGGTCTTCAGGTCCCGCCGGGCTTCGGGCTGAAGTATTTCTCGTACTTGTCTGTAGCGTCCTTGAATTCGTCGGCATCCGGAGGATACGGCTTCTTTCGGGTAATATTGGGCCAGCTCGCTGCATATTGACGGTTGAGCTCAAGCCATTGCTCGGCCGGGGGCTCGCTGTCCGGGATGATTGCTTCGACCGGGCATTCCGGCTCACAAACCCCGCAATCGATGCATTCGTCGGGGTGAATCACCAACATGTTCTCGCCCTCGTAAAAGCAATCGACGGGGCAGACCTCCACGCAATCCATATATTTGCAGCGGATGCAGGCTTCGGTGACAACGTAGGTCATGGTTTTCAGTTCTTCTCCACAGCTTCGGACGAGCCTTCGCCTTTGTACATTCAGAGTCCCTGATCGCGACCCAGCCGCTTCAGAACGCGTTGACGCGCCATGCCGCGTTCGGGATCCGGCACATAGATCAGCCCGCCGACGCGGCGCAGCAGACTGTCCTCGTACTCGTCGAGCACCCGGTCCGCATAAGCAACTTCCCACAGCATCTCGACGAGTTCGACTCGCTCCTCGAAAGAAAGCCGATCGTTGATGATCCTGGTGAAGTGGAACAGTTCGGTTGATTCGGTCGCTGCCACCTCGCCCGCGGCAAGGAGCGTACGCGCCTCGGACGCCGAGAGATTGAAGCGGCGCTCGATCAGTCGCGCGATGACCGCGCGCTCCGGTTCGTCGAAATGATCGTCGCTATACGCCGCTTCGATCAGCAGCGCGGTCAGGGCGAGTTCAAGCTTATTGTACAGCCGGCCGGTGTCATTCCGGCCGTGTAACCCGCCACCGGAGATCCACGCGCGGATGCTGTCAATCATCGCTTTGCCTAACACGGGGGTCGCATCGGGGCAACCCCACGCCGTTTGGGGTTTTCACTGGAACCCTCTTAAATTGTTTATTGGAGAGGCCTGTCGTGTCATGGTTGCTATCGATTTTGTCGAGCGCTTCGATGGAAACTACGGGCCGCGCTGACCGTTATCGCGGGAACCAACACCCCTTATGGCCTCTGTTGTGAATAAGCGCGCTAATATCATCCTTCTCCATTTCGCCGGACAAATGCCGCTCGCAGGTATTGCTTGGCAGGCGATGCACTATCTTGTGGGTCTTGAGCAGCTTGGTTACAAGGCCTGGTATATCGAAGACAGCGGGACCAACCCTTTCGATCCGCGCGCCAACAGCGTCGTCATGGAGTGTGATTACAACGTTCGCTATCTACAGCGTTGCATGGAGCGATACGGGTTTGGTCAGCGCTGGGCCTATTGGGACGCGATCCATGACGTCCATTACGGCCTGTCACGCGATCAGGTGCGCAACCTCTACGCTGAAGCAGACGCGCTGATAAACCTCTGTGGCGCTACCCAGTTGCGCGAGGAGCATCTCGCCTGCCCGGTCCGCATCATGATTGACACCGACCCCGTCTATGAGCAGATCAAATACGCAACCGCTGACCGGGCATCGCGCGCCTACCTCGATGCGCACACACACTTTTTCACTTATGGCGAGAACCTTGGGGCCGAGGACTGCCCGGTCCCATTATGCGGAGTAAACTGGCTGCCGACCCGGCCTCCGGTGGACCCCGGTCTTTGGCCGGAGATGCGCATTACGCCTTCCTGTTTCACAACCATCGGCACCTGGGAGAACAAGGGAAAGAACATCGAATTCAACGGTTCGCGCTATGTCTGGTCAAAGCACGTTAACTTCCTACGATACCTCGACCTGCCAAAGCACCGGCCGGCAATCGGTTTCCGGATGGCGCTGCTGCCCCCCAACGACAGAGTGCGCTCAGAAATGGCGGCTGCCGGTTGGGGTCTCGTTGATTCGCGCCCGATCTCGGCCGACATGTCGAGCTACCGCGATTTCATATCCTATTCGCGGGGCGAGTTCACAGTAGCGAAAGATATTTACGTTCGGCCCAACAGTGGTTGGTTTAGCGATCGCAGTGCATGTTATCTAGCGGCCGGCCGGCCGGTAGTGACCATGCGCACCGGGTTCAGCAAGTTCTATCCGGTTGGCCGCGGTTTGTTCGAATATTCGAGCCATGACGAGGCGCTTGCCGGCATAGACGCGATCGCCGCCGACTATTACGGACACAGCCGCGCGGCGCGCGACCTCGCCAGGGAATATTTCGCACCTGATCGCGTTCTGGCGCCGCTCTTGGCGCAGTGCGGTCTTTGAGCTGACCATCCGCCGCTTGACAGGCAAGTCGGGGTAAAGTTCAGATCCTGCCGACCGTGAGAGGAACGGGGCAGGAACAACTCGATAGCTTCGATCTCCAGGACCCAAAGCATGGCCGAGTTCATAACCTGGTTCGCCGTCCATCCCGTTCCCGTGGCGGGTCAAGCGCGATGGTTTTCGCGGTCGGACGACGACGCCTTCTGGGACCGGTTGTCGTTCGGCATTATAATCGTCGGCGTCGCATTAGTGCTCTTGACATTCCGTGACTACGGGGTGACCTGGGACGAAGACGTCCATAATTGGTACGGCAACTTTGTCCTTGATTATTATTTATCCTTTTTCGATGACAAGACGGCGCTGCACTGGCGTGACCTATACAATTATGGAGCTATTTTTGACACGGTGGCGGCGGCGCTAAACCGGATCTCGCCCATCGGGGTCTACGAAACGCGGCATCTGCTGAACGGCCTCGTTGGGATTCTCGGGTCGATCGGCTGCTGCAAGCTTGCCCGCTGCGCGGCGGGTCCCCGCGCCGGCTTTATTGCTACGCTGTTCCTGCTCTTAACGCCCAACTATTACGGGCAGATGTTCAACAACCCAAAGGATATTCCGTTCGCGGTCGGCATGGTTTGGGCGATTTACTACATGGTCCGGATCGTGCCGTTGCTGCCGCAGCCACCGCTTCGCCTGACGACCAAATTGGGGGCGGCGATCGGCATGGCAATGGGGGTGCGGATCGGGGGCTTGCTGCTGCTGTGCTATCTCGGCCTTCTTCTCGCTGCGGACGGCCTCTGGCGAGCCTTCGCCGCCCGCCAAGCGGCCCAGCTGGTGAAAAGCGCATGGATGAGCGCCTGGCGTATCCTCTGCCCCGTCGTGCTTGTCGCCTATCCTGTCATGTTGTTGTTCTGGCCATGGGCGCAGACCGACCCGCTTGAGAAGCCGTTGCGCGCCCTCGAGTTCTTTTCTCATCAAAGCTTCCCGTTTTACACGTTATTTGCCGGCCGGTTTGTTCCCGCGACCGACCTGCCTTGGACTTACCTGCCCGCCTATATCGCGATTGCTCTGCCGGAGCTCGTCCTCGTCCTGTTGATTTGCGCTCCGATTGGGGCCGCCGTGGCGCTCATTCGCCACGGTCTGCGCGTCGGGCGCGAGGAAGCGCTAACAAGCTTCGTCCTCGGCATCGGCATCATCTTTCCGATCGCGTATGCGATCGCGATCAAGGCCGTCTTGTTCGACGGAATGCGCCATTTCATCTTCGTGCTGCCATTGATTGCCGTCGTGGCCGCGATGGTCGCCGATAAAGTGCTGGCTTGGCTTGGGCGTTTTCCTTATCGACGGCCGATTTGGATCGTGCTGGCTCTCTATGGCTTCGTCCATGTTGCGATCATGGCGATGCTGCACCCGGATCAATACGTCTACTACAATGCTTTCGTCGGCGGGGTCGAGGGAGCTCAGCATAAATTCAAGCTCGATTATTGGGCAAACTCATACTCCGAAGCCGTCCAGGGTTTGGAGGACTATCTGCGAACTGCATACGGCGCCGATTTTGAGGAACGTGAGTTCACGGTAGCCGTCTGTGGGCCGGCTGTTTCGGCGGATTACTATTTCCCGCCGAATTTTCGTTTCACGCGTAAACTCGCTGAAGCAGATTTCTTCATCGCTTTCACCAAGGATGACTGCGACCGTTCTTTGCCAGGGCGGCTGGTTTATCAAGTCGAGCGCTTAGGCGCCCTTCTGTCGGTGGTCCTCGATCGTCGCGACCTCTTAGCGGAACGGCGGGCCACCAAGCGAGCGGAGGCGGGTTCGCCAACCCGACCGGCTCCGCGACCGGCGGAGCCCCCGAATTTTTACTCGGGCCCGTAGAAAAGATCACGCGTGGATCGTCTTGAATACGAAAAGCTCGACCAGGCTGAGGACCGTATGTGGTGGTTCGCCGCATTGCATCGGAACCTCCTGATGTTCGCGAGCCGGCTGCCCGTTCGCACCGCAGATCTGCCGATCCTGGACGCGGGTTGCGGCACCGGTGGGTTTCTCGTCCGTCTGGTGCGCAGCTATCCCGAGAGAGCCATGCTCGGGCTCGACCTCGACCGGGTCGCCTGTGCGCGCGCGGCGCTCAAGAGCGCCCGCCCGGTCTGTGCAGGGTCAATCAACGAACTGCCGTTTGCCGATGGTGTTCTTGCCGCGATCTTCAGCGCCGATGTCCTATCCCACGAAGGCGTAGACGAAAGCCGTGCGCTGCGGCAATTCCATCGCTGTCTGGCCGAAGATGGCCGGCTCATTCTCAACTTGCCGGCCTATCGCTGGATGTTGTCGCGACATGATGCCGCCGTCTGCAATGCGCGGCGCTACACCGCGTCGGGCCTTTGCCGTTTGCTGCAAGTGAGCGGATTTCGGCCCATCTACGTATCATATTGGAATATTTTGCTCTTTCCGCTGATGGTGGTCACGCGCAAGCTCCTCCCCGCAAGTCCCCGGGTGACCAGCGACGTCAGGCCGTACCCTCGTGCGATCGACGTACTTTGCCGCGCGGCGACGGCGATCGAAGCTGCATTGCTGAGAGCCGGGGTGAGATTTCCTTTCGGCGGCTCTGTCATCGCCGTCGCGGTCAGAGGGAGAATGGCTCGTGGTTGAGAGGGATCAAGAGGCGTCCCAGCGCGCACCACCTCGGTTCGCGCTTTCGATCGTAATCCCGGTGTACAACGGAGCCGGCAGCATCGCCGAGCTGGTCGACGCCATCGAGCAACTTGTGATCGAGGGCGGGCATGAGATCGTGCTCGTCAATGACGGCAGCCCCGACGACAGCTTCGCCGTGTGCAGCGCGCTAATCGACAAGGCGCGTGTACCGATCACCCTGGTTTGCCTTGCGCGAAACTACGGGGAACACAATGCGGTGATGGCGGGCTTGCGTCATGCGAGCGGGGCTCACGTCATCACGATGGACGATGATTTGCAGAACCCGCCGGAAGAGGTCGAGCGCCTGCTGGCTTTCGCTCAGCACAGCGGCAGCGACGCGGTCTATACCTATTACGAGGACAAGCAGCACGCAGTCTGGCGCAACCTCGGGAGCCGCTTCACCAACCGCGTCGCCGATTTCGTGCTCGAAAAGCCCACGGGGTTGTACTTGTCGAGCTTCCGCTGCATGAGCGCCTTTGTCGTCCGCGAGATTCTTCGCTACCAGGGGCCGTTCCCCTATATCGATGGGTTGATCCTACAGGTGACCCACAATATCGGCCGGCTGATGGTGCGCCATCTACCGCGAGCGGCCGGACACAGCAATTATACGTTGCGCAGGCTCCTGCGGCTATGGATGAGCATGTTCGTCAACTTTTCCGTGATGCCGTTGCGCATCAGCACGATAACCGGCTTCATCTTGAGCGGGCTTGGAGCGTTTGGCGGGGCGGTGGTTGTTGCCGAGGCCCTGCTATACTCGCCTCCGGCCGGCTGGGCCTCACTGATGGCCGCGGTTTTGCTGCTCTCGGGCGTCCAGCTCGTCATCCTTGGCATCGTCGGCGAGTATCTCGGGCGGCTCTATCTGACGGCCAACGGCAAGCCTCAATCGGTGGTTAGGGAAGTACGCCGCAGTCAACCGCTTCTCGCCGAGAGACGGTCAACGGTCAGGGTGGGATAACTTCCGACTATCCGAAAAAGGCGCGTATCTCTGCGACGACGCGCTCGACCGCCTCGTCCGCGATCTGCGGATAAATCGGCAGGCTCAAAATTTGCGGTGCGGCGCGCTCGGTCACGCCGAGGCCTGACGGACCCGCAGCGAGGCGGCCGCTATAGGCCGGCTGGCCGTGGACTGGAACCGGATAATGGATCCCGGTACCGATGCCGGCGGCCCGAAGGCGGTCGCGCAACGCATCTCGCTCGGCAAGCCGGATCACATATTGGTGGAAGACATGGGTCGCTTCGGATCGGCGCACCGGGACCGCTAGCGGCAGACCCGCCAGACCCTCGTCGTAACGGTCTGCGATGGCTTGACGGCGCGCATTGCCGGCCGCGAGGGCCCTCAGCTTGACCCCGAGGATTGCCGCTTGGATCGGGTCGAGACGCGAATTGATGCCGATGCGGGCGCTGACATACCGGTCGCGCCAGCCGTATTCGCGAACCTCGCGCAGCGCTGTAGCAAGAGCGGGATCGCTCGTGACGACCATACCGCCATCGCCCAAGGCGCCAAGATTCTTTGTCGGGTAGAAGCTGAAGCACGCGACATCGCCAAATGATCCGGCGGGTTTGCCGCGGTAGAGAGCGCCGTGGCTCTGCGCGCAATCCTCGATCAGCCGCAAACCGTGCCGCCGGGCGATCTCTGTAAGGGCAGATAATTCGGCCGGCTGCCCATAGATATGCACCGGCAATACTGCGGCGGGCCGGCCGGACGTCGTCATTTCCAACGCGCGGGACAGTTCGTGCGGGGCCATTGTGTAAGTCCCCGGTTCCACATCCACGACCACCGCGGTTGCGCCGGCCCGCTCGATTGCCGCGACTGTCGCGACTGCTGTGTGGGACACCGTAAAGACGAGATCACCGGCGCCGATATTGCAGGCGCGCAATGCCAGCTCGATCGCGTCCGTGCCATTGCCGACCCCGACGGCGTGTTTGATGCCGACAAAATCTGCAAAGGCCGCCTCGAACGCCTCGACTTCCCGGCCAAGGATATATTGCCCCCCCTCGAGGACGCGGCTGATGGCGGCGTCTATCTCAGCCCTTTGCGCCAGATAGCCGGCGCGCGGATCCGTCTGGGGGATTGCGCCGGAAAAATCTTTCACGGTCATAGCGTACCCTGTCGCCCCTGCGAACGCGGGGGTCCAGCGCTTGTTCCTGGCGGGAACAGGGGGCGATCTGCGGCAGAGTATGCCGGCTCTGCCTCCGGGCTTAGCTCGCGAGGGTCCGCGGTCGGCTTAACCCGGGGGTCGCTTTCGTGCAGGGCTGTCCGGGGAACGAAATGGGGTTGTGTGGTCGAGGCATCGAACCAACCCCCAGTCGTCTTGCCCGGGCTCGGCCCGGGCATCCACGCATCTCCTGAGCACGGCCGAGGCGTTCCTGTCACCTGGATGGCCGGAACAAGTCCGGCCAATACCACTATAAGTTGTATGTGCATCACTGTGCTACCGAATCTGAACTCGCAGGAGTTTCCTCAGACAACCCTACGCTTTCGCTGGATGACCAGGCGATAAAGCCGGTAGTGAGAATTCACGGAGCATTTCGCGCCACATTCCTACAGATAGCTTCGTAGGTGCTCGCGATAATAATCGAGCGAGCGCCGCAAGCCGTCGGCCAGGCAATATCGCGGGCGCCAGCCGGAAAGCGTCCGGAAACGCTGGTCGTTCGTCAAGAAATCGCCGACGTCGATACGCTTGCGCTCGGGCGGGAACTCACGGATGTCGTACCCCCCACCGCCGTTTGCTTCGATGATGGCTTCCGCCAAAGCGATCAGGCTCACCGGCTCGTTGCCCCCGACATTGAGTGCCGCGCCCTCGGCCTCTTCGGTGATCGCGGCGCGGAGAAAGGCCTCCGCAGCATCGTCGACGTACAGCAGATCGCGACGTTGTTCGCCGCCCCAGACCTCGAAGGGCTCGCCCTCGATAACCCGGCGTAGCCAAATGCCCAGAAACGTCTGACGGCCATCTTTGATCCGCATTCCGGGCCCATAGATGTTGGTCAGCCGCAGGGAGCGGGCCTTGATGCCGTAAACGTCGTGATAAAGCAGATGGTATGCCTCCCCTGCCATTTTGTTCACGCCGTTAACGTCGACCGGACGCAGCGGATGACGTTCGTCGACTGGGAGATACCCCGGCCGGCCGTAGATTTGCCGCGTCCCGGCATGCACGATCGCGATCCCTGGATTGACCGCCCGGCACGCTTCGAGCAGCTGCAATTGCGCCGTGCAGTTGATCGCCAGATCCTCTTCCGGCGCTGACATCGAGTCGAGATGGCTGGTCTGAGCCGCCAGGTTGAACAGGAAATCTTGGCCCGCCAGCAGATGCCGCAAGGCATAGCCGCCGCGAATATCGGCGATGTTGACGGATACCCGATCTCGAATGTCCGCGATATTCGCCGGGTTGCCGCCATATTCGGGGATCATACTGTCGACTAGCAGAACTTCTGCGCCGAGCGCGACGAGGCGCCGCGCAATAGCCGAGCCGATGAGGCCCAGCCCGCCGGTGATGACCGCCCGGGCGCCGGCGTAGGCATCCAGAGACGAATCCGTCGGGGAGGTCACTCTTCCCTCGTCATCGAAGGATAGGTCCCACGGCTCTCGTCACGGCGGCGCCCCCGCCTTTCCGGTCATAGGATCCCACCTCGAAATGAGCTGTCGAACCATCTCAAGACCAAACCAAGGTGCATCCCGGCGACAACGCGGCAAGTTCGCAGCACATTCCGAGATCGCCCGTTGGCAAGCCCCGCCCCTCCTGTTTTTGGAGGAAATTCACAGGTGTCGGCATCTCTCCTCGACAAGTGCCACGCGCCTTGACCCGCGCTATTACAGCCTCCCGCGAAAGCGATTCTGCTCGAACCGCACTAGCGGATAAATTCAGACAAATGGTACCGCATCAGCGCGCTGCCTTGTCATACCGGCGAAGGCCGGTATCCAGGGCAGCCATGGGTCCCGGCCTGCGCCGGGACGACAAAGTAGACGGTGCAATATAGTTGTGTACTCGATTGAAACGGTGCTCCGGTCCTTTGGCTAACTCTGCGCAGGCGGATTTGCGGCGTCCGGCACCAATGTTTGAATAGTACCGCGAGGGCTCCGCAGGGAAGAGACACTCTCTGAAGCATTCATCTGTTCTTAATGGGATTGTCGCTTATTCAACTCGTCGATAATGCGCGCCGTCCGTTCGTGTGCGGTCCGGTGTATCGGGGCACGCTTGGAGGCCTGTATTTTGCCCAAAATATTTCTCGCCCGTTCCTCAACCCCCTGGTTTTGCGGTGATCCCCATCACCTCATATCCCAGCTGTGCGGTCGATTTTCTCCTACAATCTGGGAGGACCGGAACGGGGCAATAGCGGTGCTTACGGCGCTCGGCTTGACTGTACTCATTGGCATAGTAGGGCTCGCCATCGATGTGGGCTTGTGGTATAAAACCAACCGTGGGTTGCAGAACGCTGCCGACGCCGCGGTCATCGCCGCCGCGCTCGATGGAACGGATGCCTATGCATCCCAAGCAAAAGCCATCACCGCTCAGTACGGTTTCGTCGACGGATCGAACGGCATAACCGTCACCGCATTGAATAATCAGACCTGCCCGAGTCCGAGTACGGCGACCGATTGCTACAAAGTAACGGTTGCGCAGGCCTCGGCACCTCTGTTCTTCTCCGCAGTGATCGGTATCTCGGCACCGGCTCTATCGAGCGCTGCGATGGCGAGTTCTTCGGCGACCCATAATTATTGTCTCCTCGCGCTCGCGAGCAGCGGCACTAGTCCCGCGATAGACGGGAATGGCGCCTCTAAGGCCAATATGAACGGGTGCAGCGTCATGTCCAATACCGGAGCGAACTGCAGCGGGCATGACCTCGGAGCCACTTATGGCGACGCGCACGGGACCAATAGCGGATGTGGCGTCACCCAGCACAGCAATGCGCCGGTGGTTGCAGACCCGTACTCATCGCTCGCCAGCAACATTCCTGCCAACCCCTGCTCCTCCTACTCCCAGGAACCGTCGAAGCCCCATGATCCGGCCCTGTCTTCCTCTAACATCTGGGGGCCAGGAGGCGTCACAATCACTTCACTGAACGCCCCTCCGACGATTGCTAACCATGGGATCATATGCGGCGATTTGCAGCTGACCGCAGATGTCACGCTGACGACCGCGTCGCCGGGTTCCGTTCTGGTGATCGAGAACGGGCGGCTGGACACTAACACTCACAAGCTCAGCACCGCCTCGGGCTCGGCGCTGACTATCATCTTCACCGGTACCTCGGGGACCTATAATCACTACCCGATCGACAATAGCAACAGCGGCACGCTCGACTTCATGGGCCCGACATCGGGAACCTGGAAAGGGATTGCGATATACCAGGATCCCAATCTGACTTCGGGGATTGATTTCACGTACGCGGGCAACAATCCCACCTGGAACATCACAGGGGTCGCCTATTTCCCTCACGCCAGCCTCGCCTTCAAAGGCGCCGTCAACAAATCGAGCTTCGGCGCATCCTGCCTCCTTCTCGTTGCCGATCACGTCACGTTGAGCGGCACCGCCTCGATCGAGGCGACCACCACTGCTAGCTGCGCCACGGCCGGCGTTACATTGCCAACCAACAATGTTGGCGGGATCTCCCTATTGATGTGAGCACAGTGCTCGATGCCAACTAGCTCGCCCCAGCACAGAGCTCTGCCAATAGCAGGAGGCTCAGCAAAAGCTCTCACTGAGACATCGTCAAAGGTCGGCGCGCGTCGGCGTGCGATCGTTCTCACGCTGTGGCAGAACGAGAAGGGCGTCATCGCGGTGCTTACCGCTCTTGCCCTGACGGTCCTGATCGGCATCGTCGGTCTCGCGATCGACGTCGGCATGTGGTACCGGAGCAACCGCGCTATGCAAAACGCGGCGGATTCCGCGGTTATCGCGGCAGCGCTCAACGGCACCAGCTCTTATCAAGACGAGGCGAAGGCTATCGCCGCCCGATACGGGTTTGTCGACGGTGTCGGCGGCGTGACCGTCACCGTGTTGAACAACCAAACCTGCCCAGACGGAACGGCAGATTGTTACCAAGTCAACGTGGCGCAGAACTCGGTGCCGCGGTTCTTTTCCCCTGTTGTCGGTAGCTTCAACCCTTCTCTGGCTGGTACCGCTATGGCGGGCGGCTCGCAAACCCATTCTTATTGCCTTCTCGCGCTCGCCAATAGCGGCACCGATCCTGCGATTCGTACGAATGGTGCGCCAAAGGCCGATCTAACGGGGTGCAGCTTGATGTCCAATACCGGAGCCAACTGCAACGGACACGACCTCAAGGCTACCTACGGCGATGCTCACAAGACCAACGACGGATGCGGTATAACCGAGGCCAGCAACGTGCCAACAGTGGCAGACCCTTACTCGTCGCTGGCCAGTAACATTCCTGCCGACACCTGCGGCGGCTCATATCCGCAGGAGCCCTCGAAAAAGAAAGATCCAGCATTGCCGGCGTCGAACCAATGGTCCAACGCGCCGGCGCCATCAGGTGCGACTGTGCCCCCATCGCCGCTGCCGGCGACGTATACGGTGTGCGGCGACCTGAAGCTGATGGGAAACACCACGCTCACGACTGCTTCGCCAGGCACGGTTCTCGTCATCAGGAACGGCCGGCTCGACACCAACGGGTTCACGCTTCAAACCGCTGCGAGCTCGGCGCTGACGATTATTTTTACCGGCCCCGACGCGTCGGGGAGCTACAGTCATTTTCCGACCGGCGGGGGTACGCTCGATTTCCCGGCACCGACATCGGGCACTTGGGAAGGCATCGCGATCTTCCAGGATCCCAACCTGCCTTATGGAGCCGACGTCGACATCTCTGCCGCGGGCAACTCGCCGACCTGGGACATCACGGGGGTTGTTTATCTCCCCCATTCCAGCGTCACATTCAGCGGTGCCGTCAACAAATCGAGCAATGGAGCGTCTTGCTTCGAGCTTGTTGTGGATAACATTACCATCAACGGCACAGGCAGCATTCTGGCGCATGGGAGTTGCGCTGCGGCAGGCGTCACTTTGCCGACCAACAATGTCGGCGCGATCGCTTTGGTAAAATGAGCCGCGGTTCCATGCTGCCCAACCACGCCTTCAGGCGTCCCACCGACCGGCGGGTTTGCTTGTGGGAAGTGAGGAAAACGAACGACGGGAACGTGATGATCGAGTTTGCACTGATCGCACCGATCCTGCTCGTGCTGATCATGAACATTCTCGATTTTAGCATGTTAATCTGGGCGCAAATGCAGGTCGATTATTCGGCGCAAATGGGCGCACGGGCAGCTTACACGACCTGCTCGACCGGAACACTGCCGGCCACAACGAATTGTACAAACCTTACCACCAAAGTCACGACTGCAGCGCAAGCAACTTCGCTCGGTACCGCAGTGAGCCTCGCTTCCGGCTATCCTAGCGAGACCTATTATTGTGTCTCCGGCACCACACTGCAGTCGGTCGGAACCTATTCATCGCCGCCGAGCCCCTTCAACTGCTCGGCAACGGGGAGCGCGAGTACGAAACCGGGAGATTATGTCGAGGTCGACGTTACCTACTCCTACGCCCCGACTTTTTCCGGCTTGAGTTTGGCGTCCGCCCAGACATTGACCGCGAAGGCAATCCAGAGGCTCAATTAACTTGAATACCGCGACCCATATTGTCGTCTGCGAGAGAGGTTCTTCTGCAGTAGAGCTCGCAATCATTCTGTCGACGTTTCTTGCAATGCTATTCGGCATCATCAATATCGCGATGATACTGTGGACAATGGCCAGCCTGCATTACGCGGCGGAAACTGCGGCCCGCTGCGCAGCAGTCGCCGCGACCGGTTGTACCTCCGCTTCTTCAATCCAGTCCTATGCCCTCAGCCAATATTTTGGTCTGTCGCTCGGAGGGACAAATCCGTTCGTCTATTCGGCCTCGGGATGCGGCAACACCGTGACGGCAACCTACACTTATTCTCTCGTAATCCCGGTCATTGGAACCTATTCCGTACCCCTCTCAGCGACCGCGTGTTCACTTTAAATTGGCCCGATCCGGTGTGCAGCTGACGCCAAAATTTAAGAATTCAACAATGTTTTTGGTCCACATTCTCACCACCGGTTTCTAGTGAAGGTTGTAACATGCGGAGCGCACGGTGAACGAAATTCGATCATTGCTTAACGGAAAGCGTCAACCCCTTTCGCAGCTGACCGCTGACAGAAGCGGTGTCACAGCTATCGAGTACGCGCTGATTGCCGCCTTGATCGCTGTCGCGGCGATCGCTGCTTTTACCCTCGTGGGTACTGACCTAAGCAACACCTTCAGCTACGTCGCCAGCCAATTGTAACGGCGGCTGAGCAAACCCCTCGGGGATTGCTGCTGATCGCGAAAGATTGCTTTTCTGCGCATCACGGCCGACTAGCAGCGGGGTCCAAGCCGGGCAAACCTGAACAGGTGAGCCCGGAGGTCCCTGGGGGTGACCACTCGTGTCACCGCGAAGCCGACAATCCCGCCGAAGCGATCCGCGGTCGCGCGGCCGAGCCGCCTCACAAAGGGCCAAATTGCGCGGTAGGATCGGAGCTATTGATTGGATCTATTTTGATCGAATTTGAAGGGGCGGAGAGGTGTGGATCTTTCTTACGCTTTTTAGATGCTCGGCCGATGCACAGATCCGAACATTCTTCCCGACAATTCCCGTTTCGGCGAATTTAATTCCCGATTGGGCCGGTATAAATTCCCGATTAGTGCTGCTATGGGAATTCTGTCATAAGGTGTTGATTTACATTGCGGTTGTGACGCCGAAACGGCAGCTGCAGCAAGGAAATCGACGAAATTCCCGGCTCGACGGGCAAAACCAGGGTTTCAGTCTCCACCGGCGGAGCAGGACTTCTCGATTACGAAAGATCGATTTTCGGCTCGTCGTCATCGACCAACAGCGGGACCCAGACCGGGGCGAACGCCGAGAGGCGAACCGGAGGACCGGTCTCCTCGTGCAATAACCGAGCCTCCGCCGCGGGGCCGCGGCGCATGCCAAGCGCCAGCACCCGGACCGTGCGGCGGAACGGCCCCTGCGGCACAGAGACGACATCTCCGATCCGAATGATATGGTTGGCCTTTCTGACGACGGCTCCGTTGACGTCGACCGCTCCAGCGGCGCAGAGGCGCGCGGCGAGCGAGCGGCTCTTGACGAAACGGGCAAACCACAGCCACTGATCGAGCCGTCGGCTCGTCGAGGCGCGCGGATTGCCGTCGCCTTTCAAGCGAGCTTAAGCTCCCGCAACCTGGCGAAGGGATGCCCCTCCCCGCCTCCAAGGGCCTGCCGGCGGCCGCTCTTGTCGGCCGAGCGCCGGCGCCGCGGCCGCGCGATAAAGGTTTCCTCGCCCCCGCTAATAACTGCCCGATAGCCGAGCGCCACGACCAGCCGGCGCAGCGCGGCGGGTTCGAGATCGGCGATTGCGGCACGTGCCGCCGCAGCCGTAAACGGGCCGTTGCGAGCAAGGCGCCGCGCCGCGGCGGCGAACCGCTCCAATCGATCCGGACGAAGGACAATCCCCTCGATCACCCGAAGGCCAATCGCGGCGTAATACGACAGCGGGAGCGTCGGATCGAGCTCTATCGGCTTGCCGAGACGACGGGCTGACGGCACCGGGAAAACCGATCGGCCGTGGCTTACCGCCCAAAGAAGCGCCCGAAAGCGCATCGACTCCGTTCGCAGTAGCGGCTCGAGATAGATGCTTTCTGTGCCGAACCGGAGGCCGAATCGGCTCAGCGCCTGCCGGTCCGGCGCTTCAAGGGCGGCAACTTGACGCCCGATCTCGACTGCGGGCAGGCATCCCAGCGCATCGACGAGCTGGAAAACAAGCCCCCGTCCCACACCCTCGAGCGGCAGGGCGCGTGCGGCGAATAGCTCCGGCAGCCGGCGTTCAACCTCGTTGCGCAGGAATTCCTGCAGGCGGCGGCGCACCTTCTCGCGCGCATCTCCCTCGATGAAGTCGCCGGCGAACGGCTTGGCCTTCGGCGTGAGCAACCCCTCACCGGCGGTCATCCGGCCGACTGGCGCGCCACGCCAGCGCAGCTCTCCACCGGCACCGATCCCGAACGCATCGTCGGCATCCGCGGAGAGAAGCCGCGCCCGGGCCGACACTTCGCCTCGCAGCACCCGGCTGGCAGCAGCGATCAGCATCTGCATGTCGACGCCGTCGACCGAATCAGGGACAAACCGCAACCCCTCGATGCGTCCGACACGGGTGCCCTCTACAAGAAGCTCGCCACCTTTCGAGACCGCCGCCATGAGTTCGCCCTCAGATGCCATTTGGCGGACGAGGAACGCCGATCGCCGGTCGACGAAACGCTGTGTGATGCTTTCGTGCAGAGCATCCGACAGCCGATCCTCGATGCCGTGGGCGCGCTCCTGCCACGCTGCCGCGTCCTCGACCCAATCCCCGCGATGGGTGATGTAGGTCCAGGTGCGGACGTGCGCGATACGCGCCATCAAGGTGTCGATGTCGCCATCGATGCGATCGAGATGGGCCATTTGCCCGGCGATCCATGCGATCGGCAGGCGCTCTGCGGGCCCGGCCAAGTGGAGGAAGCAATGGGCGAGGAGCCGGGTATGGCTCTCGGTCATGACCTTGCGAAAATCAGGGATCTGACACACTTCCCAGAGCAGCCGAACTTCGCCGCGATGGCGGGCGAGCGCGACGATCTGCTGGTTGCGGGACAGCGCCTGCAAGGCGCGGTGGTCGTCGGCCTCGCGCGCCTGAACGAGGCCGGGGACCGAGGGCCTCTCGTCAAGGCTTTTCAGCAGAGCGGAAATCGACTCGAAACGTAGTCTGTGGTTGCGCCAGTTCAGCCGCGTCAAGGGATCGAAATGATGGGTTTCGATCGCCTCGACAATCTCCGGCTCGAGCGGCCCCTGCTCGGCAGTGGCGCCAAAGGTGCCGTCGCTCATATGCCGCCCGGCTCGGCCGGCGATCTGGGCGATCTCGGCAGCGTTCAGCCGACGGGGGCCGCGTCCATCGAACTTCCCGGTGCGGGCGAAGGCGACATGGTCGAGATCCATGTTCAATCCCATCCCGATTGCATCGGTGGCGACGAGATAGTCGACCTCTCCGGCCTGGAACATGCCGACCTGAGCATTGCGCGCGCGCGGGCTCAGCGCCCCCATGACCACCGCTGTGCCGCCCCGCTGACGGCGGATGAGCTCGGCGAGAGAGAATACATCCGCGATAGCAAAGGCGACGACGGCGCTGCGCGGTGGCAGCCGCGTCACTTTCTTATACCCGGTATAGGACAGCGTCGAAAACCGCGGGCGGCTCACATACTCGGCCTCGGGCACCAGCCGTCGCATCAGCGGCTTGATCGTATCGGCGCCGAGCAGCATCGTTTCTTGCTGGCCGCGCGCGTGTAGGAGGCGGGTAGTGAAGACGTGGCCGCGCTCTGGATCCGCGCAGAGCTGTATTTCGTCGACCGCAAGGAAATCGACTTGGCGGTCGAGCGGCATCGATTCGACCGTGCAAACGAAATAGGATGGGTTCGGCGGCAAGATCTTCTCTTCGCCGGTGATCAGCGCAACGGAGCGTGCCCCCCTCAGCTTGACGATGCGGTCGTAATTTTCACGAGCGAGCAGCCGCAGCGGGAAGCCGATCATGCCGCTGCGATGGCCGAGCATGCGCTCGATGGCGAGATGGGTCTTACCCGTATTCGTCGGCCCAAGGACCGCGACCAGCCGCGGAGCGGGGCGGAACATAGCCATGCCCTCAAGGTATCGGGTGCAATCACGTCCGGGGCAAGAGCAAATCGACCGAAAGTTCGGTGCTGCGGTGCTGCGTCCACGGTTGGCCCATGCTTCCCGCTGCCTCACCTAGCTAGGGTAAGCTGCCGTTCCGCCAGTTGATGGTCTTGCGCAGGGCGGATTTTCGTCACATATGCTCGACGCGTCCCGCCAACACGCGACGGCAGCCATGACCCAGGAAACAAAAAGCTTTCAGGCGGAAGTCAGCCGCTTACTCGACATTGTCGCGCACTCGCTATACAGCCAAAAAGAGATCTTCCTGCGCGAGCTCATCTCGAACGCCTCTGATGCTTGCGACCGGCAGCGCTATGCCGTACTCACCGAGCCGGCACTCGCCGAAGGAAACACCGACTACCGGGTCATACTCACTCCCGACAAGCTCGCGCGGACCCTGACGATTGCGGACAATGGGATCGGCATGAACCGCGAGGACTTGATCGAGAACCTCGGCACGATTGCGCGATCCGGTACCGCCGCGTTCATGAACCAGCTCTCAGGCGACGCCCGTAAGGACATGAGCCTCATCGGACAATTCGGAGTTGGCTTCTACTCGGCCTTCATGGTCGCCGAAAAAGTCGAGGTCCTCAGCCGCAAAGCGAGAGAGAGCGACGGGTGGCGGTGGGTTTCCGACGGCAAGGGCGAGTTCACGATCGAGCCGCTCACCGATGTTGCGCGCGGGGCCAAGATCATCGTGCATTTTCGCGAGGGTGAGGACGAATACGTCGACCCGGTCAAGCTTCGCACCATCGTCAAAACGTATTCGGACCATATCGCCCTGCCAATCGTGCTGAACGCGGGGGGCAAGGAAGAAACCATCAACACCGCGTCGGCGTTATGGACGCGTCCGCGCTCGGAGATCACCTCGGAGCAGTATAAGGAATTTTACCATCACGTCGGCCACAGCTTCGATGACCCATGGCTGACCCTGCACAACAAGGCAGAAGGCGTCCTCGAATATACGAATCTTCTTTTTGTTCCATCGAACAAACCATTCGACTTGTTTGATCCGGAGCGAAAGAGCCGGGTCAAACTTTACGTCAGGCGGGTGTTCATCACCGATGAGGGGACTGATCTCTTACCGCCCTACCTGCGGTTCCTCCGCGGCGTCGTCGATAGCGAGGACCTGCCGCTCAACATTAGCCGCGAAATGCTCCAATCCAATCCACTGGTCGCAAGAATGCGCCAGCAATTGACGCGGCGGGTGCTGAGCGAGCTCACGAAAAAGGCCGGCGAGGCAGCCGATGAATACGCAAAATTCTGGGACAATTTCGGCGCGGTGTTAAAGGAGGGGCTCTACGAAGATCGCGACCATCGCGACGAGGTGCTGGCCCTCGCGCGGTTTCGCTCGACCACCCGTGAAGGGTTCGTTTCACTCGAGGATTATATCGCGGCGATGCGGCCGGGGCAGGATGCGATCTACACGATCCACGGCGATAACCTCGACGTCATCAAAAAGAGCCCGCAGCTCGAGGGCT
>Ga0070717_10000887_pt1 | contig 19797 bp, 11 predicted proteins | sample LARL113metaG_FD_71366 | JGI IMG/M metagenome (GOLD analysis project Ga0070717, IMG submission 71366) | Corn, switchgrass and miscanthus rhizosphere microbial communities from Kellogg Biological Station, Michigan, USA - LAR L11-3 metaG | ecosystem: Host-associated > Plants > Roots > Rhizosphere ... | reverse complement strand
CTACTCGGCTGCACACCTTTCTTCAGGCCTCTGGCCCACAGGCGCCGCCGAAACCCGCCGATCTCAGCGTAAGTTTCATCAATGTCGCGCGCGAATCCGGACTGAATGCCAAAACCATCTACGGCGGTGCGCACAAAAACAAATACCTTCTCGAGACTACCGGCTGTGGCGTTGCTTTCTACGATTACGACAATGACGGCTGGCTCGATATTTTCCTGGTGAATGGAACGCGCCTGGAAGGTTTCCCCAAAGGCCAGGAGCCAACATCGCATCTTTTCAAGAACAATGGTGACGGCACTTTCACAGATGTTACTTTGAAGGCAGGCGTAGCCCACTCCGGCTGGGGGCAGGGTGTTTGCATCGGCGATTACGATAACGACGGCTTCGAAGATCTCTTCGTGAGCTACTTTGGCAAGAACGTTCTTTATCACAACAATGGTGACGGCACGTTCACCGATGTGACGGACAAAACTGGCGTTGCGGGCAACGGCAAGCGCTGGAATACCGGCTGCGCGTTCGTAGATTACGACCGCGACGGGCATCTTGATTTATTTGTTGCGAACTACATAGATCTTGATCTTGCTACTGCCCCGGTTCCCGAATCCGGTCCCTGTCTTTACAAGAGCGTGATGGTCGCGTGCGGACCACCCGGCTTAAATGGTGGGAAGAACATCCTCTTTCATAACAATGGCGACGGCACGTTTACGGACGTTTCAGAATCGTCCGGAATTCTGCAAGCAAACGGCACGTTCGGTTTGGGCGTTCTGACGGCTGACTTCGATAACGACGGCTGGCCGGATATCTATGTCGCCAATGATTCGACTGCCAGCGCCCTTTATCAGAACAAGAAGAACGGCAAGTTTGTGGACATCGCGCTGGAAGCGGGCTGTGCCTTAAGTCCCGACGGTAAGCCGCAAGCTGGCATGGGAGTCTCCGCCGCCGACTACGACATGGACGGCAATCTCGACATCGTGAAGACCAATTTTGCGGGGGACACTCCCTCGCTGTACCACAACCTCGGTGGCGCGAATTTTGAAGACACGACTTTTACCGCCGGCCTCGGTGCGCACACGCAGTATCTCGGCTGGGGCTGCGGATTCTTCGATATGGACAACGACGGCTGGCCCGACATCTTGATATGCAACGGCCACGTCTATCCCGAAGTCGAGCAGCTCAAGACTGAAGCCGGCTATCCGCAACGCAAGCTGCTGTATAAGAACTTGCACAACGGCCGCTTCGAAGATGTCTCGATGCAGGCGGGAGCGGGCATCTCTGAGCCCATTGCTTCCCGCGGATGTGCCTTCGGCGACTTCGACAACGATGGCGACATTGATATGGTGGTTAATCCCGTGAACGATTACCCGCAGCTTCTGCGCTGCGATTCGCGCATTGGAAACAATTGGATCAAAGTCCGCACGATCGGCACGAAGTCCAATCGCAGCGGCATTGGTGCCCGCTTGCGCTGCGTGAGTCAGTCACCCGGAGAGACGAAGCCTCATTCGCAGATTGATGAAGTCCGCAGCGGCGGCAGCTACTTCTCACAGAATGATCTGCGCATTCACTTTGGAATCGGCAAGGCTGCGAAAGTAGATTTGCTCGAAATCCGGTGGCCCAGCGGGCAAGTAGATACGATCAAGGACGTCAAGCCGAACCAGTTGGTGTTCGTGAAAGAGGCGCAGGGGATCGTGCGGAGCGTGCAGTTTTCTTATTGATAGAAAACGACATCGTAACCGCAAACGATGCGCAGAGCACGCGAAGGAAACCTCATGATACTCAGCGATCTTTGCGAATCCTCGGCGTACTCTGCGGTTAAGAGTTTTTTGCTGCGAACCTTTTGGAATCCGAGTGCCTCGAGTTGCGCTCCCGCCTACTGAGCCGCAGTCTTGGCCGGGTTTAGCGGAGTTCCGGTGCCCTCTTTCACTGTGTCGATGGAGTCAACTTTGGGATTGTCAAAGCGTTCAACCAATCCGCTAGGCCAGCGAATCTGCACAAATTCAATCTTAGTGGCGTTCCCTAGGCCGAAGTGAACTCGCATATCGTTATTCGAATCATAGCTCGAGCCGCTGCGGACCTCGTCCACCAGCGTTCGAGAGCCCGCTTTCAAGGTGATCCGCGCTCCAATGCCGTCGCGATTTGATTTTGTCCCAATTGTGCGAATGGCGATCCAATGATTCGGCGTGCGCACCTGGTTCACCAACAAGCTCGGCATCGCGTTCATATTGCTGACCATAGCCGAGATGCGGCCATCGTTCCACAAGTCGCCAATCGCCAATCCTCGCGATGAAGCCGCTGTCGTAATTCCCGGTCCGGCTTCAGCGGAAATATCCGTGAACGTTCCATTGCCATTGTTGTGGTACAGAATGCGCGGCTCTTCATAGCTGCTGCCAAGGTGCTGGCGGTCTACTTCCGGATACACGTGTCCATTGACCAGCAGCAAGTCGGGCCAGCCGTCATTGTCAAAATCCATGAACATAGTGCCCCAGCCAAGATACTGTGTGTGCAGCCCAAGTCCGGCAGCATAAGTCACGTCATCGAACGTGCCGTTTCCGTTGTTGCGGTAGAGGGTAGCGGTATCGTCCGAAAAATTTGTTTTGAAAATATCGAGCTTGCCGTCGCCATCAAAGTCACCAATCGTCGATCCCATGCCGGCTTGCTCGCGACCGTCTTCATTGAAAGCGGCGCCGGCCGTGACCGCCACGTCTGTAAACGTCCCATCGCGATTATTGTGATAAAGAATACTCGGCGTGCTATCGCATGCGATGTAGATATCCGGCCAGCCGTCGCCATCAAAATCGAACGTCGAAACGCTGAATGCGTAATGTCCTGAGGTTTGGTCGATGTGCGCTTTGATCGTGACGTCTTCGAATTTTCCGCCACCCAGGTTGTGATAAAGAATGTTCTTCGCGCCTGGCAAGCCGCGCGGCCCGCACATCACGGGAACGCCCTTCCACACGCACGAGGCTCTCTCGCCCGGAGCAGGCGTGGTGGAAAGGTCCAGGTCCACGTAATTCGCCACTACCAAATCGAGCAACCCATCGCGATCATAATCAACGAAGGCGCATCCCGTGCCCCAGGCCTTGCCTGATCCCGCCACGCCCGATTTCTCGCCGACTTCAGTGAAAACGCCGTTCTGATTGTGATACAGACGATTCTTGCCGTAGTAGGTGACGTAGAGGTCCTCCCATCCATCATTGTCGTAGTCGCCCAAGCATACGCCTTGCCCCCATCCGCTCGCCGCGAGTCCAGCCTGCACCGTCACATCGCGGAAAGTCCCATCGTGATTATTTCGGTACAGATGATTGGTCGGGGCTTTCCTCGTCGGAAATCCTTCGAGGGTCGTGCCGTTCACCAGAAAAATGTCCGGCCAGCCATCATTGTCATAATCGAAGATTGCCACACCGGTTCCGGTAGTCTCGATAATGTATTTCTTCGTATCCTTCCCGCCGAAGACATTGAGCGAGGTCAGCGCGGCTTTCTGGGCAATGTCTGTGAAATAGGCAATGGGCTCAGAGGGCTTGCTGTTTTGTGCTGCACCACTAACTAGCAGGAAAGGAATTGCGAGCAGCCAACGAAGCCATTTTCGGAACTCCCGCGCTCCCACCCGCATGTACACATCACCTGCGTGCCGGAGAATCACACGCGCGAGCGCCACGGAACCCCCAGGGTCATAACTCTTCGCATACTATGGCCCTCTTTCCGACCGGTCAAGGCGGGTTCAACTCCGGACATGAAACTAGTAGTATTGGAGAAGGCCGATACAGAGCCGCATCTCCGCGTTTTCACTGTGATTTCTACGGTCTCTCGTTCCAAATTCGGACTCACCGTAATAATTGCGGTCAGTTCGTTGGCCGCAGCGCAGAAGCCTTCTGGAACACAGGTTGAATCAATTTACCGACGCGGAATGGCGGCACTGCAGAAGAGAGATCTTCCCGCCGCTCGCGCCGCTTTCGAAAAAGTCGTAAAGCTTGCACCCAACAGTCCGGAACCTCACAACTCCCTGGGCTGGGTGCTTCTGAATCAAGGGCAAGTCGAGCCAGCAATCGTACAGTTCCGTACCGCCCTGCGCTTGAAACCCAACTTCCCGCAGGCGCACATCAATCTTGCAAATGCGCTTGCTCAAAACGGCAAATTGGAAGAAGCGGAAGCGCAAGCGCGCGAGGCCGTGCGAATTGCTCCAAACGATTCGGAAGCGCACCGCACCCTCGGACGTGTCTTGAGCTTCCGGGCCGACCGCAACGCCGCAACGGAACTGGAGAGAGCAGTGGAGCTTGAGCCCTCCCGAGCTGACTTGCATGATGAACTGGGCTCACTTTTGGCTCAGAACGCAAAGCTGGAAGAAGCCGCAGCCCAATTCTCCGAGGCCTTGCGCCTACAGCCGAATTACACCACCGCCGCGTTGCATCTGGGAGTTGTTCGTTGGCGGCAAAAATCTGAAGACGAAGCTCTCCGCCTCCTGCAAAGCGCCGTGCAATTGGACCCGAATAATCCGCAATCTCATTATTATCTGGCGCGAGTGCTGGAAGAAACCAATCAGCGCGATCAAGCGATTGCTCAATTGCAGGCGACAGTCAAGCTTCAACCCGAGTTTGCCGATGCCCAAAATCAACTAGGCCTCATACTGCAGCGTGCCGGGGATGCTGAAGGAGCGGTTGCCGCATTTCGTCAGGTTGTCCAGCTACAACCCGACAGCGCCGACGCCCACAACAATCTCGGACTCGCTCTAATTCAGATCGGCGATGCCACTGGTTCAATTCCCGAATTCGAAACAGCGCTCCGATTGCATCCCGATGACAGCGGCTACCGCATGAACCTTGGGACCGCGTACCTGCAAAAAGCTGACTTCGATTCCGCTATCCAGCAGTTTCAGGGCGCGCTGATAATCGATCCGCAAAATGCCACCGTGCATTACGACCTCGGCCTGGCGCTCAAGCTGAAAGACCAGCTTCCCGAAGCGGTCGCTGAATTTCGAAAAGCTGCGGAACTCGATTCCGCACAGGCCGATGTTCACTACACTCTCGGAGTTACTTTGTGGCAACAAGGTAATTTCGACAGCGCGGTTCAGGAGCTTCGGCTTGCCATCCAAAACCAGCCCGACTACGCCGAGGCCTATTACACGCTTGGCACCGTTTTAAAGCAGCAAAACAAATTGCAAGAGGCCGCCAGTGGTCTGCGCGAAGCTATTCGGCTGCAGCCCGATTTCGCTGGCGCCCACACCACGCTGGCTGCTGTGCTGCGTCAACTCGGGGATAATGCCGGAGCGGCGGAACAAAGCCGTCTGGGAGCGGAATTCAGCAAGGAGAAGAACAGCCTTCAGGCCGCGACGTTTAACACCAACTCAGGGAGAAGACTGCTGACCGCAGGAGATCTCGACGGCGCCATCTCCCAGTTCCGCTCGGCAATAAAGCTTGCGCCGGATTACGCTCCAGCGCACCTTCACCTGGCAGAGGCGCTACAAAGAAAAGGCGAGAAGGCAGAGGCAAAGCAGGAATTTCAACGAGCCGCCCAGCTTGATCCCCGCCTTCAGACAAGCACACCGTAGCGGCTCATGAACCGCTGCGCAGCGCGACGATGGTCGATTCCACCGGAACTCCTCGCGTCACCTTCACCCGCAACAGGGCCTCGAAGGGCTTCATCTCCCCTGTCTGTGAAACACTCAGACGTCCCAACAAATCTTTCAATGACTTCTCGCTACACACAAATTCGACGGCCGCCTGCGTTCCCAGAGTTGTGGTTCCGGCGAGAATCATCACCCACTGGCTGGGATTAAATCCGCGCACCAACGCGATGACGGAATAATCTTCCGTGAGCGGAGTGTTCGACCGGCTGCCGAAAAAATATTTTTCTTCCCCTGCCTGCGGGCGTAGGTTGACCACGGCCAAGTCGCCCTTGCGTGGACCCGAATCGAGTCGCTGAAAAGCAAATTGCTGCGTGCCCGGAATATCACGTAACGTCAAGTTTTCCGCGGGTGAGCCGACAAAAATCAGATCGTTGTTCTTGGCATCATCCAGGGAGAACAAGCTCCCGCGCTTCACCCGAATCTGCCGGTGCAGCGACGTGAAAACCCGATCCAGATCGTGCACTGCCAGCACCTCTCCCACGCCGGTGTAATGGTCGAGAATCAAGTTGCGCGAATCGCGCGCCGCATCAAAGTAACGCATTCCGGTCTCAGGACGCCCGACGAACGCCCCATTGCTAAAGATGACCCAAGGCTCCTCCGGACCGGAGAGAAATCCACTCCAGAACGTTCGAAACACCGCCGAGGCTGGCCCGACATACGCTGCGGCCCACACCTCAGGTTTGCTCCGCGTTTCAACGAGGACAACGATAATTGCCAGTGCTGCCGCCAGAAGCACCGAGAGTGCAATAACGGCCCCGCGGGCTTTCGGTGGCGCCTCAGGCATGACTTCCCGACGGAACTCCCGCGTCGGGGCGTGCGCACGCTGATGAAACGAGAGAAGATAAGTCCCCTTAGGCAGCTCCACAATGACGGGATCGTCCGCGCCTTCGGAGGTGTAGTACTCCGCCAACTTCATGCGCAACCGCCCCGCCTGCACGCGGATAGTCGAATCGGATTGCGGGTCGAAATCCGCCGGCCTGCCGAAAACTTCGGTAGCGATCTGATATTCCTTCAGCGGTACGCCAGGATGATGGAGGGCATGCTCAGCCAGATACCGAAGCAATTTGCAGAGAGATTCCGATCCATGCAATACATGACTGCTAATCAGGCGCTCGATTTGACCGAGAAGTTGGTCCCGCTCGGCTATCGGGGCGCGATGATAGCCTGTCACACTCATTTAACAAGAGGGTAACAAGCTCCGCATCTGCCTGCAAGCGCATGTTTTATTTCCGGTAACCGTATCAAACCTGCTGAAACTTCTAATCCGTCGCCCAGGCGACCAAATTTCACGCGCCTGTTCGGAGCTGCACTTTCGCGGCACGAGGATTGTGTCGCTGGCAGCAACGCTGGAAGTGTGTGGATTTATCGCTGAATTGGCGAGGCCGAAGTCTGAGGAACACTCAGGTTCAACATTTCATAGAACGGCCTGCCCCACTTCCAAATGCCATAGACACAATTCTCCGATCAACAGCGCTTGTGCAATAGGATCAACACTCTACATGAAAAATGATTTGGGAAGGCGACCTGCTATTGGGGATGGCTAAGTAGTAGTTTCATGTTAGGGAATCAGTGTCGGGGCGTGCGCCGGAGAGCTCCCCAGAAATTCCCTAAACCTTTCAGCAGCGCAACAGCCGTCCGGCCTGACAGAGTTGCAACGCCAACGCAATTACGTGGGGAGGCATTCAATGAAAGCAAAAGCTTCAGTCGTTCTGACCACCTTGGCAGTATTCACGCTTGTCATTGCTCTCTGGACGCCCCCAGCCTTCAGCCAAGCCGTCTACGGAAGCGTTTTCGGCACGGTTACCGATCCATCCGGTGCCGCAGTAGCGAATGCGAAGGTCACGGTGACGTCGGCAACCAAGGGCACTAGCTTTGGAACCACCACTAACGCCGACGGCAATTACAGCGTGACGCACCTGATCCCAGACACGTACAACGTCAGAGCGGAAGCCCCGGGATTCAAGGCTTTCGAAGCAACAGACATCCCGGTGTCCGCCGATGCAGCCGCTCGCGTGGATGGACAATTCCAGGTAGGTGGGAGTAGTGAGACTGTTGAGGTTACCAGCGAAGCGCCCCAACTAAAGACAGATCGCGCCGATGTTGCGACCACTTTTAATGAAAAGTACGTTGAGGATGTCCCCATCCTCAATCGAAATTTTACCACCCTCCAACTCCTGGCCCCTGGTTCACAAAAAATCGTGGGGTGGAGTCACGCAGCCACCGAAAATCCTCAAGGTAGCCAGCAGATATTTACGCAAGGGCAGCACTTCAGCGGTACCGCGTATGAGTTGGACGGCACTGACAATCAGGATCCGATCTTGGGAATTATCGTCGTCAATCCCAACCTTGACGCAGTAACGGAAGCCAAGGTCGCTTTGCAAAACTATGACGCAGAGTTCGGAAAAGCAGTCTCTAGTGTCGTCACAGCGCAAACCAAATCGGGCAGCAATGACCTGCACGGCAGCGGTTTCTGGTTCCGCCGCTCTGATGCACAACAAGCGCGTGATCCCTTCACGCAGTTCGCGAAAGATCCATTTACTCACCGCTTTATTCCGAGGTCCCGCTGGCAGCAGTTCGGCGGCACGCTCGGTGGCCCAATCATCAAAGACAAACTGTTCTTCTTCGGTGACTACCAGGGCACACGACAGACAAACGGTGTCAGCGGCACGTTCACGGTTCCAACATCTACGGTTGTTTCTAGCTGCAATCCAGCAACGAATGCAAGCAGCGCGACACCTCTGTTCTGCGATCTTAGCCAATACCTTACGGCAGGTATTACTGGCGGAGGGCAGGTTTTCGATCCTGCAACGGGCGATCCCAACACGGGGGCGGGCCGGACAGCGTTCGCTGGAAACCTGATTCCGATCAACAGGATTTCGCCGGCAGCAGCCGCTATCTTGGCGGCATTTCCTGCTCCCGGGAGCGGCACCGTGCTCAATAACCTTATAGGATCGGGGTCCGGTCCATTCAGCCAAAACAGCTTCGACACTCGCATTGACTACGCAGAGAGCTCAACTTTAAACGTCTTCGGGCGTTTTAGTCTTGATTACTTCTCATTATCGGGTAAGGGACTGTTGGGCGCTGTGGGAGGTCCTGGCAACGGCCTGCTCGGACTAGCTGGAAGCTCCATTACCCATAACTATAGCTTAGCGAGCGGTTTTACGAAGACCATCAGCAGTTCGTTATTGACGGATTTTCGCTTCGGCTATTTCAAATACAATCCGCAGACTCAGAAACCCGATGGCGGAACGCCAATGACTACCTTCGGAATCCCGGGCGCGAACACTAGTGATGCCAAAACTGCAGGCCTGGGAGCGTTCCTGCTCGGCGGGGATCCGATCAGCGGTGAAAACGGCGCCCCGGCAAACAGTAGCCAGGGCTTGGTGATTTCGAGCTTTGGTGACGGCCTTGGTGTGGCCCGCTGCAATTGCCCGCTGACCGAAAGCGAACAGCAGTTCCAATTCGTCAACAACTGGACTAAGATGAAAGGCAACCACCAGATCAAATTCGGCGCTGATATTCGCTACGCCATGAATTTGCGAATCCCCAGTGATAATAACCGGACTGGTGAATATAACTTCAGCCCAGAAGCTACGTCGAACGCCGGTGCCGGCGGGTTGGACTTAGCCACATTTTTGCTGGGAGACGTCACCTCGTTTGCCCGCTATGTCAACAATCCCAACCTGCCTTCGGCCAGCAACGCCGCCGAACGCCAAAAGCGTTGGTTCTTCTACGGACAAGATACGTGGCGGGTAACTCCCAAGTTTACTGTTAACTACGGATTGCGTTGGGAGATCTACTTCCCTGAGTCGGTAAACGCGAAGGGCAACGGTGGCTTTGCCAACATCGTCGACAATGGCGGCACCGGGGGCATTCGGGTCGCTGGGTTTGGGCGTTATGGTTTGAACGGCAATATCGATAACGACTTTAAGGCCTTCGCACCGCGCGTCGGTATCGCCTATCAGGCAACAGCGAAGACGGTAGTGCGCGCGGGCTATGGCCGAAGCTATGACATAGGGGTGTTCGGCTCAAACTTCGGGCACACTGTGACCCAGAACCTGCCCGTATTGCTGAAGCAGAACTACGATGCCAGTACCTTCACGACAACCGGCGCCTCAGCGAACTTAATTCCGCTGTTCAGTTTGGATGCGGGACCGAATGCGAATCCCAATATCGATCCCGCGACCGCATTTCCACCGGTTCCGTCTAACGGTTTTATTCCCCTGATCGCGCAATTGTCCGGCACCCACATCCGTCCTATCAAGCAAGTGCTGCCGACGGTGGATGCGTGGAACGCGACGGTTCAGCACCAGGTCACAAATACAATGTCCTTAGAAGCTTCCTACGTCGGCAGCAAGGGAACGCATGGCTTCGCGGGCAACGGACCGAATTATGATATAAACCCCGCCGCAGTTGGCCCAGGCACGGATCTTGTCGTGGCTGATCCCAGCAATCCGGGACACAACAAGTATGCAGGATTCACTCCCTTGACCCCACAGAATAATCGTCGGCCGTTGTTTCCGCGGATCCCATTCGATCTCGGTAATTATTATGGCAACGACGCCGCCAGCACTTACAACGCCTTTGAGGTTAAACTCGAGAAGCGATTTTCACGGGGCTTGCAGTTCCTGTCTCACTATACTTTTTCCCACGCCTATAACTACACGGACTCCTATTATGCGGACAGTCACCGCATCGCGTGGGGCCCAGTTGACTTCAATCGTAATCACGTGTTCGTGGTCAATACGGTATACGAGTTGCCCTTTGGAAAAGGCAAGCAGTTCGCGGGTAATGCAAGCAGGGGCATGGACTACATCGTCGGTGGATGGCAGTTAAGCAACACCACGAACTGGAGCAGTGGGTTGCCCTGGACGGCTAGCTTTGGCGAGTGTGGAAACGAGCAAGATGTGGGCCAATGTCGCCCAGACAAAGGTTCGGGCTCGTTCCACACTGGTTTGGGTTCTCTCGACAAGACCACTCACACGATCACTTATTTCACACCGGTAGCCGCAATGGCATATCCCAATCCCGACACCCTACCGATTGGAACCGACGCTTGCACCCTAGCAAGGCCGGCGTCGGGGCCGTTTGTCACGAACGCCTGCGGCACAATCGGTGACTTCGGGCGAAACACATTCCATGGCCCTGCGGGATTCTATTCGGACCTGTCGGTCGTGAAGAAGTTCCCCATCAAAGAGCGACTTAACGCGCAGTTCCGCATGGATGCCTTCAACGTATTCAACCATCCTGTTTATGCTTTCAGTGCGAACAACGGGGCGCAAACATGTATCGATTGCCAGGGTGGCAACAACGGTAAGATTACGGCTCTTGAAGGTGGCACCACAATGCGACAATTGCAGTTCGCAATCCGGTTCGACTTCTAGCCATCCCCTAAAACCCCTTAGAAGGAGGGAGTCTAAGACTCCCTCCTTCTTTTTGTGCTCGATTTTTAGGTCGTAAAGATCAACCAGTGACATACCCAGGCAGAACCCGGCTGCTGTTGTCAATTCTCCTTGTATCGGTGCTTGCGCTCGCAACGGCACAAGGCTTCTTACCTTTCGGCCCTTGGCATCGCGCATCGGAGGCTCCCATCCTTTCTCCCCAGGACACAACCTGGCAATCCGCTGGCACTTTCAACCCTGCCGTTGTCCTTCACAACGGCAAGTTCGTCATGCTCTATCGCGCACAGGACAAGAACGGCACCTCGCGCTTGGGCTATGCCGAGAGCAGCGATGGCCTCCACTTCACACGCCGTCCCGAGCCGGTACTTTCTCCGGAAACCGATTACGAAAGAGATGGCGGCGTTGAAGACGCCCGACTGGTCAGGTTCGGCGACATGTATTACCTGACCTACACCGGATACAACAAGAAAGACGCGCAGCTCTGCCTTGCCACTTCCCCAGACCTCGTTCATTGGGAGCGCAAAGGCGTGATCCTGCCAGCCTATAAGGGCAACTGGAACGTGGGGTGGTCAAAATCCGGCGCCATTGTGCCGGAAAAGATTCAGGGCAAATACTGGATGTATTTCCTGGGCACCAGCGCCGACAAGACCGACCAGATGGGCTTGGCGTACTCGACTGATCTCGTCCACTGGACCGAAGCCACGCAAACTCCCGTTTTGCCGCGGCGGCCGGACCGCTTCGATTCGCGCGTGGTCGAGCCAGGGCCTCCGCCGATCATCACGAAAGATGGCATCGTTCTCATCTATAACGCTGCCGACGACAACCTCGTCTATGGGACGGCGGTTGCGGTTTTTGATCGCAATGATCCGGGCAAGCTTCTCTCCCGCAGCAAGAAGCCAATCTTTGCTCCGGAGAAAGAATGGGAGAAGGTCGGGCAGGTGCCCAACGTAGTTTTTGTCGAAGGCATGGTGCGCCAAGGCAGCCGTTATCTTCTCTACTATGGCGCTGCCGACAAGTATATCGGCGTGGCCGAAGCACCGGCGCGAGATTAAAACCGTCCACGTGAGGACAGCCGCCTTCGGCTGTCCATTGCTGACCAAGAACACGTAGGCCCGGACTGTCGTCCGGGCGAAGCGTAGCGGCCGGATCAATCGAATGTCCTCCGGTTGGACAGCCGAGGGCGGCTGTCCCTACGTGGACACTTTTGGCTCCCGGCTGAGAAATCCTGCGCCAACTGTTCTAATCTTTAGCAAGCAGCTATGATATTCATCGCGTTGATATTTGCCTCGTCCGCCCTGCTGTCCGCGCAAACGGTCCCCGGATCGCCTTCACCCAACCAATCAGCCCCGGACTTCACCGACGCCCGACGTCTCATGCAGCAAGGCAAGTACGACCAGGCCATTGCGCAACTACGGGAATTATCTGCCAAGGACCCAAGCTTGAAGGGCCTGCCCCACGAACTCGGCACCGCGTATTACAAGAAGGGCGACTACATAAAAGCTGTCGATTCTTTCAAAGCCGCCATCGAGCAAGATCCACACGATAACGAAGCCGTCCAGTTGCTGGGGCTATCGTATTACCTGAGCGGCCGCCCGGCAGAGGCTATCCCGCTGCTCGAAAAAGTCCAAACCTGGTATCCGCGGGCCAACGTGGATGCCTCCTACATCCTTGGGCTTTGCTACATCCAGACTAAAGATTACCCGCACGCGCGAGCCGCCTTCGCCAAGATGTTCGACGTGCCTTCGGAGTCTGCGCCCGCCTATCTGTTTACCGCGCGAATGCTCTTCCGCCAGGAGTTTGATCCAATCGCGGAGGAGTACGCGCAAAAAGCTATTGCGCTCGATCCCAGGCTTCCTCTGGCGCATTTTCTCTTGGGCGAGCTTTACCTGTTCAAGTCGCGCGTTCCGGAGTCGGTTGCAGAATTCCAAAAAGAGCTGGCAATCAATCCTGGAGACGCAGCGGCCTATTACAAGCTCGCCGATGCTTACTCGCGGATTCAGAAATTCGATGATGCCGAACGCCTCCTACAGCGCTCGATTTGGCTGGATGCGACTTCCACCGGGCCGTACATTCTCATGGGGAAAGTGCTCGAGAAAAAAGGCGAGCCGGAACTGGCCGTGCGGAGCTTGCGCCACGCGGTGGCGATGGACCCAAATAATCCGATCACGCACCATCTGCTCGGGCAAGCCTATCGCGACCTAGGCAACAGCGAAGAAGCCGAGCGCGAGTTGAAGACTGCGCAGCAACTCGGCGCGAAGGACGATGCGAATCCCCGATAACGTAATGGTGCCACAGGCGAGGACGCCCCGTGGCTACATCGATCGTGAAAGAAATCAGACTCGTTATCTCGCCGCCACGTTCTGGCGCGAGCCCTGTTCCTTAGCTAAACGCTCGCGCCAGTCCTGCGGCAACGCGTGCAGCAGCTCCAGGAACACGCCGTTCGTCCAGCCGAAACCCACCACATTCATGTGATAGCCGGCGCTAACCTGCGTTTCTGACGAGCGGGTTACCGCATTGTATTTTTCTTTTATCGTGCCATCGCGTCGGAAATTCTCCGCAATCATCGAAAGAAACTTGTATGAAATACGGTTGGCATCATCATTGAAGCCATACCGGCGCAACCCTTCAATTGCCAGGAGCTGAGTGGGCGCCCAGGCATAGGGATAATCCCACTGCGCGCCGCTTTCGGTGTGGCTCATCGCCAGCCCGCCCGGCTGCTCGAAAATTGAGAGATTCCGCACCACCGCCTGAGCCTGTTCCGCCGTAGCCAGCCCCGCCCACAATGGGTAAAACGTTGTGATGTATTCGTAAGATGATCGCGCCTGTGACTCGAAATTGTAGTCAACAAACAAACCGCGTTCCGCGTCCCACAAATATTTTTGGATTTTCGCCTTGCGATCCGCGGCTCCCTGGTTCCACTTCTTTGCTTCATCAGCCTTGCCCAAAATCTGACTAATCTGCTCCATATCAGCTTCGTATTTATAAAGAAGGCTGTTCAGGCACACGGTCGCGAAGTGGTGTGTCGCTGCGCCGAAAGGCCCGAATCGGGAGGAAACATCGAATCCGGATTCCCGCATTGCGCGATCGCCCTTGTAATAATCGCCATTCAGAGAGACGTTTTGGCTCGGCTCGCATTCGGATTTCGCCATCGTCTTCGTGGCATCGCATACCTGCACGGAATATTGAAATCCCAGCACCGGCTGCGCATTATCCGCGACCAGATAGTTCCGGCCCCAGTCGGGATGCAGCAACGCATAGGCCGCGACCTTGCGATGAAACCCACTTTCGTCTTTTATGGCTTCCGGCGCCGGGCCGTTGCCGAAGTCGTAGTAGCGTGACAGTCCGGTTGAGCCAGCCAGGTGCGGCTCGTGATTCCACATCTCGTAATCTTTTGCGGCATAGCCATAGGCCTTCTCCAACCAGGCGCGGTCCTCATGTCCGGCAGCTTTCTGCGCTTCATACACGCCCACAATTTCAGAGGTCAAAAACGGAGGCTGGGAACGGGTCAAAAAATACGTCCGGTTCGCGTTCAGGATTGTGCCGTAGTGCTCAATCTCGAAGAAAAAGTTCTCCACCATGGCACGCGCTTTATCGATGCGGCCATCGGCCAGTAATCCACGAATAATGAAATAACTGTCCCATCCATACATCTCATTGAATCTTCCGCCGGGGACGACATAGCTGTTTTCCAAATAAAGCAGGCCGGGCGCGCCTAACTTGGCAGGATCCACCTGCCCAGGCCCAGTGATGACCACCGGCAAATGTGCTACCTGCACGTTGCATTTCTTCTGCATTTGTTCGACCGCCGGTGGCGCCGGGAAATCGGCTGGCAGGTACAGGACGGAGCGCTCCGCCAGCTTGGGATCGACCACGCTGTCGCACTTGCTCATGGAGCGCGTCAGCGTGTCCCAGCTCGCCGCAATGTAGCTGCGGATCGGAGCCAGCCCCTGCTCGCCAACTGTAGCCTTCGAAGCAGCCGGCGAAAGGCCGGCTTGGACCAGGCAAATCGCGAGAAGGAGGGCTGATGGGAATCGAAGAGTCGGAACCGGTTGCCTGGATGGGCGCTTATCCATAGACCAAGAGGATAGATCAAGCAACCTGGAAAACAAGGGCAAAACGTCGCCTCAAAGCGCCTGTAACGGAGCTAATGAAACAAAGCCTTACGCTGCTCTCTCCAACTCTGCTCGATTCCATTTCGCGGAGTTGGCGCCAGCTTCGTAGGTAGTTTGGAGAAAATCGAGCAAGGTTGATTTCGGCGAGGCGCTCTGACGTACATCGTCGTACATAAGAATGAATTCGTGCATCAGCGGATGATAGAAAGCGCTCGCCGGACGCACGGAAGCTTCGGCGAAGCCCGGCGGCTCGGGCGCAGCGTAGGCGTAGAAAGCCGCTCCTTTGATGTCTCCTCCGCCAGGCCAGAATCCGGCGCTGATCACCTCGTGGGAATAAGCTTCGCGGGTGATGGAATCTGCTCCGTCGCGCTCGGGTGCGCGGCGTCCTGAGAACCGGGTAACTGCGAGATCAAAGCTGCCCCAGAAGAAGTGAACCGGACTGTTCTTGCCGAGAAAACGCGACCGGAACTCTTGAAAAATCGTATCCACTGTAACCAATGCTCGCCAGAACCGAATGACGGCATCGCGATCATAGGACGCATGCTGGAGGTCGCGATCAAAGGCAATGGGAGTGGGAACCTCCGCCGGCAGCGTCCAGATTTTGACAGTGATTCCCAAAGACGCCAACGCCGCCATGAACTCCTTATAAAAATCTGCTACAGAGCGTGGCCTAAGCGAAAGCGATTGTCCAGTTCCTTCGCTGGTTTGAATCAGCAGGCGATCCGCAAGAAAATCGAACTCCACCTCAAAAATCCCACGGATGTACGGGATCGAAGATGTTGTTAACCCACGTGGGCTGACGTAGAGCGGCACTTCCCACCAATGGTTGATAAGTGGGTTTAGCGCCAGGCGAACTTTGCCGACAATCTGAGTCCACATGTGCAAGGTATCGCAGGTATCCTGCCAGGCTTCAAAGGCGGGCAACACAGGCCAGAATTCAGCGCTCTCAGTGAAGTCAGGAATCTCTGCTTTGATCGGCCTCATCGCATTCCCTCGTACGCGACAGGATAACTCTACTTGCGGGCCGATGCGGAAGATTGCGTACTGGCCTCTATCAATTTCTGAACGGCGGGTGCAATTATGAGCAGCAATTGCGCCTGCTGCTTTTTAGCCTGCTCGACCAGTGCGAGCTGCTGAGATCTCCACTGCTCGGGCGCGCGCTCGCCGTGGGCCAGATAGTCGAGGGCCGCCAGTCCAGCGGTGCCAAGCGCGGAAAGATTCTGTGACAATGGTAAGACCTCTTTAACCAGGAAAGATTTCTCTGCCAGCGGCTGTAGCTCAACCTGATTGTCCCGCCAGCGGGTGAGTGAAGCTCTGATCTCCGTTTCGGTGCCGGGTTTTGGCTTGCCCGAAAGCAAGGCGTTCACCATGTCGGAAAAGTGGCGTGCGGTATCGCTCTCCGGGCGCGCGGCATCGACCACACGATTTAGAGGAGTTAGGCTAGTCGGTACAGCGGGAGCGGTGTCCTCGCGAGTGTAATCCTTTACCGGCTCGGCGACATCAGTGAGTACCTGCAACGCAGAGGTATCATTTCTTCCTGCGATGCGCCGCAACATGGGTGCATAGCCCGTGTTGTGAGTGAGACCGAGAAAGTCCAGGCGATGGCTGACTTCTTCAAGACGTTGATACATGGAGTTCACGTCGCGCACGTTCTGCGGAGACCACAAGCGCTCCGCAATAGCGGCAGTCCGCGGCCAGATGCGCGAATCAATGTTCTCCGGCGAGACGTACTCCGCCCACATAGTCGCTTCACCGCCTAAGATGCGTTTGCTTTCCTCAGGACTCAGATTTGCGGCTGCGTCACTCATGGGATCGACTAAATAATGCTGCGAAGCCGGCCACATCAGGTCAATGTAATAACCGTGCGAAAGCAAACCGCGGTAGCCTTGCTTGGCCGCCTGCGCCAGCGATTCCTGCCCGCGCCATGATTGAATGACAATGCTCTTCGGCAATTCGGGACGCAAGATCTCGTCCCAGCCGATCATCGTCTTGCCGTGCTTACTCACAATCTCCTGCACGCGCTTGTTGAAGTACGCTTGCAAATCCTGGTTCGTCTTCATGCCATGCGCGCGCATGAACGCCTGGATTCTAGGATTCGAGTCCCACTGTTTTCCGTTTACCTCATCGCCTCCGATATGAAAAAACTGATCGGGGAAAAGCTTGGCCATTTCACCGATAAATTCATCGAGAAAATGGTAAGTGTGCTCTCTGGTTGGATCCATCACGGGATCAAAGACACCCCACTTGCGCTCGATCTCATATGGCCCCGGCGCGCTGGCCAGATCGGGATAGCCGACAAACCAGGCGGTGCTGTGGCCCGGCATATCGAATTCGGGAATCACGCGAATGCCACGAGCGCGCGCGTAGGCGATCACATCGCGCACTTCGTCCTGCGTATAATACAACCCGTCGGATCCCATCTCGTGCAGCTCGGGAAATTTCTTGCTCTCGACGCGGAAGCCCTGGTTCTCCGATAGATGCCAGTGAAAAACATTGAGCTTCACCGCCGCCATGCCATCAAGGTTGCGCTTGATGACGTCGACAGGCATGAAGTGGCGGCCAGCGTCGATCATCAGCCCGCGCCACGGAAAGCGCGGTTTATCGTCGATGACGACGGCTGGGACGGCAAATCCTGAAGGAGTGGTCTCGACTAACTGCAAGAACGTCTGCAAGCCCCGCATGACGCCGAGTGTGGTCTGCGCGTTCAACTTCGCGCCTGAGCTAGTGATCTCAAGCCGGTAGGATTCGTCTTCACCCAGTTCCTGCACTTCCTTACTCCTCGAGTCGGCGTGGATCAGCAGAGCGCCGGTTGAAGAATCAGATACCTTCATGTCCAGCGGGAGCATCCCGGTTTGCCGGCGAAGATCGCTCAAGAAGATATCAACCGCGCGCTGAAGCCGTGGTTCTTTATGGCCGGAAATCGCAACCGAGAACGACGGGTTCACTATCAGCTCGCCGGAGCCCATTTTTATGCTGGCCGGCATCGGCATCAAGTTGAGTGGCGCGTTTTGAACCTCTGCAAACACGGCAAGTGAATACATCGCTAGTACCACCAGCATTGTCCGCATCAATTAGCTCCGAACAGAAGGAATCCGGCAGGATAGTGGAAGTGGCGGCCCGGTGCAATGGGAGGCGAAGGCGGGAAGGCGGCTCGAGAGCCCGCTATGCCCCTGCGGGCATCTTTACGATTTTCTTCTGAATGGCGAAAGTGACCAACTGCGCTTTGTTATGGATATTAAGTTTGCGCATGAGATTGAACTTGTGGGCTTCCACGGTCTTTATGCTCAAACCCAGCAGGGTGGCAATCTCTTTCACGGAGTTTCCTTCGGCGATCATCTTGATTACTTCGCGCTCGCGTGGGGTAAGAGTCGAACTGCGCGCCATACCGTGAGTGCCATGAGCCCCGGCGCGAATTCCAACTAACTTGTCGAGCACTTGCGGGCTGAGATACTTGCGCCCCTGGTAAACCTCGCGCACGGCGCCGATCAGCTTGGGAGCGGCCGCATCCTTCAGAATATAGCCAGCAGCGCCCACGTCGAGGCACTGCAGCAGGTATTCCTCGTCCTCATACATCGTGAGAAAAACGAGGCGGGTGCCGGGGAAATTCCTGTCCACCAGACGCGCCGCCTCGAAGCTTGATAACCCAGGCATGCCAATATCCATCAGCACAACATCTGGCCTGAGCTCGCGGATCAAGCCCAATCCAGCGGAAGCGTCGCTGGCCTCGCCAACTACTGCAATGTCGGGTTCACTCTCCAGAACACGGCGGAGTCCGTCGCGGAAGAGCGTGTGATCGTCAACTACTATGCACTTGATGGACATTATGAGTGTTTGCAGGACTGAGATTAGTCTGCGTTTCCAGTGCTCCTTCGTATTTCGATGAGAATCCGCCCGCGCCTGCCAGAAGATCCGCGCGAGACGCATGCCGGGCGCGGCTCGCGGGCAAAGGCAGCATAACCGTAATCCGGGTTCCGGTTCCCTTGCGCGATCGAATGCGCACGGTGCCGCCGAGTGCCGCGATTCTTTCCCGCATTCCCACAAGCCCGAAGCTACGGCTGCGCGAAGTTCCCTTTCCGGAGAACCCGACCCCGTCATCCTCAACACGCAATGCAGCCGAACCGTTCACGATTTCAAAGCGAATTGCGAAATTCTTTGCCCGCGAATGTTTCGCCACATTGTGCAGCGCCTCTTGCACCGAACGGTACAGCGCAATCTCGATTTCATGGTCCAGTTCGCCAAATCCCATCGGCAAAATCAGTCGCGGCCGCATGCCCGTATTCTTGCTCAACTCTCGCGCTTCCTTGCGAATGGCTGCGATCAAACCCAATTCCTCAAGCGTGCGCGGCGACAGCCGTGCGATGATGCGTCGCAAATCGCCAATAGTGCGATCCAGCATGCTCATGGCTTCTTCGATCTTCACCCGCAACTCGGGGTTGGGGCTTTCGCTGACTAACGTGCCGAGATAGAGTCGCAGAACCATCAAGCCTTGCCCAGCCTCATCGTGCAATTCGCGGCTGATGCGCTTACGCTCTTCTTCCTGTGCCTGCACCAGGTGACGCGACAGCTCCAAGACTTCCGGAACCGCATCCGCGACAGCTTGCATCGGTGTTCGCCCCTTGATCGGGGGTCGACGAGACACTACGGCACCTCAAGGCCAGAGAGAGTG
>Ga0070717_10000886_pt1 | contig 19807 bp, 12 predicted proteins | sample LARL113metaG_FD_71366 | JGI IMG/M metagenome (GOLD analysis project Ga0070717, IMG submission 71366) | Corn, switchgrass and miscanthus rhizosphere microbial communities from Kellogg Biological Station, Michigan, USA - LAR L11-3 metaG | ecosystem: Host-associated > Plants > Roots > Rhizosphere ... | reverse complement strand
CGCGATGTACCAACGACGGTTGCGCCGGCGTCAAGAAATGCCTGCGTCACAAAGGTTCCCAGGCCACCGTTGGCCCCGGTTACGAGTACAACTTTGCCCTTCATCAGCCCTCCGATCTCACTGAATGTTGGATATTCGATTCCCACACTCATGAAGAGTGACGGAGAAACAAACAATTGTCCACCGGAAGAAATTCAAGTGGCCGAATTGGGCACGCCACAAGATTCGGAATTATGTTGCGAGTTCGTGTCACCCGCTGTTGCATTGTGAATCTCACGCTCAGTTCTTAGCGCAGACGGCGTGCTGCTGGATGATTCATATATTCGGGCGCATAGACAACTTTTTGAAGGAATTGATCTGGATGGCAAGGACGTTGCGCCAGGGTCATGAACAAATTCCTGTGGATTAACGAGATCATTGCTATGACTACGACCGCAAATAACATCATTTGTTCACGCGGTGGCGGAGAGATGAATCATCACTGCCATAAGCTTGTGTTGCCACCGACTTCCAAGACATGGACCTTACCGATCCCGCCTTGGTGAAATCATTGAGCAATTTCACGCCTGTCCAGAATGCGGCAAGGTGGCGTCTCGCCCTGCCTAGTGCACCATAAGAGCTGCGACAGGTTGGCTGATGGGATGCTCAAGCGAAGCGAGTCGCGTCAACCGAAGCCAGACTTCGACTGTGCCATTGTTCGCCGCAATCCATCACCGCAAACGGCTGATCAAGTCTTTGGCACTCATGGATGAACTCGCCTGGCGATGCGGTATTAAATTCGAACATGTCGTAATGGCACGGAATCACCAGCTTTGCCCCGATGTCTTTCGCCAATTGCGCGGCCTCGGGACCGAACAAGTTGCCGGGAATCCTCCGCTCCGGAGCACGCCCGTTGATGGGAAGCAATGCAACATCAATTTTAAATGGCAATAACTTTTCCGCCATCCCTTCATACCTGACCGTATCCCCGCTGTGGTAGATACTCCAGCCGCCGAATCGCAGAACATAACCCAAATATTTCGCGCGCCCCTGCTCGTCACGCTCCACCATTTCGTGCGCGGATGCGACGCCGACGAACTCTATTCCGCAGATTTCGGCCGACATTCCCTCGTCAATGCCGACGAGCATGTCTGCGTCGATCTTGAGGCGTTCCGCGACGAATGCGCGATTTGCCTCCGGTATTACGAGCTTAAGCTTTGGATTCTGCGCAAGTATCGGGCAAAGAGTTTGGGCATCGAGGTGGTCAGTGTGATTGTGCGTCGAGGCCGCGGCGTCGGCGAAAGAAAACATCGCTGGTTCGACTACCAATTCGGTCATTCGGACATGCGGTTTGTCAGTTCCGCTGTATTTCTCTGTCAGCGAATCAGAAAGGTAAGGATCGAGAAGAGCATGGACGCCATTCCATTGCAAGAGGAAGCCGCTCTGTCCCAGCCACCACAGGCGGAAACTGCCGTCGCGCAGGTTCGAGGCTCGAATATCTGCAAGCAGCTTCTCGTGGGACTGGACTGGCCGAATCACGCGACCCCGAGCTCTTGCCGCACCAGAGACACGCCGGCAACCATGTTGGCCAATTTCTGCCGCGCCGCCCAGCGCGCTGTTTGGCTGAGGCCGCAGTCGGGGGCAAAGGATAGTTGTTCTGCGTGTGCATGACGCAGGCATAAACGCACTCGTTCGGCGATGTCGTGTGGAGTTTCGATGTAATAACTCTTCACATCGACAATTCCAACCGCCGCATCGAAGCCACGATTGGTTATCTCACGAATTATTTCGATTTCTGCGAACTCACGGCTCGCCATCTCGAGATGTATCTCATCTACGGGCAAATCGAAGAAAGCGGGAAACAATGGCGCGTAACGGCGCGGACCCACGGCACGGCCTTTGTAGTTGCCGAAACAAAGATGAGTGGAAAGCCGGCAGCGTCGCACAATTGGCGCTACTGTCTCCGAGAAGATCTGAACGAAGCGGCAAGGATCTTCACGATGCGCATAGCAGCACATTGAAGGCTCATCCAGCGTGATCTCCCGGCATCCAGCTTCTACTAAACCCTCAAGCTCGGTGCGAACTATCGGAATCAAGGCCTCGGTAATGTCCCAGCGGCTCTTGTACCTTCCTCCAGGATTAATTCTTCCGCTCAATGTGTAAGGTCCGGGCACACTGCCTTTCAATATTGGCCCAGGCGGCGCAACCTTCCGCAGAAGCTCAAATTCTGCAACCGCACCCAGCCCATGCTGGGACCGCAGGGTTCCTGTGACTTTGTATGTTCCGCGCTGATCGTGAGCAGGAGGACCGAACCGACGCGGATTGGACGGGGTTGGATCCAGGCCCTCCAACCGTCCGTAGAACGAAAGGTTGAAATCGTATCGGGTCTGCTCGCCGTCTGTAATCACATCTAATCCGGCCGCGAGTTGATCATGCACCGCGCCAATCACCGCGTCTGCGCGCATTTCTTCAACATCGGCTTCTCCGAATTGATCGAGATGAGCGGACGCAAACTCCAGCCATCCGGGGAATGGATAGCTGCCGATCACAGACGTTTGCAGCGGACGATGCTGGTTCCACGGCCGTTCAGCATTTGAACCCGATTCCAACGAGACACTCGCATGATTTGAAATTGTCATTCGCTTACCGTCCACCCGCCATCAACGTTAATGATCTGGCCAGTGATTAGACTTGATTCATCGCTCAACAGAAAGCAGGCCGTTTTCGCGACGTCCTCCGGATTCAGCATGCCTTTGGTCAAAGGCTGCTTGTGAGAGATGTAGTCAGTAATCTGCAGGTTTGCCTGTGCACGCGTGGTCATCGGAGTGCGCACCAGCCCCAGTGCAATGACATTGATGCGGATCCCATAAGCAGCGTAATAGGCTGCTGCGGAGACGCTCATGGCCTCAATCGCTCCTTTGCTGGCCGCATAGGCCAACGTGGCAAAGTGAGCGCGCTGTGGATGACGGGCCAACACGCTTCCGATATTCAAAATGGACCCAGCTTGGCCATTTTCTGCCCAGGCACTGAGGACGTGACGGCATATGAAGAACGTCCCTCTGGCATTTACATCCATCGCCGTGTCCCATGCTTCCGTCTTGCATTCATGCAGCGGACCATCGCCAAACGGACGCGCACTCACGCCGGCGCAGTTGAAGACGGCATCAATCCTTCCAAACCGATCCAAGCAAGCGGAAACCGCACTGGCCACCGCTGCCTCCTGGCGCACGTCCGCCATGGCGAAGCCTGCTTCGCTGAATTCGGCAGACAACGACCGGCACTCGTTCGCATTCATGCCAACCACAAACACCGGATTCCTAGCGGCCCACAAGCGCGCGGTGGCCGCTGCGATACCGGACGAGCCGGTGACTAGGAGGACTGGTTTCACGCTGCTACTCGAACAGGTGTTTGAGGCTCTTCCTATATGCCTCGTAAAACACTTCCAATTGGTCTGCGGCGTTCGAATTGCCTACGAACTGATGACTGGGCAACAACACGGGCTTGATTCCACGCCGCAACAGGCTCTCCGCGGTAGCGCAGCGGATCATGTTTATGATCATGGCGCCAGTGATGGTCGAAACCGGCCCGGTCCGCCATTCGAGACCCTCTAACTCGAGCACGCAATCGCCCGGCGGACAGAGGTTATCGATAACGATATCGGCACAATCTATCAGCTTCTTGCCGGAGGAATGCGCTGCCTTCGCTTCTTCACAATGCGCTTTCGAAACGATGACAATCACTGGGAGCTCGCGTGCCTGTGCGCCCATCGCCATTTCCACCACCACTGGGCGAATGCCGCTCGTGGAAACAACGATGAACGCATCGTTTGGACCAAAGTGAAAGCTATTCAGGATTTGCTCGGCATATCCTTCGTAATTTTCAAGATAAAGAGGCCCGCGCAACCCATTGGCCCCCACAATGGCGGCATGATTGGAAAGGGCAGTCTCGACCAGGGCCACGAATCCGGCATAGCAGCCCTGACGGGGTGTCATCTCCTCACACATCATGCGGGAGTGACCGTTACCGAAAAGGAAAACCAGCCCGCCCCGCCCTATCCGGCCAGCGCAAAGCTCTGCCGCTCTTTGAATTGCATCCGCTTGTGTTCGCCTTAATTTCTGCAGCAGGCTCATGGTTTCGTCGAAGAATGCCATGCTTGCTGACTTGCTGCCTTGGATGGCGCCATTGCTGGCGGACTCACGCACGGGCACGTCCTGACTCCTTGCGCTCAGTGGGCGGGATGGACCAGTGAACCATCTATCTATTTTATTGCTCAGTAGAATTGCACAAACTGGGTATAATGCACAAACTTGTGAGCGCAACAGTAGTCACAACCGGGGCTGACGAAGCGCTGGTGCTCGGCGTTGATGTCGGTGGGACTGCAATTAAGGCCGGTGTTGTCGGAACCCAGGGTGAACTGGTTAACAGCTTTCACGGGCCCTCGCCACGTTCGGCAGCCGAGTTGCATGATTTCGTCCATTCCATTTTAGGCTCCAGCGAGCACTCTCTACGCGGAATTGGAGTTGGCTGCAAGGGCATCATCAATCCCGATTCAACGTGTGTGGAGTGTCTGCCAGGGGACCTGCATTTCCTGGAAGGCCAGCGTTTGAGCGAAGTCATCGCTGAAGACAATTTGCCCGTGTGTGCTGAGAACGATGCGCGCACGGCATTGATTGCTGAAGTGCTATGGGGCGCTGCTCGCGGCCGGCGTAATGTGGTGATGTTGACGCTTGGCACTGGAGTTGGTGGGGCCGTGCTGGTAGACGGCGCGATACTCCGCGGAGCGGCCGGAGTCGCGGGGCATCTTGGCCATGTGACAGTCGACACCCGAGGCGAACTCTGCATCTGCGGGAATTACGGGTGCCTGGAAACCGTCTTCTCATCGCGGGCTATTGAATCAGCGTACTGGTCGCATCTTCACCGGGCGGCGCCCACAACCCTGTGTGCTGACGAGGCCGGGCGCCTGCCCGACACGGAGGCCATCTTTCGTGCTGCGGCGGCGGGCGATGAATGTGCCCGCTATGTGGTCGATCGCGCGCAAGAGCATTTGACAGCCGCGCTCGTGAGTTTTCTGCACACGTTCGATCCCGAAATTCTTATCCTCGGTGGCAACATCGCCGCCCTGGGGCCCTCGTTACTGGCTCCAATGCAGCAGAAGATTACGCGCCGCACGAAGACGATGCTACGCCGCGAAGTTCCCATCGTCTTTCAGAAAGGCGTTGGCTATGGCGGTGTTGCCGGCGCCGCGGGGCTAGTATTTCTCCAGCAGAAGTTGCTGGCGATTTGAGCAAAATCACTTGTCACCATCGAGTATTGTGGCCCTTGGTGTTCATCCTCATTTACGTGGCTTTTTTTGCAATCGGCGTGGGGTTCCGGAAACCAAAGGTCACACCTTGGAAGAAATCGAGATGTGGGTGGCGAACGGCGCCGAGAGCAAAGAGTCAGGGTGTGTAATCTAGAGGAAAAAACATGGTGTCATTGAGATTCTGTGCACGGGTCATTCCAGCGTTATGTGCTGTCTGCGTAATTCTCCCTCTGCAGTCCCAAATCTCGCGGCAATCAACAGAGCATGGAAGTATCAACGACCCTGGTCTTGACGCGAGGGTCGAATCAATTCTGGGAAAGATGACTCTGGGCGAGAAGGTCGGTCAGTTGGTGCAATATTCTGCTGGCCAGCCGACGGGCCCGGGAACGGGACGCAGCGATTATAAGGAGATGGTCGCGAGAGGAGAGATTGGTTCCTTCCTTAATGTGGTTGATCCGAAGGAGATCAATGAATATCAGCGGATCGCGATGGAGAAGTCGCGATTACACATACCTCTGCTCTTTGGACTGGACGTCGTTCACGGATTCAAAACAGAGTTTCCCATTCCTCTTGGTCTAGCCTCGACCTGGGACCCGGCGATTGTAGAGAAAGCGTCGCATGCGGCAGCGGTTGAGGCTTCGGCGGACGGCATTCGTTGGACGTTCTCGCCCATGGTAGATATCGCGCGAGACGCGCGGTGGGGCCGAATGGCCGAGGGCGCAGGCGAAGACCCATTTTTGGGCGCGGCGATGGCCGCTGCGTACGTGCGAGGCTACCAAGGCTCAAGGCTGGATGCACCCGACAGCATTGCAGCCTGCGCGAAACATTACGTCGGCTACGGCGCTGCCGAGGGCGGGCGCGATTACAACACCACCGAAATTTCCGAACACACGTTGCGGCAGTTTTATTTGCCGCCGTTTGGTGCGGCAGTTGACGCTGGAGCCGCATCGCTGATGAGCGCCTTCAATTCACTGAATGCAGTGCCGTCGTCAGCAAATCCTTTCACCCTGAAACAAGTGCTGCGGAAAGAGTGGGGATTTCGCGGCTTAGTAGTCAGTGATTGGTCAGCGGTAGGAGAACTTGTTGCGCACGGCATCGCTGCCGATGGCCAGGCGGCGGCGCGCAAGGGATTTCTAGCCGGTGTGGACATGGACATGACCAGCAGCCTCTACCACGACCATTTGGCGAAGCTGATTGCATCGGGCGCTGTGAAGCAGCCCGATGTGGACGACGCTGTGCGTCATGTACTTCGCGTCAAACTTGCCCTTGGCCTTTGTGAACATCCCTTCGTGGATGAGAGCGCCGCGGCGAAGGCTCTGTTTCGTCCAGAGAGCCTCGCGGTCGCCCAATCTGCTGCAGAGCGTTCTCTCGTACTTCTCAAAAATGACAAAGCCTCAGATGGCAGACCATTACTTCCACTTTCTAAGGATGTCGGAAATCTCGCGCTGATTGGACCTTTTGGAGAAAATCCTGCGTACATCGATCCTCAAGAACCGAAAACCCTTCGCATCTCATTACGTGATGCGCTGGCCCAACAAGTTGGAGCGGAGCACCTCTTTCGTTACAGGGGAAGCGGCGTTCTTGACGGCGCCGGCCAGGAACTTGACGCGGCAGTTGAGGGCGCCAAGAAAGCCGACCTTGTGATTCTTGCGCTGGGAGAGGATCCGGATATGAGCGGCGAAGCTGCTTCTCGCGCACACCTGGGACTCCCCGGGCGACAACAGGAACTTCTCGAAGCCGTCGCCCAAACAGGCAAGCCGGTGGTCTTGATCATATTCAGTGGCCGGCCTTTGACATTGCCTTGGGCATTCGAGCATGTACCGGCAGTGATCGCGGCGTGGTTGCCGGGAATTGCCGCCGGACCGGCGCTCGCCCGCACCCTCTTCGGAGAAGTGAACCCAAGTGGACGCCTGGTTGTAAGCTGGCCGCGCAGCGTTGGCCAGGAACCGCTGTATTACAACGCTCAGAACACAGGAAGGCCGCCCGGCAGCGCTGATCTCACACATCCGCCCGCAAATGCAGACGATCGCTATCTATCCCGCTATATCGACGAACAAAATAGCCCGCAATTTCCCTTCGGCTACGGACTCTCATACACCACATTCGATTACGGCCTTCCGAAAATCAGTCGGCAAAACCTCAATGCGGCAACGTTGAACCTGAATCTTAAAGACAAAAAGACAGCAGTCTTGAAGGTGGATGCCGATGTCTTGAATACAGGTTCGCGATCTGGAGAAGAAATCGTACAACTTTATCTCGGACTGCGAGGCACGAGCACGGCGCAGCCAGTCCGCGCGCTGAAGGGCTTTCAGCGTCTCGCTCTTGGGCCGGGAGAAAAAAAGACCGTAACATTCGATCTGCCAGCCGAGGCCTTCGCAATTTGGAACGACCGAAAGCAGTTCGCCGCTGAGCCAGCCAAGGTCAACGTATGGATCAGTAGGGACTCGGCCCATGGGGCCGCGGCCGAATTGGAAATCCTGCCATAGAGAACACGTTGGCTAGCGAAAGCTCCCCGATCAGTCAACATTCGGAGAGGCGTCAGCTCTTTTTTCCGGCAGCCCATTCTCATCTTCAACTACACACAAAATCAGAAGCGAGTCGCAGTCCACGCCGGACGGCCTCGAAAGAAAATCCGCTACGAGCTCCAATTCGCTCAGACGCGATTGCTTGTCGGTAACAAGTCGCATATCACTGATTGAGGGCTGGACATCAGCGAATCCGAGGTCAATGAGTGAGAACGCGGCATCGGGAACCAAGGGTCTGTAAATCTAAGACAGTTCAGGGTGTCTTTTTGGTAGGATCGTTTCCGGACTCATTTCGGAGCGACTGTCCGACCCATCGACATCGACAACGATTTCGGGAGGGGATCATGCAACCGCAAACCCGCCGACGATTCATGCAAGCCGCAACTGCTACATTTGCTGGCGCTGCCATTATCCCCCGCCGGTTGCATTCGTCCCTTATTGACACATTGCTCGCATCACCTCTCGAGGAGTTCGGATACGACCAGGTTCAACTGAACAGTGAACCGCATGAAAGGCAATTGCAGAACTCAATCTCCGTGCTCATGGCATTGAATGAGGACAGCCTGCTCAAGCCCATGCGCCAAATGGGCGGCCAAACCGCCCCGGGCGAGGAACTGGGCGGATGGTACAACTACGACCCGAATTATGACTGGCACACCTTCGACGCGGGATTTGCTCCGGGGGCAACCTTCGGTCAATGGGTTTCAGCTCTGGCCCGCGCCTATGCGATCACGGGTTCCGCAGAGATACGAAACAAAGTCCTGCGGCTAAACCGTCTGTACGCCGAGTCAATCACCGACGGCTTCTACGAGAAGAACCGGTTTCCAGCGTACTGCTATGACAAGCTTGTGTGCGGCTTGATTGACTCTCATCGTTGGGTCGGCGATCCGGACGCGCTCGCGATTCTGCAGCGCACAACTGATATCGCTTTGCCGCACATGCCCGGCCATGCCGTCGAACAAGGAGAGAGTTGGCGTCCCGGCACCGACGAGTCCTATACCTGGGATGAGTCTTACACCGTTCCAGAGAACCAGTTCATTGCATTCCAACGAGGAGCGGGTGAGCGATACAAGGAAACCGGCGTGCGCTATCTACATGATTCGTACTTTGGCCCACTGGCCGCCGGCGAAAACGCGCTTGCCACCAGGCATGCGTATAGCCACGTGAACGCCCTCTCCTCGGCCATGCAGGCCTATCTCACCTTGGGAAGTGAGAAACACCTGAGGGCGGCAAAGAACGGCTTCGACATGTTGCTGGCCCAGAGCTTCGTGACCGGAGGGTGGGGACCGGACGAGCGCCTTCGTGCTACCAACAGCCCGGAGGTCGCGGCGAGCCTCACCAACACACATTCGGGCTTCGAGACGCCCTGTGGCGCTTATGCGCATTTCAAGCTGACACGATGCTTATTGCGCGTCACCCGTGACCCGCGCTATGGCGACAGCATGGAACGCGTTATGTACAACACCATTCTCGGGGCTAAGCCGCTCCAAGCGGACGGAAGGACTTTTTATTATTCCGACTACAACTTCGAAGGGAAGAAAGTTTATTCGAACCATCGGTGGCCCTGCTGCTCGGGGACTTTCCCGCAAGTCGCCGCCGATTACCGGATCAACACCTATTTTCGAGATGCCAAGAATCTGTTCGTGAACCTCTACATCCCGTCGGTCTTGCGCTGGAACCACAACGGAACTGAGGTCTCGCTTACTCAGAAGGGCTCCTACCCACATGATGGCTCTATAGAGTTCGAATTTTCCGGATCCAAGCACACCGTGTTAATCCTCAACTTGCGAATCCCCGCATGGGCCGATGGCGCCTTGATTTCAGTCAATGGCAAGCGTTGGACAAATCCGGTTGCTCCCGGCAGTTTTGCATCGCTGCAACGTAAATGGAAAAATGGCGACCGCGTTGAGCTCGAACTGCCGATGAGAATGCGCTTGGAGTCGCTCGATTCTTCTAATCCAGACATTGTGGCTGTATTGCGGGGCCCCCTAGTGCTCTTTGGAATCACGAAATCGCCGGAAGGTATCACACGGCACCAACTTCTGAACGCCAAGAATGTGGCTGCTGAACAATGGCAGGTCGATGCTGCCGGCGCTCCAATGACTATGCTGCCCTTTGCGGCGATCGAGGATGAACAATATTCAACGTACCTGAAAGTAGCTGGATAAAAGCCATCATGTTCCGCATGAGAATGTACGTTGGTCGTGCCAGTCTACGACTTTCGCAGACATGAGGAGAATTGGTAGAACTAAACTCCGTCTCGCCGCGCGCCTCGCGTTGATGCTGGTTTTTCTGGCCGGGGCCAGGGCCGGAGCCCAATCGAATCCGACGGGCATCCACTTCGTTGATCAGTCTTCAGTTGTGCTCATGGCGAACGGTCACAGCTCAAAACTTCATATAGGCGACCACCTGGATAACTGGACGCTCATGCAGGTTGTAAAGACCACTGCGCATCCGCCGGTGAAATATGCGGTCCTCGAAGATTTCGCACAGTTGGACGGACGTTTGGTTTTTGCAGACACGAGCGGCGTAAAGCTAGCTCTCTCGAAAACGTCGGAGCCCACGTCAGGAAGTCCCGCAAAGTTCTACTTGGGACACGAAATCGGCGAGGTCATGAGTAGTCCAACGGATCTGCTAGGAGAGGAAATACTGGCTAAATCTGGCGATCCTGACTACGGCGAGATCGCTGCGGCATTTCCGCCCATTCGAAAAATAAGCAGCTACAGCTTTCTTGGAACTCCCTCAAATGTCGACAAAATTGGTTTTGCTTATGGAGGACGCACTGCTAATTTCGATCCCGCGCCTTACTATCCGCCTATCGCCGAAATTCGCGACAAGGGGCAAGTGCGCGAGGGTCTTGTGGGCGGGTATCTTCCGATTTTACGTTTCGTGTACCCGGAATCAGAGGGCAACTGGAGCGAGGTAATCGCCTTCGCGCCCTTTCGTACTTCCAACGGCAACGATCACATTCAGCCAGTCTGGTATCGGATTGCGAGGATCGAAAACCATCGGCTTAAGTGGATACGATACATCGACTCGTATCATCCGTTTCCGCCGCGAACCGATTACGATCCCAGCATTTTCTATGCTGACCTCTGGCAACTGAATTCCGGGTGGAAGGAAATGCTGCAGCCAGCGATGAAAATTGACCTGCCGGACGATCGCGTCGCAAATATGGCCGGCTTCGCATTGGTTCGCGAGATGATGACCAGAGTGAATGACTTTCCAAAGTACGGCGCGGTTGACAAGGACTACGCCGGGAGTGAGCACGACGGGTTCCCTGACACGTTCACGGTCGACACCACGGCCATGATCGAGTGGGGACTCACTGATCTGGCTGGTGGCTACATTGACAACTATTTTGGAAAATTCGTGCGGGACGACGGCTCCCTTCTGTACCGGGGACCCGAAACCGGACAGTACGGAAGAATGCTGACCGTGGCGGCACAGTATGTGGATAATGGAGGCGATCCGGCGGTGCTGCTCCGGAACCGTCGTCGAATTGATGGTGTCACCAAGCTCTTGCTTGGGCTCCGGGCCGGTGAAAACATTCTGCCCGCAATTGCCGGTGTGAAGGAACCGTTTCATGTTGCGGTATCCAAGGACAAATCAGATCCGCAATTCCGCTCCTACCGCGCCTACATGGAGATGATGTACTCGGGCAACTTGACCGAAGACCAAGTCAAAATGATCGTCAGCTACCGTTCTCATCATCACGACGTAATCCTGGGAATGCCGACGGCCTACGGGTTCAACACGGGAATCCTGGCGGGGTTTCTCTCCTACGGATATGGCTATGGACTAATTCAGCATGACCTTATCCGGGAAGCTCTGCTCACGATGTATTCAGATATGGCGCATCAATACACACGCGGAACCTGGACCGCGCCTGAGACGCGCAGCATTCTTCCCGATGAGGGAGCCGCGCCGTATTGCACGCCCGCCCAGTTGGTGGTCGCGCTTATGACAAAATGGCTGCTGGTCTTTGAAGATCCGCAGTCTGAAACATTGTGGCTGGGCAAAGGTATTCCCAGAAAATGGCTGCAGGATGGCAAAAAAATCTCTGTCGCAGCCGCTCCGACGCGATGGGGACGGGTGGATTTCACAATTGCATCACATCTCGCTTCGGGCAAGATTCGAGCACAATTGAATGTGCCGCAAAATTTTGTCGCACTAACCAAAGTTCGTCTTCGTGCACCCAACAACGCGGCACTGAAATCGGTTACCCTCAACGGAAAACCTTGGAGCAATTTCGATGCGTCAACGGAGACAATCACCATACCTAACGGTGTGAGCGGAAACGTGAACATCGTTGCGAGGTACTAAGACTCGCGATCAGACGAATCACAACGAGGAAAACATCTATGGAATTTAGGCGACGTGCTTCCCGCGCAAGAACCGTGATTTACTGGCTGTTGTTCCTTGGAGCCTTGTTTTGCTCTGTCGCGGCCTTAGCGGACACGGAATATTACCGCCATGTCATCTTCGACAACAGCCTTACGCCCGACGCATATTTCTACAGTTCGGCAATGGCTAACGGCCACAGTTTCATTGAGCAAAGCAATTCGCGACTCCCGGTCGAAACAAAGACCTTCTTGACTCCTCCCAATGCGCTCCGCTTAACGTGGCGCTCGCAACAAGATGGCGGATGGGAAGCTGAAGTGCACGTGATGAGCTTCCGCAACCGCTATCCGGAATTCTCCGGGCGCAATCTTTATTTCTGGTGCTTCGCTCCGCAGGCGATCGCCGCCGGCGATCTGCCGGCGATCGTGCTCTCCACGTCACGCGAGGGTTTGCAGGTTGCCGAATTTCCTGCATCGTTCACCCAACCGTTGCCGATGGGCAAAGTCGTTGGTGATCTTGCCGCCGGACAATGGATTCGGGTGCGCATCCCTCTGAGCGAGTTTCACTCTGCGTCGATCTACGAGTTTCGGCCCCAGTATCTGGAAAATGTCGTTTTTCACCAGGCGCGCGCCGATGGTGCTCAGCACACGCTGATCATCGATGAATTCCGCATTGATGGCGATCCGGCCGATGGTTCAGCGACAAGTCTGACTGCTCCCCAAAATGTGAAGGCAGTAGGCTACGAGCGCCACGTAGACGTGAACTGGAGTCCAGTCAACGATCGCGCTCTCGGACGATATGTGATTTATCGCTCGCTCGACTCAAAGAACTTCCAGCCAATCGGCATGCAGATTCCTGGTAACAATCGTTACACAGATTTTCTTGGGAAACCGGGACTAACAGCTTCTTACAAAGTAGCCGCCGAGGACAACGAGTATCGCCAATCTCAGCTTTCGAGCGCTGTCAACGCTTCCACACGCATATTCACTGACGACGAACTGCTCACGATGTTGCAGGAGGCCTGTTTCCGCTACTACTGGGAAGGCGCCGATCCTAATTCCGGGATGACCCGCGAAAACATTCCCGGAGACGATCGCATTATCGCCACGGGCGCGAGTGGGATGGGAATTGCTGCGCTCGTAGTTGGCGTGGATCGTGGCTTCATTACTCGCATCCAGGGAATTGAACGCCTCACGAAGATTGTGGGTTTTCTCGAACAAGCCCAGCGGTATCACGGCGCCTGGTCGCATTACATGAACGGCAGCACCGGCCAGACGATGCCGGTTTTCGGAATGTTCGACAACGGCGGCGACCTGGTGGAAACTTCTTTTCTGATGGAAGGACTGCTTACCGCTCGCCGGTATTTCCGTGGAAACAGCTCGGCCGAGCAGGATCTGTTTCGGCGCATCACAGGGCTGTGGGAGTCAGTCGAGTGGGATTGGTATCGCAGCGATCCAAAGAGCAACTTCATTTATTGGCATTGGTCTCGAGAGTGGGGCGACCAAATTCATCATCCGCTTATCGGCTTCAACGAGGTCATGATCACCTATCTGCTTGCCATGTCGTCACCAACTCACAGTGTTCCCGTGGACATGTACTACTCAGGTTGGGCCGGACAATCGCAGACTGCAATCAGCTATCGCGGAGGCTGGTCGGGTGCGTTTGACGGCGACCATTATGGCAACGGTCACTCTTATTACGGGATCAAACTCGACGTTGGAGTCGGCACCGGCGGACCATTATTCTTCACCGACTACTCCTATTTTGGATTCGACCCCCACAGTTTGCACGACCGCTTTACGTCGTCCTACTTCGAAAACAATCGAAACCTCGCACTCATTAACCTGGCTTACTGTATTGACAACCCCAAACACTTTTCAGGCTACGGAGCCGAAGCATGGGGCCTGACGGCTGCCGATGGTCCTGAAGGCTATGTGCCCCATGCCCCCGATAATGCCGATGACCGCGGCACCATTGTGCCGACGGGGGCGCTGGCATCATTTCCATATACACCAGAAGCGTCAATGGCCGCACTCAAGCATTACTACCGCGACCTCGGCTCAGAGCTTTGGGATATCTATGGCCCGCGCGATGCTTTTGATCCCGGGCACAATTGGATCTCGCCGATCTTCATGGGACTGAATCAGGCCCCGATAACGGTCATGATTGAGAACTACCGTACCGGGCTGGTTTGGAAGGAGTTCATGTCAAATCCGGAGATTGGCAAAATGCTGCAAAAGTTGAATGCGCTAACTGATAGCCAGACAACCCAGACCACTCACTGAAAATTTTGCAGCAGCATGATGTGGCTATTCTCTTCATCTAGGTGTTCGTAAAGGAGGGAATTGCCGTCTGATGACGCAGAGAGCCAGAAAGGCAGTTTATCGAGCTTTACTATCCTGTTTACTGCAGAGGTCGCGAAATCAAAGAACATCACGTTTGATTGCTCACCGCTGTCCTTCTCAACGAAGTAGATCCCTTTCTCCGTGGGCGCCCAGGAAGCCCAGCTTTCCGGACGCATTTGCGCAACTCGAGTTTCGATCCCGCCGTCCACAGGCGTTCGCCAGACTTCTGGATTGGGAAGATTGGACTTCGAGTAATAGAGGGTCTGACCATCCATTGATGGGTAAGCCGCAAAACCACCGTGTGTCGTTACCTGAACTGCCGGGCCGCCATGAACCGGCGCCTTCCATACCTGCCATATGCCAGTTCTATTAGACGCGAAATATACCCACCTGCCGTCTCGCGACCAGTTGGGAACGAGATTGTCGGAGTTATCTTGTGCCAGCGGTCGTGGTAATCCGCCAGGGACATCAACGACAAAGACAGCCCCGCGATCACGCCAGCCGACGTCAAAAGCGATCGTTCGATTATTCGGCGACCAGCGCGGTGTACCGACTCCATCCATCGCCGTCACTTGAAATGGATTTGATCCGTCCCGGTCGCTAATCCAAAGCTCCATGCTTCCCGACCGATTCGACATGAAAGATATCTTTTTGCCGTCCGGAGAAACCTCCGCTCCCTCATTCCTACCTGATTCGCTGACCACGATTCCATGAGGCTGGCTGCGCCCTGGATTTAGTTCCCATACACTCATCGCCTCTGAGACTTTTTGATAGGCCAAGGCGTAGCCTTTGCGCGAAATGGCCGGGTGCGAGGTGGGTGAGCCTGCTTCCTCGATTCTACTTATGCGTTCTCCTCCGAAGACGGGGGCACGCAATAAGCCTCCTCCGCTCGCGAACACTAGCGACTGGCCGTCTCTGGTCCATGTTGGCGGACCAAGAATGCCGTTGTAGAACGCGACCACCACACGGCTTTCCCCGCCTTGTGCGGGCATTACCAGAATGTTTTCAGGCAATCCTGTCTCACTCGTGCGGACAAACGCCAAGCTCTGGCCATCTGGTGAAAAAGCCGGTCCCCAATCCCTGTTAAGTGGGGGCGGCTCGGTGACACGACGTGCAGTCAGGTCCTTTGAAAGCACGAAAATACTTGATGTCCCTTGTGAGGACTGCCCTACAAATGCGATGGAGCTACCATCTGGCGACCAGTCCAACTCGCCATGTTTGGGGCCGATCACAGTGGCGTAGAGTCGATGCAGCCCGCCGCCACTGGCTGCAACCGTGTAGATCTCTCGTTCCTTCTCAGAAAAACGTGAAAATGCTATCGAGCGGCCGCTAGGGGACCACACCGGACAGCAATCTGCAGTGTTATTAGTTAGTTGCAGCAACTGCTGGCTGCCGATCGTCTTCACAGAAATCCCAGAATTCCCTGCCGCATAACCCTGTCGGCGAAACGCAACGCGGGTGCCATCGGGCGAAAAGGCAGGATCGCTAGTTGGATCAGCGAGATCGGTCAGGGGAGTAGCCGGCATTAGAGCTCTTCGGCCGACCCTGGCCGGCGCGGGTTTGCGCCACAAAAAGAACCAGGTCAAGGACGTGAACACTACCAACATCAGCAGAAGAGCTGGCGTAAGAATGGGTAGCCAAAGGCTGCGATTCCGGAATACTCCCGTCTTTTCCTCGGTATTCAGCTCCACCGAAGTGAATAGGCTCTCTTGCTCCGCAGGTTCTGCTTCCGGTAACGGGATCAACGGAGTAGCCGGCGGCTCTTGCTCTTGAACCGGCCCGGCGCTTGAGGGTCCAGGGCGGCGGACAGCTTCGCCGACCTCGGTTCGTTCTACGGTTGCGATGAAACGATATCCGCGGCGTGGCAGGGTTTCGATATACCGGGGTTGCTCTGCCGAATCGCAGAGCGCTTCCCGCAACTTGTTCATCGCCGCGTTCAGTCCGTGATTGAAATCGACGAAGGTGTCGGCTGGCCAAAGGCGTGATCGCAACTCTTCGCGAGTGACCAGCTTCCCTGGCTTGCTTAATAATACCGCCAGGATTTCAAATGGCTGGCCAATCAGTCTGATTCGCACACCTTCCTTCCACAACTCATGGGTGTGAACGTCGGCCACAAAGGGACCAAATCTGACCCTCTCCTGAACGTTGTCGCTCATGTCAACCAGTTGGCTGGCCATATCCTACCCGTTCCTCGTTGTTTTTATATACGCCGGAAGAGGATAGACGGTTCCCGCAGGGTTTTGGAAGCTCTTTGAAATGTGCGAGTTGCTGGATGACCTTTCTTGGCTTCGCAAATGAGGCTCCGTGGATACAGGAATAACTCGGCTTGCATTGAGTTAGACGTGACAACTTGCGATTTTGTGCCCAGCAGTTCGACCGGCAACCAGGGTGGCGGTTTTGCGGAGGCACATATGGGAAAGGCGCATCGCGGAGAAATACTTGCAGCTGGAATTTTGTGTTTGCTAACGGTCAGCTTTGCCACCCGATCAGCCCCGGCACAGGCAGGCGGGTCCAATCCGACTGCCCAGTGCAGCCTGGCTGTTGTTTCCAGATTGATGGCAAAAAGCGAAAGAGTGTGCGATGCCGGAACTGTATTACGGTTGGCGCATCAAGGCCACGTTTACCAGCAGAACCAGCTTGGGATAGCCTCCGTTCTCGCCTTGGGCCCCGATTTCAGCGCGCGGGATGCCCTGAAATGGTTTCAAAAAGCGGCTCTGAGTGGTTACGCGCCAGCTCAAGTGAATTTAGCGGTAATGAACGCCAACGGCTGGGGAACGCCTCCAAACTATGGGGTGGCCCTGCAGTGGCTCAAGGCCGCAAGTGAACAACGTTACGCCCGCGCTGACTACAACCTGGGCATCCTTTATATGCAAGGGACTGGGGTTCGCCAAGACTACAATGAGGCGTTTCGTTGGTTCAAGAAGGCAGCAGAGGCCGGAGACAGCAGCGCAGAAACTAATATCGGGTATCTGTATGACAGCGGCCTCGGTGTACCGGCGAATCCGACGCTCGCCTTTGCCTGGTACGCCAGAGCTGCAGAGGCCGGCAATCCCTTGGGTGAGAACAATCTTGCAGATATGTATCTTCGGGGCGAAGGTGTAGGCCAAAATGATTCGGAGGCCTTCCGCTGGTTCGAAAAAGCTGCCGACCAGGGACACACCGGCGCCCGCATCAAGTTGGCCTATATGTATGCCAACAGACGTGGGACAACAGGTGATTCGGAATACGCTTACGCCCTGATCACGGCAGCCTCGCTCGCTGGTGACAATCGAGGTCGCGAACTTCTTCCCTCGCTTGAACACGTTCTTTCGCCTGCTCAAATAAAGGCAGCCGTAGCACGAGCGCAAAATTTGCGATCTAGCTCTCAGTCCGTCATAGCGGCCGCATCACTCGCGCCTTGACGATCGTGGACCTGGATTCACATGCGTTCGTGATCACGCTTCTTGAAATTCTCTAGCATGTGATCACACGTGCGCATCGTGAAGGCGACGATGGGCATCGTGGTGGTCTTGTCGGTGCAGTTGGGAAAGACGCTTGCGTCGCAAATGTATAGGTTCGGAACATCGTGAGTCTGCGCCCACTTGTTCGTGACTGATGTCTTGGGGTCGCTTCCCATCCTGCAAACTCCAGTCTCATGAAGGCTGGTGCCGGGGCGGTTCGGTTCGCTATCAGCGCCCCACATCTCTGCATTTATCGCCTTGAAGAGATTGATCATCACCTGTTTTGAGTGTTCCCACATCAGAAGTTCGTTTTCGCCCCATTGAAAATGAAATCGGAGCTGCGGAATTCCGAAAATGTCTTTCTTTTCAAGATCAATATCTACGTAGTTGGTTGGGCTGGGTAATGACGGCGCTTGAATGAGAGCGCCCACCGGAGTGGGATAATAGCGATTAATCTCGCGCTTGTAAGTCGAGCCAAAGCCCTCGATCTGGTTGTAGTGTCCGGGAAACTCACCGCAGCCGCCTCCCATGTAAACCGAATAACCACGAATGAATTTTTCCTCACTCGGATCTTTTAGATTTTGCCAGCGCGGCATCCAAGCCACCGTTGAATCGGCAATGTTGTCAGGGGTGGCAGGCTGGCCCAACAGCTGTGGCAGGTAGCCATATCCCGGACAGCCATACAAGTGATCGCTGAGGTTGCGGCCGAGCTGCCCGCTCGAGTTGGCGATTCCGGTAGGCCAGTGCCGCGATTTCGAATTCAGCATGATGTGCGCCGTCTCCACACAAGACGCGGCGAGCACAACCACCTTCGCGTAAACCTCGACTTCTTTTCGTGTGGTCCGGTCCACATATGCCACACCTTTCGCCATTCCGTTTTCATCCACCAGTACCTCGCGAACAAGGGCGTTAACGAGAAGGCTCAGGTTCTTGGTCGCTTCGGCTTCGGGGATGGTAAACCAGGTGGGCGAAAAAAAGGACCCTACGTCGCATCCTCGGCTGCAGTTCCCACAGTAATGGCATGCAAGATGGCCATTGTGCGCAACTGTCAACTGCGCGCAACGATCAGGCAAATACGGCACGCCAATCTTCTCCGCGCCTTTCTGAATGATGTAATCAAGGCACCGAAAAGGCATGGGCGGCAAGTACTCGCCATCTGGATTGCTTGGCCGATTCTGAATGGTGCTCGCGACGCCCATGTATCGCTCGGCCTTCGAGAACCATGGGGAAATTTCGGCGTAATCAACTGGCCAGCTTTCGCCGAACCCGTCGAGATCTGCGGCTTTGAAATCGATGTCGCCAAGGCGTGCCGAGGAGCGCCCCCAGAAATTCGCTTTGCCGCCCGTGCCTTTGCAGCGCTTCCAATACCAATCCGTTCCCAGTGCATTAGAATAGGCAACATCATGCTCAAAGAGGTCTCTTCCTTCGCTATATTCGGACTCCTCTACTGAGTACGGTTCCTGATGAGTTTTGCCCTGCAAGCGAAGAGGATCGCCGTAGCCGCGATACTTCAGATCATAAACTTGCCGGTGACGCCGGTAGTCTGTCGCCGGATTCGTGCGCGGCCCTGAGTTGATAGCACAAACTTGCAATCCAGCCTCACACAGAATTTTCATTGCGGTGCCACCGCCGGCGCCCGTTCCAACGACAATCGCATCAAAAATTTTCTTAGTCATCAGCAGACCCTCTCCTGACGCGCGTTTGCACGAGACATCTTGGGGCCTTCTGGTTTAGGAAGATGGGCGTGTTCCGGGTCATCCGGATGAGAGCAGCCCGGCATCTTCGACCATATCGTCCGCAACCCGGGATATCCAAGGCTCTCCAGTCCAATTTTTGTGGTGTAGTAACCGACAACCGTGTAATCGCGCATCA
>Ga0070717_10000885_pt1 | contig 19816 bp, 18 predicted proteins | sample LARL113metaG_FD_71366 | JGI IMG/M metagenome (GOLD analysis project Ga0070717, IMG submission 71366) | Corn, switchgrass and miscanthus rhizosphere microbial communities from Kellogg Biological Station, Michigan, USA - LAR L11-3 metaG | ecosystem: Host-associated > Plants > Roots > Rhizosphere ... | reverse complement strand
AATGGACCACCCGGGACATGGGTCCCAAATGAGTGGGCGCAGAGGCTAGCAGCCGCCCGCCGCGGCTGTCAAACCTGTCCCGAGGACCCGACATTCCGTCCCGGCCCCTGGTCCCAACTCGCCCAGCAGTGCGGTACAGTCGAAGGCGGGATGCGGTGGCGAACCGGCCTCCTCGCCATGGCGCTCGCCGCCGCGGCGTGCAGCAGCGGGCAGACGGCGGCCCAGCCGCGGCACGCGCCGGCGACCACGCCAACACCGCAGGCCACGGCCGCCCGGACGCCGGCCCCCACCCCCACCCCGCAGCTACCCCCGTATGCGATCGAATCGCTGCGTGCCCGCACCTACCCGGGCGGTCAGCTGACCCTCGGCGACCAGATGTTCCGCGGTGCCGGGTTCACGAAGTACCACATGAGCTGGCCCAGCAACGGGCAGACCATGACCGGCACGATCTCGCTGCCCGACGGCCCGGGGCCCTTCCCGGTCGTCGTCGTCAACCACGGCTTCATCCCGCCCGAGCGCTACTGGATCGGCCAGGACTCCGGCATCTTCGGCGACCCCATGGCCGCCCACGGCTTCATCTCGGTCGCCCCCAACTGGCCCGGCTACTCGGGCTCGGGCCCGGCTCCGGCCGACCTGCCCCAGATCGTCGGCCAACTGGTGACGGCGCTCGACCTGGTCACCGCCGTCAGCGCGCTGCCCCAGGCCGACAAGGGCCGGATCGCGTTCGTCGGCCACAGCAACGGCGGCGGCATCAGCGAGCTGGCGATGGTGGTCGATCCCCGCATCCGCGCCGTCGTCCTGCAGGCGCCCGTCAGCACCGACATGGCGGACAACGCGCGCATGTGGTGGGTCCAGCGGCCGGACTCGCTGGCCGGGCTGGGCACGCCCGACTCCAACCCCGACGGCTACCGGCACCTGTCGCCCCGCAACTACCTGGCCTCGTGGGAACCCCCGGTGCTGATCGTCCAGGGCACCGTGGACCACACGATCCCTGCAGCCTGGACCAACGCCACCTACACGGCGCTCCAGCAGGCGGGCATCGAGTCGAAGCTCATGTGGGTCCCGGGCGGCGACCACGACCTGGTCGGCGCCAACCTGGACGGCGCGGTGTCGGCCCAGGAGGCCTGGATCCGGCACGCATTCGGCATGTGACGAACGACTGACACCGATTCGCGCCGGTTTCGCCCCACTCGCCTCCTAGACTCCCTGGCGATGGGTGCCATCTTCCAGGGGCTCGTTCGGCGGCGGACGTACGTCTCGGCGATGTTCGTCGCCACCCGGCTCCCGCTCGGGTTCCTCTACTTCGTCGTCCTGATCATCGGCCTCGCCGGCGGCCTCTCCGGCGCGCTGGTCCTGGTCGGCATCCCCGCGATCGTGCTGACGTTCGTGTTCGCGCACGTCTTCGCCGCGTTCGAGCGCCAGCTCGCCCGCTGGTGGCTCGGCGTGGACATCAACCCGATGGCCACGTCCCGGCCTCCGGGCCGCCCGCTCATCGCGCGCGTGCGCGACCATCTTGCGAACGCCGTCACGTGGAAGAGCATCCTGTACCTCTTCCTCCAGTTCCCGGTCGGCCTGCTGGCGTTCCTGCTGGAGGTGCTCGGCCTCAGCGTCGCCCTGGCCGCGGCGCTGACGCCCGCCTGGTACCTGCTCGACCGGCTGACGTACCACCCGTCGGACGTCCAGTTCCAGGGCCTGCTGCTGCTCGCGACCGGCACCAGCACCGGCATCGATCCCCGCGGCCTGCTGCTCGCGCTCCTGCTGGGCGTCGCCGGGGTCGTGCTCCTGGCGTGGATCCTGTGGGTCCTCGACCAGGCGGCGGCCGGCTGGGGCGCGGTCGCGTCCCGGATGCTCGGCGTGAGCGACGCGCAGGTGCGGCTGGCCGAGGCGCGTTCGGCAGCCGAGGCCGAGCGGCAGCGGGCCGAGCGGGCGGACCAGAGCCAGCGCGAGCTGATCGTCAACCTCTCGCACGAGCTGCGCACGCCGATCGCCAGCATCCGCGCCCACGTGGAGTCGCTGACGATGCGCGACGACGCGGCGCCGCTCGACGCGGAGGTCACGCGCTACCTCGACGTGATCGGCCGCGAGACCGAGCGCCTCAACGCGCTCGTGGACGACCTGCTGGCCGTCGCCCGCGCCGAGGCCGGCGAGCTGCAGCTGACGCTGGGCCCGGTCTCCGTCGTCCAGGTCGTGCGTCACGCGCGGGAGGCGCTCGGGCCCATCGCCCGGCGCCAGCGCCGGGTGACCCTGCTGGAGCGCCTGCCCGAGGGCGGCGTGCCCCTGGTCATGGCCGACCCCGACCGGCTGACGCAGGTGATGCTGAACCTGGTCCGCAACGCCGTGACGTACACCCCGGAGGGCGGGCTGGTCTCGATCGAGGCGGCGCTGGACGGCCCCGGCCACGTGGCGCTCTCGGTCGCCGACACCGGCATCGGGATCCCGCCCGAGGACCTGGAGCGCGTGTTCGAGCGCTTCTACCGGACGGACGCCTCGCGAGCCCGCAGCACCGGCGGCTTCGGGCTCGGCCTCTCGATCGCGCGCGACCTGGTCGTGGCGATGGGCGGGACCATCTCGGTCGAGAGCGAGATGGGGGCCGGCAGCCGGTTCACCGTGCGACTCCCGGTCGCGCAGCTCGCGGAGGTTGGGTGATGGCGCTCGTGCTGGTGGTCGAGGACGAGGTGGACATGAGCAACCTGATCCGCGACCGCCTGGTCGCCGAGGGCCACGAGGTGGCGCAGGCGTTCGACGGCCGCACCGCGCTGGCCGTCGCGCACGATCGGTCGCCCGATCTCGTGATCCTCGACTGGATGCTGCCCGACCTGGACGGGCTCGCCGTCTGCCGGCGGCTCCGCGAAGAGCACCTGATGCCGATCATCATGCTGACGGCGCGGACCGAGGAGGTCGATCGCGTGCTGGGCCTCGAGGTGGGCGCCGACGACTATGTCCCCAAGCCGTTCTCGATGCGGGAGCTGCTGGCCAGGGCCCGGGCGGCGCTGCGCCGCGTGGCGCTGGAGAGCCAACGCGGCGCCACCACGGCGACTGCCGGCCCCGGGCCGGCCCCGGTGGACGCCGGGCCGGCCCCGATCCTCCACGGGCCGCTGCGCATCGACCCCGGCGCGCACGTCGCCACGCTGGACGGCGAGACGCTGCACCTGACCCCCAAGGAGTACGACCTGCTGGTGCTGTTCGCGACGCATCCCGGCCGGGCGTTCAGCCGCGACTTCCTGCTGGAGCGGATCTGGGACGGCGACTATGAGGGCTTCGACCGGGCGGTGGACACGCACATCCGGCGCCTGCGCCGCAAGCTGGGGCCGCTCGGCGACGCGATCGTGACCGTGTGGGGCGTCGGCTACCGGTTCGTGCCCCAGCCGCAGGGGAGGAGCTGACATGGAGCCGGTCCCCGGGTGGGTGCGCGTCACCGGCCTCGTGGTCGCCGTGGCGACCGGGCTGGTCGTCGTCCCCCTCGTCCTCCTGACCGCGACATCGCTCGCCTCGACCATCGCGCAGGTCCAGCGCACCACCACGCTCGAGGTGGGCCCCGGGCCCCGGCTCCACGTGGACGCGCGGTTCGCGTCGGTCGCGATCGAGGCCGGGCGGGACGGCCGGATCACGGTCCAGGACCGGCGATCCGCGGGCGCCGTCACCCGGGCGGCCGCGGCGGCCGCGCTCGACCAGATGGCGGTCGACGTCAGCCGCCAGGACGACCTCGTCGTCGTCCGGCAGACCGGCCTGCTGTTCACCGTGCCGGCGATCGACCGCAACTCGATCATCACGATCACCGTCCCGGCACGCACGGACGTGGACGTCAGCAACGACGGCGACGTGCGCATCCAGGGCATCGACGGCACGGTCCGCTTCAGCGGCTCCGGCTCGGTGGAGGTGCGCGACGCGACGCTCCGCGGCGCCTCCACGCTGGACTCCCCCTTCGGCGAGGTCCAGCTGGCCAACGTGACCGTCGCCGGCGCCACCACCGTGACCAAGAGGCTCGGCGACGTCACGTTCGACGGCCAGCTCGCGCCCGGCGGCAGCGGGCTCGACATCGACGACAGCGCGGGGAACGTCTCGATCATCCTGCCCCAGCCGACGGACGCCCGGGCGACGATCACCGCCCAGGCCGGCAACTTCCACGCGGACGGCACGTGGCTGTTCACGCCGGACCAGGTGGCCGCGCCGGGCCGGTGGACCGCGAACCTGGCCCCGAGTCCGGCGGGCACGGTGACGGTTCGCGCGGTCCTGGGCCGGGTGGACTTCGCGTCGCGTCAGACCGGCCCGTAGCATGAGTGGGTGAACGCGAAGACGGTGATCGTGGCCGGCGCGCGGACGCCGATCGGCAGGTTCGGCGGCGCGCTCGGTGAGCTGCCGGCGGTCGATCTCGGCGGCATCGCCATCAAGGCGGCCCTGGAGCGGGCCGGCGTCGAGCCGGCCGACGTGGACTACGTGGTGATGGGCCAGGTGCTGCAGGCCGGAGCCGGCCAGATCACCGCCCGCCAGGCCGCCATCCTGGCCGGCGTGCCGCGGGAGGTGCCCGCCCTCACGATCAACAAGGTCTGCCTGTCCGGGCTCAACGCGATCGCGCTCGCCGACCAGATGATCCGCGCCGGCGAGGTCGAGATCGTGGTCGCCGGCGGCATGGAGTCGATGTCCCAGGCGCCCTACCTGGTGCCCAAGGCCCGGTTCGGCGCCCGGATGGGCAACGCCGAGCTGGTGGACTCGATGGTCCACGACGGGCTCTGGTCCACCTTCACCGGCCAGACGATGGGCGAGTCGTCGGACGAGGTCAACCGGGAGCTGGAGATCGGCCGCGAGGAGCAGGACGCGTGGGCGGCCCGCTCACACCAGCGCGCGGCGCACGCCTGGGACGCGGGCCGGCTGGACGCCGAGACGGTGCCCGTCACCGTGACGCGGCGGCGCGGCGAGCTGCTCACCGTCGGCCGCGACGAGGGCATCCGGCCCAACACCTCGGCCGAGACGCTCTCCGCGCTGGCGCCCGCGTTCGGCGCCGGCGGCACGATCACCGCCGGCAACGCGTCCCAGATCTCGGACGGCGCGGCGGCCGTGGTGGTCATGGCGGCCGACCGGGCCCGTGAGCGGGGCCTGCGGCCGCTGGCCGAGATCGTGGCCCACGGCATGAGCGCCGAGCGCTACGCGTGGCTGCACACGGTGCCGGCGCTGGCCCTGGCCCGGGCGCTGGAGAAGGCCGGGGTGCGAGCCGCCGACCTCGACCTGGTCGAGATCAACGAGGCGTTCGCGGCCGTGGCCCTCAACTCGGCCCGGATGCTGGAGCTGGACGAGGAGCGCGTCAACGTCAACGGCGGCGCCGTGGCGCTGGGCCATCCGATCGGCGCCAGCGGGGCCCGCCTGGTGTTGACGCTGGCCCACGAGCTGCGCCGGCGCGGGGCCGAGCTGGGCGCCGCGGCGCTGTGCGGCGGCGGCGGCCAGGGCGACGCTCTCGTGATCCGCGCCGTCGCGTAGGCGCCGGGCTACTCAGTCGGCGAGCAGCTCGGCCAGGTGCTCCTCCACCAGGGCCACAAGCTCGCCCACCGGCTCCGGGTCGAACACCAGCCGCGCGCCGGCCGTCGCGAACAGCTCCGGCAGCGATCGGGTCGCCCCCAGGGCCAGCGCCTCCCGGTACGCCGCGACGGCCTCGCCGTGGTCGCGGAGGGAGTTGCGCCACACCTGGAGCGCGCCGAGCTGGGCGATGCCGTACTCCACGTAGTAGAAGGGGTGGGTGAAGAAGTGGGGCTGGGCCAGCCAGCGCGCCGTCCGCCAGTCGGTCGGGCCGCTCCAGTCCACGCCCGGCTTGAACCGGTCGCACAGCGCCGCCCAGTGCCGGTCGCGGGCATCCCGGTCCCGCCCCTCGTCGCTCGTGTAGATCCAGTGCTGGAACGCGTCCACGGTCGCGATGTGGGCGAGCCCGAACAGGATGCCCTCGAGGTGTGACACCCGCGAGCGCCGCTCGTCGGCGGGGTCGTAGAAGCCGCCCGCCTCGCGGCCCAGGAACGGCGCCGCCAGCAGCTCCATCGCCATCGAGCCCACCTCGGCCATCTCGGCGCCCGGGTGGCGGAGGAACTGGAGCGACTGCGACGTGTACGTCTCGAAGCTGTGGAAGGCGTGCCCGCCCTCGTGGAGCAGAGTCCGGATGTCCGAGTCCATCCCGGTGGCGTTCATGAAGATGAACGGGCGGCGGCGGAACGGGAAGCTCGTGCAGTAGCCGCCGGGCGCCTTGCCGGGCCGGCTGTCCAGGTCGAGCAGGTCCTCCGCGCGCATCGTCTCGAAGTACCGGCCGAACACCGGGTCCACTCGCGTGAAGATCGCCTGCATCCAGGGGATGAGCTCGCCGCCGCCGGCGAACGGCCGCAGCGGCGGGCGGCCGAGCGGGTCGGCGGTGCCGTACATCCCGTCCACCGTGTCCCAGGGCCGGAGCGCGTCCAGGCCCATCCGCTCGCGGCGGCGATCCAGGATGCGCAGGATCGCCGGGACCACGGTCCGCTCGACCGAGTCGTGGAAGCGCGCGCAGTCCGACGGCGCGTAGGAGAACCGATTCTTCTCGGCGTGCGCGTAGTCGCGGTAGCTGGCGAAGCCCGCGTTGCCGGCGACCTCCCGGCGCAGCCGGACCTGCTCGTCGAAGATGTCGGCGATCTCGTCGCGGCGGGCCAGGACGGCCTCCGCGTGGAGCCGGCACGCTCGCTCCCGCACCGCCCGGTCGCCGCTCGCCTCGTGCACGCGCAGGGCGGGCAGCGGTACGGCGCGGCCCTCCCACGTCGCGGTCAGGCCGCCGGCCAGCTTCTGCCAGGCGGTGGACAGCGACGCCAGCTCGCCGAACAGCGGCACGTTCGCGTCTCGGAACAGCCCCTCCTGGTTGCGGAACCGGCGCAGCTGCGGCTCCAGGCGAGGCGTCGAGTACCCCGTCTCGAGCAGCCGCCGGGCGAGCCGCACGTTCTGCTCGCGAGCCCGCGGCGCGATGTCCCGGGAGAAGCGCAGCTGCGCCTCCTCCCTGCCCGGGTCGGCCGTGTCGCAGGTGTACGCGACCAGCGCGAGCGAGTGGGCCTCCCCGAGCAGCTCCTCGAACCGCGACCAGTCGTGCAGCCACGCCTCCACGTCGTCGAGCGGGCTGGTGGCGAGGCGCTCGTAGTGGGGCTCGACGTCCGCCCACCCAGCCTGCGCGAGGTCATTCGGCGACGCGTGCGGCTCGATCACGAAACCGTACTCTACGGTCCGCTGAGATGAGCGAGCAGTGGACGGAGTGGGCGCGCGGCCAGGCCATTCCCGCCGACCGGCTCGACGCGGCGGTGGACGCGGCGCTGCGGGTCGCCGAGAGCGGGGCCGGCGCCCACGCCGCGGCCGCCGCGGCCCGGCTGGCGGGAGGGCGCGCCGCGGCCGGCGACGCCGAGCTGCTCCGGCAGGCGGCGGCCCGGGCCGGATTCGTTGTCGAGGAGCTGGCCACGGTCGGCCCGTCCGGCGCCCTCACGGAGGACGGGCTGGCCGCGGTCCGGGGCGTCTTCGGCGCCCGGCGTGACGCGCTGGCCGCCGCGCTCGGGCCGGCTCCGGCCGCCGCCGCCGCCGCCGTCGCGCCGGCCGGCCCGCCGCCGCCGGCCGGGCCGGCGCTGCGTCAGTTCCTCGGCGAGCACAGCATCCTGCTGCTGTCGTATGTCGGCGCGTTCCTCCTGATCGTGGCCGCGGTGCTGTACGAGGTCTACGCGATCGGGGAGCTGAGCGGCGGCCTGCGCTTCGCCGGCGTCCTCGGCCTGGACCTGGTGTTCGGCGCCGCCGGCTGGGCCTGCCGCCGCTCGCGGCGCATGCGGCTGGTCGGCAACGCGTACGTGGCGATCTTCGCGCTGCTCGCGCCCCTGGTCGGCGTCGCCGCGTACGTCTTCCTGGGCCTCCACGAGCGGGGGATCAGCGTGGCGCTGGCCGTGTTCCTGACCGGGTCGGCTCTGACCCTCCTCTACGGCGCGCTGTGCCTGCGCCTGCGCTCGCACGCGTACGGGTACCTCGCGCTGGTGGCGCTGCCGGTCGCGTGGCTGGGCGGGATCGCTGCTGCCGGTCCCGGGGCGTGGCATGGGCCGGTGGCGGCGCCGCTGGTGGCCGCGTACACGCTGGTCGCGACCGCGGCCCGACTGGTGCCGGGCCTGGGCGAGGCGTTCTCGCCGGCGGGCCGTGCTGTTCGCGCACGCCGGGTTGGTGCTGGCGGTGGCGGCCGGGCTGCAGAGCGAGCCGCCCGCCAGCTGGGCGACCGTGGCGACGCTCGCCGTCGTCGGCGCCGGCTACGTGCTCTACCGCTGGCTCACCGGCTGGACGCCCGCGCTGCTCGTGGCCGCGGCGGCCGGCAGCCTGGCGGTGCTGGCCGCGAACGCCACCCTCGGCCAGGGCTACGGCCCGGCAGCGGCCGAGCTGCTGGTCCTGGCCGCGGCGTACGGCCTGGCGGCCGAGGTGGCGCGCGACGACGGGCTGCGCGCCGGCCTCCGCGCCGGCATGGCCGTCCAGGCGCTGGTGCCCGTCCTGTTCGTGCAGCTGCCGGCGTCCGGCGCGGCGGCGGCGCTCCTGACCGCCACCGCCCTGCTCGCCCTCACGGCCTGGCGCGTCCGGACCCCGGCGTGGCTGCTGCTGGCGGGCGGCGCGTTCGCGGTCGCGTGGTACTGGCTGGGCCGCGCCGTGCTGCCGCCGCGGCCGGCCTCGCAGGCCGCGCTGGCGCTGCTGCTCAGTCCGCTGCCGGTGCTCCTGGGCGGGCTCGGCCTCGGGCTGCGGGCCACGCTTGGGCTGCGATGGGCCTGGCCGCCATACGTTGTGGCCGGCGCGGTGGGGCTGGTGGTGCTGGCGCTGGCCGGCCCGGACGTCGGGCTGGCGGGCCGCGCCCTGCTCGCATACGCGGCCGTGGGATACGCGGCGGCGGCGGTCGAGCGCTCGCCGGTGGGACTCGGGCTGGCGGTCCTGGGCGGCGGCACCGGCCTGGCGCTGGCGCTGAATGGAGCCGATGCCCCGTCGGTGTGGGTCCTGCTGGCGCTCGCCGGCCTGGCGGTGTGCGTCTATGTCGTGGGCCGGCTGGCGTGGATCGGCGCTCGGCCGGCGCTGGAGGCGCACGTCGCCCTCGGCCTGGCGGGGAGCGCCGCGACGGCGCTGGCCGGCTTCGCGCTGACCGATGCCGCCCGGCGCGGCGCGCCCGAGGCTCTGCTGGCCGGCGTGCCCGTGCTGGCGTTGGCGGGCCTGCTCGTGACCGAAGCACGGCTGCGGCCGCTGGCGGCGCTCGACCAGGCCGCGGTGGTGGCGGCGTCGCTCGCCAGCTACTTCGCGGCGCGCTACCTGGGGGCGACGAACCCGCAGTGGTACGTGGCCGCTCCCGGGCTGGCGCTGCTCGGGGTCGGCCTCGTGCTGGCACGGGGGTTGGTCGCCATGGTCGCGACGGCGGCCGGGGCGGTCCTGCTCATGGGCACCACGACCGCGCAGGCGTTCGGCGACGCGGGCTGGGCGTACACGGCGTGGCTGGTGGCAGAGGCGGTGACCGCCGTACTGGTGGGGATCGCCGCCCGCAGCCGGGTGCTCGTGGTGGCGGGCGCGGCGGCGGTCGGCGCGAGCGGCCTGCGGGCGCTGTTCGTCCTGGTCCAGCAGGGCCTGCTGTTCGTGGCCTTCGGCGCGGCGGCGATCTTCCTCCTCGGCCTGGGCGCGACGCTGGCGGCGCTGCGCGACCGCGTCCGCGGCCCACTGGGCACCGCCTGGCGCGACTGGTAGCTACGCCGGCAGGGCGATGCCGCCGTCGCCGCGGGGGTCGGAGGCGCCGCGCGGCGTGCCGTCGGGGCCGATCTGGATGACCTGGACCCGCGAGAAATAGCCCTCGTAGCTGCCCGGCCGGCGGTAGACCTCGTAGCCCTGGGCGCGCAGCGCCTCCACCACGTCGCTCGGGATGCGCTGCTCCGCCTGGACCGTCTCGCCCTGGAAGTCCACCCGGGGGGCGGCGACCGCCTCCAGCGGGGTCATGCCATGGTCGATCAGGTTCAGGAGCGTCTGCAGCACCCCGTTCACGATCCGCGTGCCGCCCGGCGCGCCCAGCACCAGCTCCGGCCCGCCGCCATCGGCCATGACCATGGTCGGCACCATCATCGTGACGCGGGTCTTGCCGGGCGCCAGGGAGTTGACGCGGCCCGGCCGGGGGTCGAAGCAGTTCAGGTAGTTGTTGTAGTTGAAGCCCAGGCCGGGCGTCACCACGCCGCTCGACGAGCCCAGCGTGTGCGTCAGCGACACCGCGTTGCCGGCCCCGTCCACCACGCACACGTGCGTCGTCGTCGGGCTGTCGTGGGCACCGCGCGCCGCCGCCGCGTACTCCTTCGCGGTCAGCGCCTCCACCGGCACCTGCGCGAACAGCGGGTCGGCCAGGTGCTCCTCCCGCTCGGCCATCGCCCACCCCATCGCGTCAACCCGGTGCCGGGCGGCCTCCGGGGACGGCCACGAGCACCCGGACAGGTTCACGCCCTCCAGGTAGTTGAGCATCATCAGCAGCGTCATGCCCCCGGCCGGCGGGCCCGGCACGACCAGGCGGCGGCCGCGGTAGCTGCCCGTGACGGGCGGGACCACCCGGGGCGCGAACGAGGCCAGGTCCTCGCGCGAGATGAACCCGCCGTTGGCCCCGAAGTCGTCGGCGATCGCCGCCGCGATCTCGCCCCGGTAGAAGTCATCGGGCCCCGCCGACGCCAGCCGCTCGTACGTCCGGGCCAGGTCGGGGTTGGGGATCGTCTCGCCGAGCCCGTAGATCTGGCCGCTCCTCGTGTAGATACGCGCGGCCTCTGGCGTCCACTGGATGCGCGCGACGCTCGCCGCCACGTCCGGGCCGTAGTCCGTCGTCCAGAACGCGCGCACGTTCCCGGTCACCTCCATGCCCCTCCGGGCCACGGCCAGGCCGGGCTGGATCGCGTCCGCCCAGGACATCGTGCCGTGGCGGCGCAGCGCCTCGGCCAGGCCGGCGACCGTTCCCGGCACGCCCACGCTCTGGTAGCCGCAGTCGTTGACCCAGCCCTCCAGCACGTAGCCGTAGCGGTCGGACGCCTCGCGCAGGTACAGGTGCTCCCACTGGTCCTCGCGCACGTCGGAGCCGGCCCGGGCGTAGAACTCGATCACCTCCTGGCGCCCATCGGCCAGGTGCACGAGCATCACGCCGGAGCCGCCGATGCCGCACATCATCGGGTCGATCACGCCCTGGACCAGCGCGGTCGCGACGGCGGCGTCCACCGCGTTGCCGCCGCCCCGCAGCACGTCCCGTCCCGCCTCGGCGGCCACCGGCTGCGGGCACACGATCATCGCCCCACTCATCGCGTCAACTCCTCCAACGCCTCGTCCATCCGCGCGAACCGGGCGCCCAGCGCGGCCACGCCGTCGATCAGCCGCTCCAGCATCAGCAGGCGGTGACCGCGGCCGATGACCTGCGGGTGCATCGTGTACGTGAGCACCCCGCGCTCCGTCTCACGCGCCATGTACCGGAAGTCGTCCATCCAGTTCTCCAGCACGTCGCCGGCGCGCCGCAGGCCCTGCAGCACCGACGTGTCGCGGCGGATGAACTCGAAGTGGGGATGGTCGTCCAGCGACCAGCTGATCGGCATCTCCCACAGGTCCGTCTCGGGGCCGAACCGCATCGGTCCGTCGCGCGTCACGACGTCGCCCGTCCGGCACCGGTACGGCTGGTCGTCGTGGCCCATCAGGCTGGAGTCGTAGCGCAGGCCCCGCTCCAGCAGCAGGTCCACCGTGTGCGGCGACAGGTCCCACGACGGCGACCGGTAGCCGGCCGGCGCCGCGCCGGTCAGCCCCCGGATGCACTCGATGCCGCGGTCGATCACGGCCGCCTCGCCCTCGCGATCGAGCGTCGCGGGCGGCTCGTGCAGGTACCCGTGGTGGCCGATCTCGTGGCCGGCCGCGTGCACCGCCGCGCAGGCGTCCGGGTACGTCTCGATCGTGTGCCCGGGGATGAACCACGTGGCGCGGATGCCGCGCCGCCGCAGCAGCGTCAGCAGCCGCCCGGCGCCGACCACCCCGAACTCGCCCCGCGAGAGCGCCGTCGGGCTCGTCTCGCCCCGGAGAATCCAGGGCGAGACGGCGTCGAAGTCGAACGTCAGGCAGACCAGGTGGGCGGCGGCCACCGACGTGCCCTACGGTCCTCCGCGGACGTACAGCGTCTGGCCGGTCACGAACCCGGACTCCTCGCTGCAGAAGAACGCGATCGCGTTCGCGATGTCGGCCGGCTGGCCCACGCGCCGCACCGGCGTGTTGGCCGCGGCGCCCTTCTTGAAGTCCTCCCAGTCGATGCCCATGCGCTGCGCGGTCGCCTCGGTCATGCGCGTCTCGACGAAGCCCGGCGCCACGGCGTTGACCGTGATGCCGAACGGGCCCAGCTCGATCCCCAGCGTGCGGGCCATGCCCTGGAGGCCGGCCTTGGCGGTCGAGTAGTTCGTCTGGCCCCGGTTGCCCAGCGCCGACGTGGAGGACAGGAACACCATCCGCCCGTACCGCTGGGGCACCATCACCCGCTGCGCCGCCTGGGCGGCGAGGAACGTGCCGGTCAGGTGCGTGTTGATCACGCCCATCCAGTCGTCGTCGCTCATCTTGTGGACGAGGTTGTCGCGCGTGATGCCGGCGCAGGTGACCAGGATGTCCAGGCGGCCGAACGAGTCCACCGCCTTCTGGACCGCGGCCTCGACCTGGTCGCGCTGCGTCACGTCGCAGGTGACCGCGACCGCCTTGTCGCCGAGCGGGCCCGCCACCTCCTGGGCCGGCTCCAGGTCCATGTCGCAGACCGCGACGGACGCGCCCTCCCGGGCGAACAGCTCGCTCGTGGCGGCGCCGATGCCCCGCCCGCCCCCGGTGACCAGCGCCACCTTGCCATCGAACCTCACGCTGTCTCCTCCTTGCCAGATGTGGTGCGGCGACTCAAACCAGTACGACCAGTGCGTCCGCCGCCAGCACGCCGCCGCCCCGGGGCAGCACCAGCAGCGGGTTGACGTCCAGCTCGCGGAGCCGGGGCCCCAGGTCGAGCGCGAGCTCGCCCAGGCAGACGAGCGCGGCCGCGGCGGCGTCCACGTCCGCCTCGGGCCGGCCCCGGGCGCCGTGCAGCAGCGGGGCCACGCGCAGCTCCTCCAGCATCGCGCGCGCCTCCGCCTCGTCGAGCGGCGGCAGCCGGAGCGCGACGTCGCGGAGGACCTCCACGAAGATGCCGCCGGCCCCGACCACCACGACGGGGCCGAACACCTCGTCCACCTTCAGGCCCGCGATCAGCTCGACGACCGGCTCCACCTGCTCGGCGACCAGGAGGCCGTCCACGCGCGCGTCAGGCCGGTGCGAGCGCACCGCCGCCAGCACCGACGGCCAGGCCGCGCGCACCTCGTCCGCGCCGCGCAGGTCGAGGACGACCCCGCCGGCCTCTGATTTGTGGGCGATGTCCGGCGACTGCACCTTCAGGACGACCGGGTAGCCGATCTCCTCCGCGATGGCGGCGGCCTGTTCCGGGTCGACCGCCAGCCGCTCGCGGGGGGCGCGGAGGCCGTACTCGGCGAGGAGGCGCTTGGCCTCCAGCTCGGGCACGACGCCCTGCCAGCCCTCGACCAGGAACGGCGCCTGGCGGTCCGCCGCGGCCGGCCTGCCGTGCCGCCCGGCGGCCCGCGCCCGGGCCCGGCCGTAGCCGATCGCGTGGTGCAGCGCCCGCACCGCCATCCCCAGCCCGCCGGCGAAGTGGAGGCCGTGCCGCGCCGTCAGGTCGCGGCCGAACGGCGTCGGGTCCATGGTGGAGCTGCTGGCCACGGCGCTGAAGATCGGCGCCCGGGCCAGCGCCTCGGCCAGGGCGACCACCCGGCGCTCGGTGACCGCCGGGTTGGGGCCCGCGTCGCGCGGCAGGTCCGAGTTGATGAGGAGCGCGTCGTAGCCGCCCTCGGCGGCGACCGCGTCGATGCACGCGCCGAGCAGCCCTGGCTGGTCCACGATCACGCCGGTCGTGTCGAGCGGGTTCTGCGGCGTCCCGAAGTCGGGCAGCAGCTCGGCCAGCCGCTCCTTCGTCTCGGGGGCGAAGTCGGGCAGCTCGACCGCGGTCCCGACCGCCTGGTCGGCGATGATGCCGCACGCCCCGCCGGACGTCGTGATCACGGCGGTCCGCGGCCCGGCCGGCCAGCCCCGCGCCGCGAGCAGCGCGCACGTCTCGACCAGCTCCTCCAGGCCGTGCACCCGGACCACGCCGTGCTGGTGGAACGCCGCGTCCACCACCGCGTCCGCGCCGGCCAGCGAGCCGGTGTGGGCGGCGATCGAGCGGGACGTCACCTCGCCGCCGCCGACCTTGTACACGACCAGCGGCTTGCCGGCGGCCAGCGCCCGGTCGGCCACGGCCAGGAACCGGTCCGGGTGGCGGATGCCCTCCAGCAGCGCGCCCAGGACGCGCACCTCGGGCCGCTCCAGCAGCATGTCGAAGAACCCGGCCGCGTCGAGCATCGCCTCGTTGCCGATCGAGACCGTGTACGCGAGGCCGGTGCCGCGGATCTGGGCCAGCCGGTGGAACTGCAGGAGCATCGCCCCGCTCTGGCTGAGCAGCGCGATGCCGCCCGGCTCCAGCGGCGGGTCGAGCACGAGCCCGTACGCCGGCACGCCCGTGTGGTAGTTGACGAACCCGAGGCAGTTGGGACCCTGGACCTGGATGCCGAGCTCGCGGCACCGCTCGACCAGCCGGACCTCCAGCGCGGCCCCGTCGGGGCCGGTCTCCCGGAAGCCGGACGTGAGCATCGTCACGCTGCGCACGCCGGCCCGCCCGCAGTCCTCGATCACGTCGAACGCGGCCGCGGTGCCGGTCATCACGTAGGCGTGGTCCACGCCGCCCGGGATCGCCTCGAGGGTGGGGTAGCAGCGCTGCCCGAACGCCTCCGCGTTGCGCGGGTGCACCAGGTGGACCTGGCCGCCGTAGCCGCAGGTGCGGAAGTTGCCGACCAGGATGGTCGACCAGAGCGAGCGCTCCGTGGCGCCCACCAGCGCGATGGAGGCCGGGTCGAGGAACCAGCTCACCAGGCGCGTCTCGCCACGGTGAGGCTCCTCTCCATCATGCTGCATTGTGTCACCGCCCGGGTCCGGCGTGACGAGGCCCGTGTGGCGGCCAGGTTTATTTGATAGTCTAGCTATCAGCTATGCGACCGTCTTTCTTGTCGGGAATGTGGATCGTCGCCGGCATTGGCACGCTCGCCGCGGCGATCGGCCTGCTGGTCGGGATCGTGGCCGAGTGGGGCGCGATCAGCGGCGCGCTGGCCGACGGCTGGTCGTTCGACCGGTGGCTGGCCATCGAGGTCGGGATCGTGGCGGTCATGGTCCTGGTCCTCATCGCGGCGACGAGGAAGGCCTGGGACCGCTGAGCATCCTGGCCACGAACGCCGGGTAGACGGCGGCCAGCAGCGGGTACACCTCCTCGCGCAGCACGCGGAGCTGTTCGATGCTCGGCGGCGACGTCTCCCGCACCATCGGCCGCGCCGCCAGGTCGAACCCGGTCGCGACCCGCACGCTCTCGATCGACTGTCCCGGGTGGTACGAGTCCAGCACCAGCCGGCCAGCCGCCCGGTCGAAGCCGAGCACGGCCAGGGACGTGACGACCCGGTCGGGCGTGCCGGCCGCGGTCACGAAGTCCACCTCGGGCACGAACACCCGGGGCGAGTGCTCGGTCCGGAACAGGATGACGCGGGGCACGATCGGGTACAGGACCGCGGAGCCGAACGCGCCCGCGAACCGGCGCTCGGGCCGCTCGTAGTCGCCCAGCACGTGCAGGTTGATCCGGCCGCGGGCGTCGATCTGGACGCCGGAGAGGAAGAACACGTCCAGCCGGCCGCGCTGGGCGAAGTCGAAGAACTCCTTGGAGCCGATGAACGGCTCCGCGCCCTCGATGCCGGGCAGGCGGAAGCGGAGCGCCGGCGCGTGGGTCCGCCTGGCCAGCAGCACCGCCGCGGCCGGGATCGGCGAGTTGACACCGACGCCCACGTGCTCGCCGTCCTTCAGGGCCCGCGCGATCGCGCAGGCCATCAGCTCCTCAGTGCGGAACAACCACGAGCGCGTCCACGAACGCCGCCGGCACCACCTGCTCCCCCACCGCCAGCGTCCGCGCGGGCTCCTCGCGCAGCTCCTCGACCGAGTAGACGACGTGCCGGGCGGCCTGCGCCACCAGCCGGTCGTCGAACTCGGTCCCGATCACGACGTTGCCCTCCGCGTCGGCCCACCGCCCGTGCAGCAGCGCGAACTCGGGCACGAGGGCCGGCACCAGGACCACCCGCTGCTCGGGCCGGAACGGGTCGTCGATGACGCGGAAGTCGGGCCGCGCGCGCAGAAGGTCCGAGCCGAGCAGGCCCGGGACCGGCGTGAACGACACGCCCGACGCGCCCGCCTGGAGCGCCATCAGCATCGCCGGGCAGCTCGAGTCGATCATGCGCAGCGCGCCCGACTCGACCGCCCGGCCGAAGGCCGGCGCCTGGCCGTCCTCGCCCAGGTCCACGCCGCTGCACTCCAGCGACTCCGCGCAGCCGGCCGCGATCAGCAGCTCGACGGCCCGGCCGCCCGTCGGCACGCCGACCAGGCGCAGGCCGGAGCGGCCCTGCCGGATCAGCTCCTCGACCAGGAACAGGGCGGCCGGGCGGCCCAGCGCCACGCTGGCGCCGTCCGGGATCCCGGCGACCGCTTCCCAGGCGCCGACCGGGCTGACGGCCACGCTAGTTCCTGCTCTCGGCGTACCTGCAGCGCGCGCAGTCGAGCGTCGACCGCGCCACCGGGAGCACGTGCAGCTCGGCGGCCGCGACCCGGGCCTCCGGCGCGCCGGGGTGGCCGGGAACGGACACGACGACGGCCCCCTCCTCGTACCCGGTCACGGCGCCCTCCCAGAGGCGGTAGGGCGGCTCCGGGTCGTGGACGAGCACGCGCGCGCCGACCGGCGGCCAGGGCGTGGGCTCGGCGGGGACGCCGGACCGGCCGCCCTGGAACTTCTCGAGCGTGACGCCCATCTCCTCCAGCACGTGGGCCGCGATCCCCTCCCCTTCCTCGAGCAGGCCGATCACGAGGTGCTCGGGCGTGACCATGGCGCTTTCCTCGCGCCTGGCCGCCTCGAAGGAGATCTCGATCACCTTCTTGACCCGCGAGGTCGGGACGATCTGCTGGATGACGATCCGCTCGTTGCGACCCAGCACCCGCTCGATCTGGTCGCGCGCCCGGGCGTCGTCCACGCCCAGGCTGACCAGGATGCGGGCGGCCTCCGTGTCGCCCTGCAGCAGCCCCAGGAGCAGGTGCTCGGTGCCGATGTAGCTGTGGTGCGCCCGCTCGGCCTCCCCCTGGGCCCGGGTCAGCACCTTCTTGGCGTCCTCGCTGAACCGCTCGAACGGGTACACGCACTCAGCAGTGTGGCACGGCCGGAGACGTTAAGGAAGACGACCTGCCCCCCCTGACCCCCCGGGCGGGGGGTCAGGGGGGGAATGGACGCAGGCGCGCGAGGACCGGGACCTCGGCGATCTTGGCCTGGTCGAGGTGGTCCCACAGGATGCCGGGCGGGCGGCCCGTGGCGCCCGTGCGGATCGCCCGCTCCGGCGTCACCACCAGGTCCACGCGGAAGTCGTGGGCGGTCTCGGGCAGGTCGCCGTCCAGCACCTGGGCCGGATGCACCGTCGTGGTGAGCAGCGTGGCGGCGTCCACCAGCCCGGCCTCGACCAGCAGGCCGAACTCCAGGTCCGAGAAGCCGCCGCCCTTGCCGACGCGGACGCCGGCCCGGTTGACCGCGACCGTGCCGCACACCACCAGGTCCACCCGCTCCATCTCCTCGATCGCCACGGGCCGGCCGTGCTCCAGGGCGCCCTTGATGGAGGCGGCGCGCCGGGGCGGGACGTCGAGCTGGGCCGGATCGAGCAGCACGAACGGCCGCTCGGCGGCCAGGCGGGGCACGGCCATGTAGAGCCGCTTGCCGCCGGCCAGCGCCCGGGCCCGGGCGGGGAGCTGGGGCAGGTCGGGGTTGGCCTTGATCACGCGGGCCGCCACCCACTCGGGCTGGGCGGCCAGCAGCTCGGCGGCGGCCTCGGCCCCGGTGAAGTTGGGGATGCGGCCGCGGGCCCCCGGGAAGCGGGCGGCGCCCGCCTCCTGGAGCCGCGTCCACGCCAGCTCGCGAACGGCCTGCTTGGCCGGGTCAGCGCTCGCGGCCGCGCCTCCGTCTCGGGTCCAGCCCGCTCACGGCGGACGCGACCACGCCGAGGCCGAGCGCGAGCGCCAGCACCATCGCCCACCAGCTTGCCGTGGCGCCCCCGCCCGGCGCCAGCGGGAACCGGTAGAGGCCGCCCGACGTCGCCGCCCACAGGCTGCCCTGGCGGGCGACCGCCTGGCCCGGCACGCCGTCGCCGAGCCCGCCGCCCAGCTGCGTCCACGTCCAGCCGCCATCCGCGCTGGCCGATACGCCCTCCGGTGTCCCCGCCGCGTACAGCCGGCCGTCCGCCGACAGCACCGTGGCCGCCTGGCCGTGCACCTCGCCGTGGTGGACGTGGACGGGCGCCGGCAGGCCGAGGTCCGTCCACCGGCCGCCGGCGAGGACCCGCAGGTCGGTCGTGGCCTCCGACGACGCGTACAGCGCGCCGCCGGCCGGGCTGAGCCGGGTGACGCCCGGCATCGACGACGTGCGCTCCCAGGCGGCGGCGCCCGGCCGCCAGGCGAACACACCCGTCGTGTCGCTGACGAACACGTCGCGGCCCACGTACGCGATGGCCGCCGCGTCCGCCGGCCGGCCCAGGCCGGCCGTCTCGGCGGCCCACGACCGGCCGCCATCCCGGCTGACCATCGGGCCCGCCGCCGAGGCCGCCCACAGGGTGTCGCCGGCCATCGCCAGCCCGCGCACGCCGCCGCCCGGGAACGCGACCCGCTCCAGCGGCCCGGCGAAGCCGCCGGCGAACAGGCCGCCGGCGGTGCCCGCGAACACCCGCGACTGACTCGCGGCCAGGGCCGTGATCGGGTTGGGCGGGGCGGCCGGGCCGTGCTGGTGCCCGCCGCTCGGGGCGGCGGCCGCCGGCGCCGCCGCAGTCACGGGCAGGTCCACGCGCAGCCAGACCACGCCGTCGCGGCTGAGGTACAGCGCGTCGCCGGCCGCCACCAGCGTGCCGTCAGGCGCCTGCGCGATCGCGTCCAGGTACGCGCCCCGCAGCGACCCGACCGGCGTCCAGCTGGCGCCGCCCAGGACCGCCGGGAGCTGGGACACGCCTGGCGCGTCGGCCGCCAGCACCGGCAGCGGCAGCGCCACCAGCGCCACGCCGGTCCAGAACCGCTGCCCGGCCAGCCGGGAGGCCCAGCGCCGGACGTACGGCAGCGCCCGGGCCCGGTAGTGCCAGACGTGCCAGGTGGTGAGCGGCAGCGCCCACACCGACGTGAGCAGGTGGAGATCGACGAGGTCGGCGTACGGCCGGCCCCGCACAGGCAGCAGGAGCAGCACCCCGGTCACGAAGACGGCCGCGTAGAGGACCAGCATCGACCACGACAGCCAGCGCTGCCACGGCACGACCGCCGGCACCCCCTCCACCCGGTGACGCAGCCCGACCCGCACGACCTTGGCGAGCACGAAGACGCCGCCGACCAGCCCCACGTACACGTGGATGCCGTCCAGCGACGCCAGGCGGACGGGCGACGACGCTCCCAGCCGCGCCAGCAGGTAGAACAGGCCGGTGCCCCAGGCGACGCTCACGAGCAGGACGAGCGCGAGCCCGAGGGCGCCCAGGGAGAGCCTGGCCCGCGCGGGCCAGGCTCTCGCCACCGACGACTGCGCGAACGCTAGGCCCGGCGACCGGACGCCCACAGCAGCGTCCCTCCCAGGCCGACCAGG
>Ga0070717_10000884_pt1 | contig 19823 bp, 21 predicted proteins | sample LARL113metaG_FD_71366 | JGI IMG/M metagenome (GOLD analysis project Ga0070717, IMG submission 71366) | Corn, switchgrass and miscanthus rhizosphere microbial communities from Kellogg Biological Station, Michigan, USA - LAR L11-3 metaG | ecosystem: Host-associated > Plants > Roots > Rhizosphere ... | reverse complement strand
CAAAACTGTTCAAGGTGTTTTTCACGACACTGCAATACAGCTATCTGTTCGGCATCCTGCCGGCGCTGATGATCGGCGCGGTCGATGACATTCTCTTTCATATCAAGCGGATCGGCCCGGTGCTGCGCGTGGTGCTGGTCGGAGTGGTCGGCTTCATCGCCGCCGAATTGCTGTACGGCTCGCGCGGGCCCGACAGCGGCGTGGTCCAGTTCGTCCTCTATGGCCTGGTCGGCCTGATCCCGGGCACCGTGTCCTCGTGGCTGACGCATAAATACGGCGAGGAGCAGCCGCGCCCGGTGACCTCGTCATCAGGGTGACACAAGAAAAAGCGGCGCAACTTGCAGCCGCGTCGCTCGTTACCCATCTGATGGCAATGTCCAACGAAGAGATTTTGATCCCTAATCGCGGCCGTTCCAGGAGCGAACGTTCCGGGCGAACTTCGCGCGCCGATTTCGCCGGCGCGGAAGCAAGCGGCAAGGTGATCGACCAGGACGGCCGCGAGATTCCACGGGAATCGCTGCGGCAAGGGCAAGGCTTCCGCTTCGATTTCGGCAGCGCCAATCCGTTCGGCAATCTCACCCGTGAACAGCGCATGGCGCGGCTGGATGCGGTGGCGAAACTGCTCGACATCGCCTTCATCCTGCCCGGCACAAAAATCCGCTACGGCGTCGACGGCATCGTCGGATTGATTCCGGTGGTCGGCGACATCATCGCAACCGCGCTATCGCTCTGGCTGGTGCGCGAGGCGCGCGCGCTCGGCGCACCCTGGCACATCACCGCCCGCATGCTGGGCAATGTCGCGATCCAGGGCGTGATCGGCACCGTGCCGGTTGCCGGCGACGCGTTCGACGTGCTGTTCCGCGCCAACATGCGCAATGCGCGGCTGTTGCGGCGCTGGATGGACAAGCAGCCGCGCTAAGTCCGGTCAGATTTAAAAATTGAGCGTAGTGCTTGCAGCGACTCGAACTTAAGCCGCGTCTTGATTGCTGTTGGCGGCTGCCGGCTCGGGCTTGCGCGGGCGGCGCGGCAATGGAAAGGCCTCGCTCTCGTACAGCGAGCGAATGCCGCTCTGGTCGAAGCGGGCTTCCTCGACCTGCAAATAGGCGCCGTTCAGCGAATCCGCCGGCAACTCTTCAATCGCAAAACGAACGGCTTCGGCCGCGGTGCCAAATCGACGATAGGCAAAGCCAGCGCGCTTCTTCTTGCGGATGGCGGCGGGAAACAGTTCGGCGGCGGTGTTGAAGTTGAACGGACGCATGGTCTACGACCTCTTGTCTTTTTGGCGCGAGCGCGTGTTGCCTCTTTGGCGCGAGCGCGGGCGAATGGGATTTTTTGGCGCCGGTCAGGTCGCAACCCAGCGACACACCGTGCGCGTCATTTCAGCCCCTAATATAGGCCTGTTTGACGGAATTGCGAATCCCCATAGGTCGAATGATGAATCCGGACGCCGGCCGGCCCAATCCGGAATAAATCTAGTTATTTCAATACTTTACATGGATCAGAGTTTGCCGAGAAGCACCAGGATGAGCAAAATCACCAGAACAACCCCGACAAGACCCATGCCGGAGTGGCCATAGCCATAGCCGTAGCCGCGGAATCGGCCGCTGAAGCCGCCGAGCAGGAAGATAATCAGGATGATGATCAGTATCGTTCCAAGCGACATGGCACTCTCCCCGTGAGGCGGCAGGCCAAATGGGCGCTGCCGCACCTCGGCTAACCAAACCATAACCCGCGGTTTGGTTCCAGCGAGGGAACCAGCATTACGATGACGCTTGGTCTATTTCGGCTCGAGCTTCAGCGCCGCCGAGTTGATGCAGTAGCGAAGCCCGGTCGGGCCAGGCCCGTCGTTGAAGACATGGCCGAGATGGCCCGAGCATTTCGAGCACAGCACCTCGGTGCGGATCATGCCGTGGCTGAAATCGCGCTCCTCGTCCACATGGCCTTCGCCCGCAGGCTGAGTGAAGCTCGGCCAGCCGCAGCCGGAATCGAACTTGGCGTCGGATTCGAACAGCGTCTGCCCGCAGCCGGCGCAGGCATAGGTGCCCGAGCGGTGCTCGTGCTCATATTCGCCGGAGAATGGCCGCTCGGTCGCCTTTTCCCGTAACACCGCATATTGCATCGGCGTCAGTTCCTTGCGCCACTCGGCTTCGGTCCTCTCGATCTTGCCGGGCTTTGTCTTGGCGTCTGTCATCTCTCCTCCTTGGCCAGTCAGTTGGTGACCTTCGCGCTACTGACCAGCGTGGGCTTCTCGATGTAGTTCTCCGCAAAGATCTTTTTGAGGTTCTCGATCTTCGGCAGGTCATTATAGGCAATATAAGGCTGGCTCGGGTGCAGCGTCAGGTAGTCCTGATGATAGGCCTCGGCCGGAAAAAATCCCTCCAGCGCACCGACCTTGGTGACGATCGGCCTCCGGTAGACCTTTGCGGTATTGAGCTGCGCGATATAGGCATCCGCCACCTTCTTCTGCTCGTCCGACGTGGTGAAGATCGCCGAACGATATTGCGTGCCGGAGTCCGGTCCCTGGCGGTTCAACTGGGTCGGGTCGTGCGCGACCGAGAAGAAGATCTGCAGGATCTTGCCGTAGCTGATCTTCTTCGGGTCGTATTTGATCTGCACGGATTCGGCGTGCCCGGTGGTGCCGGAGGAGACCGTGTTGTAGTCGGCGGTCGCCTTGTTGCCGCCGGCATAACCGGACACCGCGTTGACGACACCCGCGGTGTGCTGGAACACGCCCTGCACGCCCCAGAAGCAGCCGCCGGCGAGGACGGCGGTCTGGATGTCGCCGGAGGCCTGGGCGTCCATGGCGGGAGCGGGGATGACCACCGCGTCTTCCGCGGCGCGCAAGGGTGCTGCGACAAAGGCGGTGATCGCCAGCGCACCGAGCGCGGCGGCGCAGAGCGAAAGGCGGCTGAGTTGATTTCGGCGCATGGCGTGTCCTCTGGGTGGCAGGATTGACGGTAGTTTAGGGCGTGGGGCGCGAACTTGACAGTCCGTCGTCCGCATCTTGCGATGTCCAAGATACGGTACGGGACGCGACTTGTTACGGCCGGGCGGACACGACTCCGTGAAAATCAGGCAGCTCCACCCCACCCGCCCCGCAAGGCGCGGGGAAGTGACTACACCACCACGCTCAGCCGTTTCGCCGCGCGCGTGATGCCGGTGTAGAGCCAGCGGGCGCGGCTGTCCTGGAACGCAAAGCTCTCGTCGAACAGCACGACATCGTCCCATTGCGAGCCCTGCGATTTGTGCACCGTGAGCACATAGCCGTAATCGAACTCGTCATACGGCTTGCGCTGTTCCCAGGGAATCGTTTCGATGGCGCCGCCAAAGCAGTCGCCGCGCACCGAGACCTTCGTCACCTTGTGGCCGAAATCCTCGTCCGGCGACAGCCGCATGCTGATGATGCTCGACTTCGATCGCGACTGCGCGCGCGACTTGACCCGCCACAGCCCGCCATTGAACAGGCCTTTCTTGCGGTTGTTGCGCAGGCACACCAGCTTGTCGCCGGCCACCGGCAACGGATCTTCGATGTTCTGGCGCTGCCGCACCCGCATGTTGTAGGCGCGGCGGGTGTTGTTGCGCCCGACCAGCACCTGGTCGGCGCTCATCACCCGGTCCGGATCGAGTTCGTTTCGCGCGACCACTTCGCTTTCGCCGTGGCGGCCGATCTCGAGCTCGCGGCCCTCGCGGATGTCCATCGACATCCGCACGATCGGATCGTTTTGGGCTTGGCGATGCACCTCGGTCAGCATCGCATCGGGCTCGCAATCGGTGAAGAAGCCGCCGCCCTGTATCGGCGGCAGTTGCGCGGGATCCCCTAACACGAGCAGCGGACAATCGAACGACATCAGGTCGCGGCCGAGCTCGGCGTCCACCATCGAGCATTCGTCGATCACGATCAGTTTTGCTTTTGAGGCGGGCGCGTCGTCCCACAGCTCAAAGCTTGGCTGCTCGACGCCGGATTCGCGGGCGCGGTAGATCAGCGAGTGGATGGTGGAAGCGTTGTCGCAGCCCTTGTTGCGCATCACCAGCGCGGCCTTGCCGGTGAAGGCCGCGAATTTCACCTCGCCGTCGACGCCGTGGGCGATGTGGCGCGCCAGCGTGGTCTTGCCGGTGCCGGCATAGCCGAACAGGCGAAATATCGGTGGCGTGCCGCCTTTGCCCGGTTTGGCCTTCAGCCAGTCGGCAACGGCCTTCAACGCGGAATCCTGATGCGGCGTAAAGGTGGTCATGAAGGTCTCGGCGGGGAGGGTCGCGCGCGAGGCTAGCGACTCATCACCCGCAAAACTAACCATTCGTGCGCCCAGCGCAAGCCAGCCTTCCACCGGGCGGAATTGATCCGGGCTGGACTCGGATTCGACAGGGAATACACTGGCTGCAAAACAACAAGCGGTCGTGCGGGAGAGACGTCATGAAATTCGGCATCTTTTACGAGCTGCAATTGCCCCGGCCATGGCAGGATGGCGATGAGTTAAAACTCTATCAGGATGCGCTGACGCAGCTCGAGACCGCCGACCGGTTCGGTTACGACTATGCCTGGGTGGTCGAGCATCATTTCCTGGAAGAATATTCGCATTCGCCGTCGCCGGAATCGTTTCTGGCGGCCGCGAGCCAGCGCACCAAAAATATCCGGCTCGGCCACGGCATTTTCCAACTCACCACCAATCATCCCGCGCGCGTCGCCGAGCGCGTCGCGGTGCTTGATCTGCTAAGCCGCGGCCGCGTCGAGTTCGGCATGGGCGAGAGCGCCTCGATCACCGAACTGACCCCGTTCGGCCGCGACATGGAAACCAAGCGCGAGGTGTTCGAGGAAGCGGTGCAGGCGATTTTTCCGATGTTCACGAAGGTCGGTACCGAGCATCACGGCAAGTATTTCGATATTCCGCTGCGCAATGTGGTGCCCAAGCCGGTGCAGAAGCCGCATCCGCCGCTGTGGATGGCGTGTTCGCAGCTTCCGACCATCGAACGCGCCGGCCAGAACGGCTTTGGCGCGCTCGGCTTCCAGTTCGTCAGCGCGGATGCGGCGCACGCCTGGGTACACGCCTATTACAACGCGATCACCAAACGATTGAAGAAGCTCGCCGACTACGAGATCAATCCGAACATGGCGCTGGTGTCGTTCTTCATGTGCGCCAAGACCGACGAGGAGGCCCGCGCGCGGGCGGATGGTGCGACCTTCTTCCAGTTCGCTTTGCGCTACTACGGCCAAGGCCAAAACAGGGCGCGTCCGGCGCCCGGCACCGTCAACATGTGGCACGAATACAATAAGTGGAAGCGGGAAAATCCGGAGGCGCAGGAATCGGCCCTTCGCGGCGGCCTGATCGGCTCGCCCGAAACCATTCGCAAGAAGCTCAGGCGATTCCGCACCTCGCACATCGACCAGGTGATCCTGCTCAACCAGGCCGGCAAGAACAGCCACGAACACATCTGCGATTCGCTCGAACTGTTCGCCAAGGAAGTGATGCCGGAGTTCCAGCACGATCCCGAGCACGACGCCTGGAAGCAAGGCGTCATGAGCGGCGCTATCAAGCTTGAGGAAATCGATACCGAAGCCTTCAACGATCGCTACGGCAAGCTCGCCGTCAACGTGGTGCCGCCGGCTTCGAAGGTTGCGGCGGCGGGTTAGGGCATGATCCGGAAAAGCGGGGACCGGCTTTCCGAAAAGATCATGCTCAAACAAAAAGATAGAGCGGGATGACGATTCGAAGAAAAGTCATCATGCTCTAGCCGGCGCGGTCAGGCCTGCAAGGCCGCGAGCAGCTCGTCGGGCCGCTCGGTCATCATCATGTGACCGGCGCCGCGCAGAACGACGGTGCGCGAATTGGGCAGCGCCGCAGCAAGTGTCTTGCCCGCCCGTGCCGGCGTCATCATGTCGCGCTCACCGAGGATGAGAGTGACGGGCACGGTGATTTGCTCGGCGGCGGCAAGCGCGTTCTGATAGGCGTTGCAGGCAGAGAGATCGTTGAACAGCACGCCGGGCCGGCACTTTTCAAGAACGCGCTGGGCGCCGGTGTGCATCCACAAACCAGGAGCCAGGCTGCCGCCGAGCTCGGCTTGAAAACCAAGACCCCAGATCGAAACCATGTCGATAGCGGTTCGATCGTTGGCTTCGGCCGCCCTGAGCAGATCGGGTCCGACTGTCATGGTGTCCGCCGTGCCGATCAGGCTGAGTGCAGAGATTTTTGCCGGGTGCCGTGCCGCGGTCTCGAGCGCAATCAGCGATCCCATGGAATGACCGACAAGTTTTGCCCGCGCCGCACCGGCCGCAGCGAGCAGTGCGGCAGTCCAGTCGGCCATGTCGGCAATGGTCGGAAGCGGCGTGCCGGAGGAACGGCCATGGCCCGGCAAATCCGGCGCGAGCACGCCAAAGCCGTGATGGGCGAACCATCGGCTGTGCAGAGCCCAGGCGGTATGATCGAAACCGGCGCCGTGCAGCAGCACGATGGTCGGTTGCGACGGATCGAATTCACGGCCGCCGGTGGCGACGAAGGTATCGATGCCGTTCACGGACAACTGCATGGCTCAAGCCTTCTGCGAAACGCGTAGCGCTTGGCCGAGGTCATCGATGATGTCGGAGACGGCCTCGATGCCGATCGACAACCGCACCAGCTCTTCGCCGATATCCGCGGCCTTGAGCTGGGCGGCATCCATCTGCTGATGGGTCGTGCTGGCGGGATGAATAACGAGCGTCTTGGCATCGCCGACATTGGCGAGGTGACTGATCATCCGCAAGCTCTCGATGAATTTCTTGCCCGCAGGGCGGCCGCCCTTGATTCCGAAACTGATGATCGAGCCCGCGCCGCGCGGCAGCAATCGTTTTGCCAGTTGATAGTCCTGGTGGCTCTCGAGCGCGGGATGCAGCACCCAATCCACCGCCTTGTTCGCAGCCAGAAACTCCAGCACGGCATGGGTATTTGCGATGTGGCGCTCCATGCGAACGCCGAGCGTCTCGACGCCCTGCAGCAATTGAAAGGCATTGGTCGGCGACAGGCAGGCGCCGAAGTCGCGCAGGCCTTCGGTACGCGCCCGCATGATGAACGCGGCCTGGCCGAATTGCTCGTCGAAGACGATGCCGTGATATCCGGCATAGGGCTCGGTCAGAACCGGAAATTTGCCGGAGGCGCGCCAATCGAACCGGCCGCTGTCGACGATGACGCCGCCGATGGCGATGCCATGGCCCCCGATCCATTTGGTGGTCGAATTCATGACGATGTCGGCGCCAAGCTCGATCGGCCGGCTGAGATAAGGCGTCGCAAAAGTGTTGTCGATCAGCAGCGGGATTTTCGCGTCATGCGCGATCTGCGCGACCTCTGGTATGTCGAGCACTTCGAGACCGGGATTGCCGATGGTCTCGCCGATGATCAGGCGGGTATTCGGCTTGATGGCCGCGCGGAATCCATCGAGCGCGCGAGGTTTCACAAAACTCGTGGTGATGCCGAAACGCGGCAGCGTGTGCGTGAGTAGATTGATGCTGCCGCCATAGAGCGAGGAGGAGGCGACGATGTGGTCGCCGGCATTGAGCAGGGTTGCGATTGCAAGATGCATTGCGGCCATGCCGCTCGCCGTGCAGATCGCGCCAACACCGCCTTCCAGCGCGGCAAGTCGCTCTTCGAGCACTGCGGTGGTCGGATTTGAGATCCTGGTATAGATGTGGCCTGCGCGTTCGAGATTGAACAGCGCAGCGGCGTGCTCGGAATCCTGAAACACATAGGATGTCGTCTGATAGATCGGAACGGCACGCGCCCCGGTGACGGGATCGGGACGCTGGCCGGCATGCAGACTCAGGGTTTCGAAAGCGGGCGGTTTGGGCGCGGGCATGGTGGGCTCGGAGGCAATGGGATATCTCGGACTGCAGCATGTGCCACAAAATGTCTTCGATTGTTAGTCCCGCCGACGCGGCTGACGGGCGATCCTGGTTCCGTGATCTGCCCGGACTGGTTTTTTGCGGACCGGCGATCTAAAAGCCCTCCATCATCGTTCACCGGGGACGATGAAAGGAGACGCGATGAAACGCAGGCTTCTTCAGATCGCACCTGCATGCGCAGGGTTGATCGGCGTGGCGCAACGCCGCGTGCCGACCTGATGAAGCGCATCGGGGCCTTGGCGTTCTATGCGGTAGGCGCGCTCGCGATGCTCTATCTTGCGCTTTATGCTTATGCTGTTTTCACCGGGCGCGAGCTCCAGCCCGGCGATCCGATTCATATTTTCCGCAAACCCGACGCGCCGAATTATTCCTAATGGTCTCGTGTCCCGGACGCGGTGCAGCGTCCTCCACGCTGCTCCGCTGAGCCGGGACCCACGAGGTCGGCAGGAGGTGCGACTGGACCCCGGATCGGCAGCGCACCGCAAAGGGGCGCTGCGCTGCATCCGGGGAACGCGGGTGTTATCAGATCACCCCGCCGCCGCGACGCGCTGATATTCGCTCGATCCCGCTGGCGGGATCGGCAGGCCGCCGTCGGCATATTCGTTCAGCTTGTTGCGAAGCGTCCGAATCGAGATGCCGAGGATGTTGGCGGCATGCGTCCGATTGCCGAGGCAATGTTTCAGTGTCTCCAGGATGAGATCGCGCTCGACGTCGGCCACCGTGCGCCCGACCAGGGCGCGCGTCACCTGCTCGGCGGCAAAGGTCGCGTGTGCGACCGCCGGCGCCGTCTTGGCGGTGTCGAGACGATCGCCGTCGGGGGTGAGGATCGCGTCGGTGCCGATCTCGTCGCCTTGCGCCATCAGCACCGAACGATGGATGGTGTTTTCCAGCTCGCGGACGTTGCCCTGCCAGCGGTTGGACGTCAGCACCCGCCTGGCATCCGCCGCGAGCGGCCGCAACGGCACGCCGTTGGCGTCGGAATATTTTCGCGCGAAGTGCTGCGCCAGCTCCAGGATATCCGCGGGGCGTTCGCGCAGCGGGGGAATCTTCAGGTTCACGACGTTGAGCCGGAATAGCAGGTCCTCGCGGAAGCTGCCTTCGCGCACCGCGTCCGCGAGATTGCGGTTCGAGGTGGCGATGATGCGGATGTCGACCGGAACCGGTTTGGTGCCGCCGACGCGATCGATCACGCGCTCCTGGATCGCGCGCAGCAATTTCGATTGCAGCCGCACGTCCATTTCAGAGATTTCGTCGAGCAACAGCGTGCCGCCGCTGGCTTCCTCGAATTTTCCGATGCGCCGCGCCACGGCTCCGGTGAACGCGCCTTTCTCGTGGCCGAACAGCTCGGATTCCAGGAGATGTTCCGGGATCGCGGCGCAGTTGATCGAGATGAACGGCCGCTTGGCGCGCGACGAGCGGGAGTGGACGTAGCGGGCCATAACTTCCTTGCCCGTGCCGGATTCGCCGGTGATCATGATGGAGGCGTCCGAGCCCGCGATCTGCTGGGCGAGCTTGATCACCTTGGCCATGGCTTCGTCGCGATAGACCAGCTCGCGCGAATCGTTGGCGACGGCGGCAAGCACAGCTGCGATCAGCTCCGGGTCCGGCGGCAGCGGGATGTATTCCTTGGCGCCGGCGTGGATCGCGGCGACCGCGGCGCGGGCGTCACTGGAAATGCCGCAGGCGACGATCGGGACATGGATGTGTTCGGCGTCGAGCCGCATCACCAGGTCGCGGATGTCGAGCCCGACATCGACCAGCAAGAGGTCGGCGCCCTTGCCGCCGCGCAGCACGCGCATCGCCTGTTCGTGGTCCTCCGCATGGGTCACGGAAGCGCCGTTGTCCATCGCGATCTTGGTGGCGGTCGTAAGCTGGCCCTTCAATGTGCCAACGATGAGAAGCCGCATGTCAGTCTCCTGTTCGTCTGTTGGCGCTCTTTAAGCGCCGTGTCGTCAAAGAAGCCCCTAGAGGCGCTAGCTGCGTTCCGCCTTGATGATTTCCGTCATGGTCACGCCGAGCTTGTCTTCCACCAGCACCACCTCGCCGCGCGCCACCAGGCGGTTGTTGACGTAGATGTCGATGGCCTCGCCGACACGGCGGTCGAGTTCGAGCACGGTGCCGGGGCCGAGCTTCAATAATTCGCCGACGTCCATCTTCGAGCGACCGAGCACGGCCGAGACCTGCACCGGCACGTCGAATACGGCCTCCAGGTCGGCGGCGATGCGCGCGGCCTGTTCGTCCTCGTGATAGGCGATGTCGTCACCGGCTCCTGCGCCTGCGGCGTTGAGGTCGGGAAGCGGAACCTGGGTGTCGGTGTCGCTCATGGTTCAGTCCTCATGTTCCGGCCTGGTCGCGGGACGCCATGTAGCGCCCGACGAGTTCGTTGATCTTGGCTTCGATGGCGGCGCGCTCGAGGACGACGCCGCCGTCGGCCCATTCGATCCTGCAGTCGCCGGTCGCGATTTCCGGCTCGGCCAGGATCACGAGGCGGCCCTGGAAGCCGCTTTGCGCGGCCTGCCGCTCGATCTTTTCGCGCGCAGCGTCGTAGAGAGTGTCGTTGATCCGCACCACCAGATGCGGGGTTGCGACCAGATGCGAGAAGCAATCGCTGACGAGGCCGGTGATTTCGCCAAGCGGCTCGGCGGCCACCAGCTGGCTGCATAGTTTGCGCGCGACCGCGACCGCGACATCGACCGCTTCGGTTTCCATCCGGGTTTCGACGCCGGCAAAGCGCGCGGCAATGCCCTGTATCGCCAAGCGGATTTCCTCGAGCGCGAGCGCGGTGCGGCGATCGCTTTCGGCTTTCGCCTCGCGCTGGCCGGCGTCATAGCCGTCGCGATAGGCGCGGGCCTCGGCGGCGGCGACCTTGTGCGCGACTTCGGCAGCGGTGGCCGGCCGCTCGCGCGACTTGTCCGGCGCGGAGAAGTCCATGTCGAAAAGGAATTTTGCGGGCGCGGCCATCAGTACACCAGTTCGTCGTCGGCGCGGTTCTTGGTCAGCATGATCTCGCCCTTGGCGGCGAGATCCTTGGCGAGATTGACCAGCAGGGCCTGTGCCTCGTCGACATCGCGCAAGCGTACCGGGCCGAGGGCTGCCATGTCGTCGAGCAGCATCTTGCCGGCGCGCGACGACATGTTGCCGAGGAAAAAGCCGCGGACTTCTTCGTTGGCGCTCTTCAAGGCGATGCCGAGCTTGTCCTTGTCGACATGGCGCATCAGGGTTTGCGCCGAGCCGGAGTCGAGCTTGACGAGATCGTCGAAGGTGAACATCAGGGCCTTGATGCGCTCGGCGGATTCGCGGTTTTCTTCTTCCAGCGAGGTGATGAAGCGGGTTTCGGTCTGGCGGTCGAAATTGTTGAAGATCTCGGCCATCACCTCGTGGGCGTCGCGGCGGCGGGTCTGCGACAGGTTGGACATGAATTCGGTGCGAAGCGTCTGCTCGACGCGCTCGATCACCTCTTTCTGCACCGCCTCCATCTTCAGCATGCGGCCGACCACGTCGAGCGCCATATCCTCGGGCAGGATCGCCAGCACCCGGGCAGCGTGTTCCGGCTTCAGCTTCGACAGCACCACCGCGATGGTCTGCGGATATTCGTTCTTCAGATAATTGGCGAGCACTTCTTCCTGCACGTTGGAGAGTTTCTCCCACATGTTGCGGCCCGCTGGTCCGCGGATTTCATCCATGATGCCGACCACGCGCTCGGGGGGAAGGTATTGCTGCAGCAGCCGTTCGGTGGCGTCGAAATTTCCCATCAGCGCGCCGGACGCCGACATCCGCGACACGAACTCGATCAGCATATCCTCCACGACGTCGGCCTCGACGGTGCCGAGCGTCGACATCGCGATCGACAGGTCCTTGACCTCGTCGTCGTCGAGCATCGACCAGATCTTGCCGCCATACTGCTCGCCCAGCGCCAGCATCAGGATCGCCGCGCGCTTGCGGCCTGAGAGCTTGGTTTTCGGCCGGCCGTTCTGGCGCGACGACAGGTTGGCGATGACGCTGGTGATATCGTTGGAATTTGCGGTTTGCGGTACGGCCATTTCGGATCACGCGGGCTCGGGTTCGCTGAGCCATTGACGAACAATGGAGGCGGTTTCGTTGGGGTTTCGCTCGGCCAGTTCGCCGACGCGATGGACCGATTGGGCGTGGACCTGGCCCTGCACCTGGGCGACGTCGATCAATTGCGCGGTGGAATTGGTGCCGGGAAGCAGCGCCTGGCCGGGCGTGCCCGCCGCCTGCGCGCCGTCGGCCAGCGCGGCCGCAGGCTCGCCGTTAAGCGCGGCTGCGATCTCTTCGGAGGCGAGGATACGTTTGACCAGCGGCCGGATCACCATGAACATCACCACGAGGCCGAGCAGCATCATGACGCCGAGCTCGACCACGTACATCACGTCGTCTTTGGTGAATTGCAGCATGCCGAACATGCCGGTCGGCTCGGCAATCGGCGTAGAGGCAGGCGCGTCGGCGAATTTGAGGTTGACGACCTCGACCTGATCGCCGCGCTTCTGATCGAACCCGATCGCCGAACGCACCAGCGCTGCTATACGGTCGAGTTCTTCCTTGCCGCGCTCCTTGTAGACCATCTCGCCTTTTTCGTTTTTGGAATAGCTGCCGTCGACCAAGACCGCGACCGAGATGCGGTTGACCCGTCCGGCCTCGGTGACTTCGGTCTTGGTGGTGCGGGAAATCTCGTAATTGTTGGTTTCCTCGGTCTTCTTGCTTTGGTCGCGCGCGGCCGCCGCATTGTCCGGATTCTTGTTGCCCGGCAATTCATTGTTGACGGTGACCTGGCCGTTGCCGTCGGTGGTGGCCGAGGATTCTTCGCGGGTCTGGCTCGAGCGCAGCACCCGGCCTTCCGGATCGAACTTGTCCGAGGTCTGGGTGATCTTGTTGTAATCGAAATCGGCCGCGAGCTGGACGCGGGCGCGCCCCGCCCCGACCACCGAGGACACGATCTCCTCGACCTGCTTGCGCATCCGCTTCTCGAAGCCGGCACGGCGTTCGTCGCCGACCGCCTGATCGACGTCGCCGGCGGCGCCGTCGGCGAGCAATTGGCCGGATTCGTCGACGATCGACACCCGTTGCGGCTTCAACCCGTTGACGGAAGAGGCGACCAGATGGCGAATGGCGCGGATCTGCTGCGGTTCCAGCGCGCCCCGCACCCGCACCACGATCGAGGCCGACGGTTCGGGCGTCTCGCGCGAGAACAGCGGCCGCTCCGGCAATACCAGATGGACGCGGGCGGCCTGAATGCGGTCGATGCCGCGGATGGTGCGGGCGAGCTCGCCCTCGAGTGCGCGCAGATGATTGATGTTCTGGACGAAGCTCGTGGTGCCGAGCGCATCCGACTTGTCGAAGATTTCGTAGCCGACGCCGCCGCCCTTGGGCAGGCCGCCCTCGGCGAGCTTCATACGCAGGCGCGTGACCTTGTCCTTGGGCACCATGATCACGCTGCCTTCGTTGCGCAGCTCGTAGGGGATGGCCTGGCGTTCCAGGTCCTTGATGATCCCGGAGGAATCCTCGACGCTCAAGTCGGTGAACAGCGTCGTCATCTGCGGGGTGGTGACGCGCATGATGACGAAGGCGAAGAAGGCGATCAGTGCGGTTGTCACCGCAACCATCGCCATCAACCGCGAAGCGCCCAGACCCCTTAGAAAGGTTACAAGACCCTGCAAAACCAACCGCCCCAGATTCGGCACCAGCCGCAACTCGGCAATTATTGCCTATGTGATGGTTTCGATATGGTTAACGAAGGTTAAGGGGGCGCAGCTAAAAACGGATATGAAAAAAATCGGCCTCGCAAGACGAGGCCGATTTTCATCAAATGAAGCTGGTTCGGAACGGACGCCTACTGGCGATACTGCTGGATGCGGGTTGTGCGCAGCCCGGCAAGACCATGCTGGTCGATGGAAAACTGCCAGGAAAGGAATTCGTCGACGGTCAGCGTGTAGCGGCTGCAAGCCTCCTCGAGGGAGAGCAGACCGCCGCGGACCGCGGCAACGACTTCGGCCTTACGGCGAATGACCCACCGTTTGGTTCCGGGTGCGGGCAAATCCGCAATCGTCAACGGACTGCCGTCAGGCCCGATGACGTATTTTACCCTCGGGCGATGGGGTTCTGTCATGGCGTACTCACAAACTCTCAACCACTGAACTGACCGGAGCAAACTACGCCGGTCGGCTTAAAATTTGCCTAAGCCCAAGGCTTCAATACGATTCTCCTTGAAAATGACTGCAATGCGTCGGGCCCGGTCGCCGAAAAGGGGCGCCGGGATCGCAAGAGGTAAACAATTTACTAATCCGCGGGCGCGGACCCCGTTAGTTTGCGATGCTCTGGATCTGGCTGACCGTGTAGGTTTGACCCCCAATGGTCAGCAGCGGTGGCGACTGCGTGAGATCGACCGAGGAGACTACGCCCTGCACCGAGGTGGTGACGCCCACCGAATTGCCCGAGCCGTCGGTTGCGGTGGCGGTCAGCTTGTACTGGCCGTCCGGCCATTGCGTGCCGTCAGTGCCCTTGCCATTCCAGGTGAAGGGCTGGTTGTTGCCGGCGTTGGCGGAATATTGGCCGGTGAACACCGTCTGCCCGCTGCTGTTGGCGATCGAGATGTTCAAGGTCGAATTGCTGGCAATGTTCAGATCCCAGGTCGCCGTGGAGTTGGTGACGGCCGCGGTATCGCCCTTGACCACCGCGGTCTTGCCGACAAATGTCAGCGCCTGGGTCGATTGTGCGGTCTGCTGGAGCGATACCAGCGTCGTCAATTGACTGTTGGTGTTGAGCTGCTGCTGAACGCCGGCGAATTCGACGAGCTGCTGGGTGAACTGGTTGGTGTCGAGCGGGTCGAGCGGGTTCTGGTTCTGCAACTGCGTCGTCAGAAGTTGCAGAAAGCTCTGAAAATTGCCGGCGATCTGCTGCGAAGCCAGCGCGTTGGTGCCTGCGGCCGATGAACTCGAAGAGGCGGGTAGCGCTGTCGTTCCCGAAACGACTGAACTGGCGGTGGTTGCTGCGGGCGTTGTCATGTCCGTCTCCTCAAACCCTGATGTCCACGCCGCCGCTTGCACCCAGCATGCGGCCATATGATCGCCCAGCGACCACGGTGGGAATGGTATCGTCGCTGCTGATCACCAGCCGCTGCGCATTGCCGGTGGTCTGGTTGCCGTTGTTTTGTCCGGAGGACGACTGGTCGCGCAGGCTGAATTGCAGGCCGCCGCTGCCGGTCTTCAGGCCGGCGTCATCCAGCGCGCGCTGCAATTGCGGCGCGTCCTGTTGCAGCATCGACAGCGTCTCCGGCTTCTCGACCGTCAGATGTGAGGTCACCTGGCCGTTGCGGTCGACATCGATGCGAACATCGATGCGACCGAGGTCGGCCGGATCGAGCCGGATATCGAAACTCGTCTTGCCGCTCTTCACGGAAGCCGCAATTTCAACCGCGAGCCCACTCACCGGCACGGGCGCGCCGGTTGCCGCGGTTGCGCTCAAGGTTGCGGTAGAGACGGCGCTGGTCGATGAAGTGGGAAGCTGCGGCTGCAGCGTGGCAGTTGCCGGCAAGCTTGGGTCGGACGAGGCGGTTGACATTGGTCCGGTCTCGGGGGCGGCGCGATCGCGGCCGGTCGCCGCGGCCGAGAGGGACGCGCCATCGGAAATATCGGCATTCGCGGCACCCACGACGGCGCTTCCCGCATCAGGCTTGGCTGATACGGCCGGCTGTGGCGCCGCATTGTTCGGTGCAAGTGTCGTGGATGCCGTCGCGGACGCCGCCGTCGTGGGCTTGTCGGACACCTCGGACGTGGGATCCGAAGCGGACAATGTCGCAGCCTTCGCCTGCGCGGCAACGGTGGCTTTGGTCGAAGCGGTCTTCGGTGTAACGGGTGCGGTCGCTTCGACGAGGCCAACCAATGATGGATTGCTCACTGCATTCGCCTGCGCCGCGGTCTGTTTCGCTGATGTCGCAGTGGCGTCGGTGGTCACCCCTTGCGCGGCAGCATTGGCTGTGACCGCAGCATCCACCGCAATTCCCGTCGTTCCGGCAGCTGCGGTGGTGGTGCCGGATGGGGTCGCGGCAAATGTTGCTGCGGAGCCATCCTTGAGTTGCGTTGCAGCAGCGCCCGGCGCCGCGCCAGCCGAGGCGCTGGCGGCAATCGCTGCCGCGGCAATGGCGAGCGGCGCGGAATTCGCAGAACCAGACACTGCGACGGCCACATTGGTGGGCGCGACGGTGACGGGGATCGCAACGGCGATCGCATTCACGGTGGTCGCCGCGGTTGCACCGTCTTGCTGTGCGGAAGCGGACGGATCGGTCGACGAAGCGTCCTTGCCGGCCGATTTCGAAGTTCCAGGTTTGGTGGTGCCGGATTTGCCGTCGGAATTAGTGGCGGCTTGGGAGGCCGACGGCTGGGATGCGTCGGTGCTCCCCTTGGAATTGACGGCGCCATTGGAATCGGTGGCCTGATCGGTGCGGGTACCGCCGGCGTTAGTCTGGGTCGCCGTCCGATCGGTCGGAGCAGCGTTGCGCGAGGGTGCATTGTCGGTGTTTGACGATGCGTCGTCGGCGGGCCGCTGTGGCGCTGGCCGATCGGGAGCCGGCAAGGGAGCAGGCGAGGGAGCCGGATCGCTGCTGGCGTTGGCGGCCGCATTGCTATCGACCAGCGCCGCGAAACTGTCATTGGACTGGGACGGGTCGGGCCGCACAGGCTTCGGCGGCGCCGTCTGAACCGACAAGCTTGCTGCTAGATCTGACGTCACGCTGAACACGGGGCCGGCCTTTCACGATGAACTGCCCGTTCTGGTCAGCAAGGACCGGGCCAGCCGGGCCAATTGGCAAAGCATAATTATTTCAATATCTTATATGATGGTTCGGGCGATGTCGGGGCTGCGGGGACGCACCCATTTCTGCCCGGCGGCAAGATTTGCCGCCTGTCGTCTCGCAAAACCTGGCGGCGTGATTGCCTGACGGGAATACGGCCTATATTAAAGAGCAGCTTTTCGGCCGCCGAAATAGCACCCTGATCGCGGAAAGCGCTCGACGCCGCCGCGATCGCTTTGATGACCGGAACCATGCTCAACAGTCTCGATCTTGAGGGCCGTCCGCAGGACACAAGGGTCGTCGTCGCCATGTCCGGCGGCGTCGATTCCTCGGCGACGGCTGCGCTACTCAAGTCCGAAGGCTACGACGTGGTCGGCATCACGTTGCAGCTCTACGATCATGGCGCCGCCACCCATCGCAAGGGCGCCTGCTGCGCCGGCCAGGACATCCACGACGCGCGCGATGTCGCCGAGCGGATCGGGATTCCGCACTATGTGCTGGACTACGAAAGCCGCTTCCGCGAATCCGTGATCGACAATTTCGCCGACAGCTACGCCTCGGGCGAGACGCCGGTGCCATGCATCGAGTGCAACCGTTCGATCAAGTTCCGCGATCTGCTCAAGACCGCGCGCGAGCTCGGCGCCGCGGCGCTGGCGACCGGCCACTATGTGGCATCGCGACCTCTCGCGGCAGGCTCGCGCGCGCTGGTTTGCGCGGCCGATTCCGATCGCGACCAGAGCTATTTCCTGTTTGCGACCACCCGCGAGCAGCTCGACTATCTACGCTTTCCGCTGGGCGACATGACCAAGTCGCAGACACGCGAACTGGCGCGGCGTTTCGGGCTCAAGGTTGCTGACAAGCATGACAGCCAGGACATCTGCTTCGTGCCGACCGGTCGCTACACCGACATCATCTCCCGCTTGCGGCCGAACGCCGTCGAGCCCGGCGATATCGTCGATCTCGACGGCCACGTCATCGGCGCGCATCAGGGCATCATTCATTTCACTGTCGGCCAGCGAAAGGGATTGGGCATCGCTGCCACGAGCCCGCTGTATGTGGTGGGTCTGGATGCGGCGAGCCGCCGCGTCGTGGTCGGCCCGCGCGAGGCATTGCGGATGGACCAGATCGTGCTGCGCGACGTCAACTGGATCGGCGACGGCACGCTCGATTCCGCCGTTCGCAACGGCCTTGAGATTTTCGTGCGGGTGCGCTCGACCCGCGCGCCGCAGCCGGCATGGTTGCGCGGGGCCGATGGCCGTTATGAAGTCGAGCTCGTCGCAGGTGAAGAAGGCGTGTCTCCCGGACAGGCCTGCGTGTTCTACGATGCCGCATCGGGGCAGGCGCGCGTGCTCGGCGGCGGGTTTATTCAAAGCGCAACTGCGAAGGGCACCACCGCCAGAGGCGCGGCGCGGCCGCTCGCCGAGGTCATGCGCGGATAAGAAATCGAGGCGCGGGGGAATGGCTGGGGATATCGACCGCGACGGGGTCGCAAAGGCTTATGGCCGCTGGGCGCCGGTCTACGATCTGGTGTTCGGCAAGGTCTTCGATCACGGCCGCCAATCGACCATCGCGGAAGCCGACAAGATCGGCGGACGGATTCTGGATGTCGGTGTTGGCACCGGATTGTCGCTGTCGGATTATTCGCGCGCCACGAAATTGTGCGGGGTCGATATTTCCGAGCCGATGCTGCGCAAGGCGCAACAGCGGGTGCGCTCGCTTGGACTTGACAATGTCGAGACGCTGGCGGTGATGGACGCCAAGAATTTGGCGTTTGCGGATGCTTCCTTCGATGCGGTGGTGGCGCAATATGTCATCACCGCGGTGCCCGATCCGGAAGGCACGCTTGATGACTTTGTTCGGGTGCTCAAACCCGGTGGCGAACTGATCCTGGTCAATCACATCGGCGCCGAGAGCGGTCCGCGCCGTGCCTTTGAACTGGCGTTCGCGCCGCTGGCGCGGCGGCTCGGCTGGCGGCCGGAATTTCCCTGGATGCGCTTGGAGAAATGGGCCGCCCGGCACGGCGGCGTCAGCCTTTCCGAGCGTCGCCCGATGCCGCCGATGGGGCATTTTTCGCTGATCCGTTACCGCAAATCTTGAGAATCCGCGGCGGAACCTCCGCGCGCGCTGATCGTTTTCTTGGCGTGATGAAACACAAAGCTCCACTGCTCTGCCTGCTGCTGGCGGCGGCGCCCGGCATGGCGAGCGCGCAAGCCCCTCCGGCGGCGGCGACACCCCCGGCGCAGACCGCCTCGCCGGCACCCCCGCGTACAAGCGATTGCACGCCAATGAAGCCGGTGTCGCCGCGCGGCTCCGCGGCTCCGGAGGGCAGCACGACTGGGCAAGCGGGCGAACCGCTTGGCGACAAACTTGCAAAATCCAACGGCGTGCTGTGCCCGCCGGCCGGCGTCGACCCGGAAATGCGCGCGCCGACGCCGGATAGCGGCAACACGCCGGTGATTCCGCCGCCCGGCAGCCCCGGCGGCGATCCCAACCTCCGGCCGAAATAAGGCCGGCGTCGCCAAGGATTAGGGCCCGAAGGATTAAGGCCCGCCCCGCGGTTGACATGCGCGGGCGCGGTTTCTTATATGCCGCGCGTTCGCGCCGCTTACGGTATATAGAGAGTGGGCGGCGGTCGCCGTGGCGGGGTAGCTCAGCTGGTTAGAGCACGGGAATCATAATCCTGGGGTCGGGGGTTCGAGTCCCTCTCCCGCTACCAAGCGTGCGTACGCCTGTCTGCGATCTTCCGCGATCGCTTGCGCTGATTGGTCGTGCTTCACCACGACGGAAAACCGCGTCGTTCAGCATCAATTGCAGAGATGGGCGGTCAAACGACACTCTCCGCGGCTAGCCATTTCACGTGATCCCGGGTACGCGGATCAGAAGCATACTGATCGCGAATGACGGGAGCAGCGAGCCCGGTGACTGCCAATCACCCGGATATCGACGCTGAGACCGAGCCGGGCTGCCACAAAACAGCCGCATACCCCCGGCGGCATCCCGCCGCCATGAGGATGAGCCGATGACATTGACGTCCCGGGATATCACCAAATTTCAGTTCTCGACCGCAGATTGGGTCGAGCGAGACCGATTGGCGATTTTCCGGGAGCAGATCGGGCGGATGATCGTGAAACTCGATCCTGAGCCGCTGGTCGAGGG
>Ga0070717_10000883_pt1 | contig 19832 bp, 26 predicted proteins | sample LARL113metaG_FD_71366 | JGI IMG/M metagenome (GOLD analysis project Ga0070717, IMG submission 71366) | Corn, switchgrass and miscanthus rhizosphere microbial communities from Kellogg Biological Station, Michigan, USA - LAR L11-3 metaG | ecosystem: Host-associated > Plants > Roots > Rhizosphere ... | reverse complement strand
TCTTCAAAACCGATGGAGCCTCGCGCGAGCGACGGCTCGGAGGGTTCGATTCCCTTGCGTTTCCGCAACTTTAACGGACAATGGCAGATTGATCACTCTTACGACTACGCCTCTAGGAACCGGCTAGGAACCAACCAGCGGCGTTTGGCGACCGGGAGATCGGCTTACAAGAAGCGCCGGGAGCGGGGATCGCTATCGGCTCGACCGGTTACCAGTCCCCGAGTTGGGGCGCGGCGTTTTCGCGTGTCAACTTGGACGCACGCGATCTCGGACCGCGTCGGCCTGTTTAGAATCGCTGCCGGACACTCCAGTGTGGTGGTGGCAAGGAGACTCGGATGGGGAATCAACGGCGCGAAGCGACGCCGAAGATCGGCCGGGAGAACGGCGAGCGACCGACAGGGCCGTTGGCGCGGGCGATCGAGATCATCGGTGAGGATGCGCTGCCCGTGCAGACATCGACACTGGCGCCTGCCGCGCGTGGGACGGTGAGCAGCGTGGCGGACGCGCCCACATTCACGCTGCCGAACGCGGCGCAGATCCTCGGCGCGGTGTGGCGCGCGCTCGACCTGCAGTTTCCGAAGCGGAGCGCGCAGAGAGGGCGCAAGCTCCTGCGCGGTGATCGGCCGGGCAGCGACGAGACGCGCACGGGCGTGCTGCGAGGCATAGCGCGCGCGTTCGTTGATGCGGGGTACGTGCACGTCGTCGATGGCGAGTACGAGGGCGTCCGGCACAGCGATCGCGCCGTCGAGGAGGTCGCTCGTTCGCTCGCGCACACGATCGCGCACTGGGATCACTTCGAGGGTCGCGAGTACGAGACCGCCGAGCAACTCTTCGCGTGTGTAAGCCGTGCCATCGACGAAGACAAGCCGAAGGCCGAACGTCCGACCAAGTCACGATCTCGAAACAGCGACGCGTTGAGAGCGAGCCGGCGCGCATGACGCTGGGTCCCCTGACGCGCCAGGCGCTGGCTGACGCTGGCATCGACGAGGCACGGCTCGCCGGCATCGATGACGGCACCTATGAGTGGACGATCGGCCGAGCGCCAGCGTACGGCATCTCGGCCGACGAGGAAACCGCGAGCCGGGTCGCTCGCGAGGCGCTCGCTCGCAAGGACTTCGAGATCAAGGTCGTGCGCTCGGAGGCCGCGCAGCGTGAGCAGCACCCGTACGATATGTCTCCACGAGCGCGACGGGTCTACGAGGCCGCGATTCCCAACGCCGTCGGTCAACGCATTGCGGACACGCGGAGGTACGAGGAGGCGCTCGCCAAGCGTGGTGAAGCGGAGTCGGTCCTGTTCACGCGAGGCACGCCGGACGACTGGACCTCGGTCGCGCTCGCTCCATCGTGGGATGCGCTGGCATTCGAGTTTCGACGAGCAGCTGACATCCTCGCCGCTGCCAACGCAGCTGATGCTCCGGTGCCGATGTTGCCGCTGCTCACGCTGTGTCGCCACCACCTGGAACTCACCCTGAAGGCGATCATAATGGCCGGCGATCGGCTCGCAGGGAACGCCGTCAACCTGCCCAGCACGCATCCGCTGATGCCGCTCTGGAACCGCGCGCTGCCGTTGATGCGAGCTGCGTGGAAGACCGGGTGGGATGACGCCGAGGCGACAACCACACGCATAGTCATCGCCGAGTTTGAACAGGTCGACCAGAGCAGCATGGCGACGCGGTATCCGGTCGATAGGAGTAACAGCGCGTTCGCGCGACCGACCCAGCTCGTAAACTTCAGCATCACCGCCTTCATGACGGCGTTCTCAGGTGCCGCCGACTTTCTCAGCGCGGCCAACCTGTGGATCGAGGTTGGCCTCCGTCTGACGGCGGAAGGTATCGACCGCGAATGAACAGAGCGCGATCGGCGTCTGTGGGCGTTCGAACGGCCGGCGCAGATACCGGGAGACCGTAGTGCCGCGCGTCGACTTTATCGAGAATGCGGGACCAAACAGCGTCCAGGCCACGCTCAAGAAGCTCTTCGATGGCGCGTCGTCCGTGGAGGTTCAGGTCGCGTTCACGACGAGGTCCGGCCTCGACGCACTTCTCTCGCGACTGCGGAAGGTCGTCACGAAGGGGAGGGTTCGTTTCCTCACCGGCCTCTACCAGAGCAACACGGAGCCTGAGGCCCTGCGCATGCTGTTGAAGGCTCAAACACAGACCGGCGGCCGACTCGAAGTTCGACTCTCCAACGAGACGAACTTCCATCGGAAGGCGTACTTGATCAAGACCATGGCATCGGCGCAGGTCGTATTGGGCTCGTCGAACCTCACCGCAAACGGCCTGGTAAGCGGCGGCGAGCTCAACGCCCTGCTCTCCTTCCCACTCGCGTCGACGAAGGCCAAGGAGGCATCAGCTGTCTTTGATCGTGCGTGGCGCGATGGGGTGGCGCTGACAAGCGATCGGATCAAGCGGTACGCGGCAAAGCGTATACGCCCCAAGACACCACCGATGACGGGGCCGACGCTGCTCGCGATCCTCGGCAAAGATGCGAAGCACAAGACGAGCGACGACTTGCCAACGCCAACTTCGAAGAGGCCGCAATATTGGGTGCACGGCATCGCCGGCTCCGTCGGGAAGACAACCGAAGCGGTCGTCGCCGACGAAACGAATTGGGACACGAACGGATGGGCGTGGATGTCGACGCATTCGAGCGCGTACGCGCGCGGCGATCGGCTGCTCGTGCTCGACCGCTCCTCGAAGCCCGCATGGGCGTTCCTGGCGAGTGTCGTCGATACGACACGAACCGCGACGGCCACCGCAGACGGCCGCGACTTCATGGCCTACGTGCACTTGCCGAACACGCATCGGCGCAAGCTCACCAGCAAGCTGACTCGGCCGCTTCGCGCGGCTGGCGTGAAGGCCACCGACGGCAGCCGCGCGAAGCTCACCACCAAGACGTGGGAAGCGATCGCGAAGCTCATGTAGGGCGCAAACCCGCCCTGATGAACCGCCGATTGATCGGGCGCAGCTCGCCCGTGGCTAGACTTCAGCGCGGGTTGCGGGCAAAGTAGTCGCCGATGGTTGCCGTTGCTGGGGGGCCGCGGTTGCGACCACGAACACGTGGGCCCGAGGCAGATCTCGTCGACAGCGCCCTACAAATGGGGATGCTGCGAGCCTCCACGGTCCCGGTGGTTCTTCGTGAGCCCGAACTCGCGACCGGCTTCCCAGACATCGTCGCCGCCTATCCGGCCGCCTACGATGCCAGCATCGTGCGCCCCGCGCTGAGCGTCGATCACCTGCGCCTACTTCATCTCCTCTGGATGAACCGCGGAGCGACGACGCTGGCTGCCGCGCAGACGCTGCTGCGTCTCTCCCCCATCGCGATGCGACGAATTACCGATGAACTCCACGAGCAGCGTGTGATCGTGCTGCGCGGCACGACGCTGCGAGCCGACAAATCTGCGCCGACGTTCGCCGCGTCACGCATCGTCGCGATAGAGGCGAAGATCAGCAAATGGGAGGATGCTCTTTCACAAGCGTCCGGCAACGCGTGGTTCGCGTCCCATAGCTACGTTCTTTTACCGTCGCGTCGGATCGGACAGCGCGCATTGCCGCACGCGCGCGCTCTCGGAATCGGCGTTCTGGTCGTCGATGGCTCGGCTGTCGTCACACTCGCTCGGGCAAGACGACGCCCGATCCCTGTCTCGCTTGGGTCATGGATTGTGAACGAGTGGATGATCAACGAACTGGGTAGGGGGAAGAGTGATCGATCTCGCGGCAGTACGAACAGAGTTTCCTGAGATCGAGGACCTTCAACCGCTCAGCACCGACACGGGCCAGCGGATCGTGCTCGCCGGCAAGCGCCAGGACGAGGCGGTCGTGCTCAAGCTACTTCGCGCGGGACAGGATCCAGCGCGGACCGAGCGAGAGATCGACGCTGTAGCCCGCATCAAGTCGGCACGTGTGCCCACCGTTCGAGATTGCGGCAAGCGGAAGCTCGGTGGAACGGACGTCTTCTATACCGTCGAGCAACGCATTGATGGAGACACGCTGCAGGCGATCCTCAAAAAGTCGCCCAAGCCAGACTTTCCGTTCGTGATGAACGCGGGGGACGCGCTACTGGAGGCGTGCTTCGAGTTCGAGGCTGCCAGGATCGTCCACCGAGACGTGAAGCCCGGCAACCTGATGATCGATCGCGCGGGGAAGCTTTGGGTTATCGACTTCGGCATCGCGCGCGTTCTCGATCTTCCCTCGCTGACCGGGACCGCAAACCTCTGGGGAGTCTTCACGGCCGGGTACGGCGCACCGGAGCAGATCCGGAACTTCAAGGCCCAGATCAACTCGCGAGCCGACCTCTTCTCGATCGGCGTCGTGCTGTTCGAGATGCTCGTGGGCTTCAACCCCTACTTGGCCGGCGCGAAAGACGGGATGGAGGTGCTCCGCAGAATGCTCAACAACGATCTCCCGACGCCGACGCATCCTAAGGACCCGCAAGGCGAGCTCGGACTCTTCGTCTCCAATATGGGATCGAGATTTCCGAGCCGAAGGCCACAGAACACGCGAGAGGCATGGGATTGGTATGCGGCCATCCGCAAACAGCTGGGCGTGTAGCGAGGAGGATTGAGATGCAGACATACTTGCAGATCGGCCACGGCATGATGGCCCACACGAAAGAACTTCTCGGCCGATGGGGTGGCGGTGGCGCAATCTTGAGCCCGCGCGATCTCGAGCAAGCGCAGATTTGCCGGCTCGCCGCTGACGTGACGGCTGCGGGTGGTGAGCCTCTCTTCGACCCTCAATGCTATGTGCGGACCGCTGATCACGAGAACCTGATTGCGCACACGTACTGGGAACAGATCCGGAACCACGCGACTGGCGCGTTCACGGGAGGACCCGGCACGGATGCGTTGCTTGCTGCAATCGCGGCCCTCTCCGCAGCCGCGGGCATCCATACACACATCCTGCCTGGTTGCCTTGCGGATCCAGTCGACGACGTGTGGCTTGATGCACAGGCTGCGCTGATCAGCGTCGCCCGGAAGCACTACGGCAACGAGCCGCTGCTTGCAACGATCGCTCTCTCAAGCGCTGCATTGCGCAGTGAAGATCAGCTCGAGGCAATTGTGGACGGCGCAACCGAATGGGATGTCCAGGGCTACTACCTCGTCGCGGAGGTCCCGAGCGGCTATCTCGTCGACGATCCGGTCTGGATGGGGAACCTGCTGATCCTTGCGTCCGGCCTAAAGCTTCACGGCCGGCGCGTCGTGGCTGGCTACTCACACCACCAGATGTTGTGCCTCGCTGCGGCGAACGTCGACCAGATCGCATGTGGGACGTTCCTCAATGTTCGCGCGTTCGACACCTCCAAGTTCTTCGAGAGAGACAGCGACGACATCTCGCGCCGAACGACCTGGTACTATAGCCCCGAGACACTGTCCGAGTACAAGCTCCCGTTCCTCGACATCGCGATGACGTGCGGGCTCCTTGGGACCCTTCGTCCTTCGACGAGGTTTGCGCGCGACTACTCGGATCCGCTGTTCGCCGGCGCTCAGCCGAGCACGGTGGGCTGGAAGGAAACGGAAGCATTTCGGCACTACCTCGACATACTCCATCAGCAGTCAGAAGAGGCCCGCAAGGCAACCTTCGATGACACGATCGACGCGTGTCAGAAGCAACTCGATCACGCCGAGAGCTTGATGCGACCGCTCGCAAAACAAGGGATTCGCGGCCAAGACAGAGACTTCGCGAACCTCGTCGACGTAAACCGCGCCGCGCTCGCGAGGCTTGTCGCTGCTCGCGGTCCGCGTCTGCGACGGAAGTGGTAGTGATGTCGGGTAAGCGGGCGAAGCGCGATCCCACCGCGCGAGTGCAGACTTCGAAGGCGCCGTCCCGTTCAAGAGCACTCGTCGCGACGAAGCCGGCACCAGAGACCGTCGCCAAGAAGCCGGCACCAAAGAACCGTGCGCCCAAGATGCACGTCCCTGAAACCGTCCCGACCAAGGCCGTCAACGCGACGATCGCGCTCGAAGGACAAACATGATCTACGTTGAGCGATGGATGCGCCGCGCCTGATTACCGAGCTCGAACTCGAGACCGAGCGGGCGCGCAGCCAGAGGCTCGAGCTGCAGATCGGCCAGCTGCTCGAGCAGGTCACGGCGTTGACCGCTCGGGTCGCGGAGCTGACCGAGCGGCTGGGCCAGAATTCGCGAAACTCGCACCTGTGATCGCCACATGCTTTCTTGTCGCACATCGCGTTTCACGAAGGAGGCGTGCCATCGGCCTTGACAGACAGGGCTCGTGCAGCGGGACACGGTTGGACCCGAGCGCTGACCTTTGCAAGTGCTTCCGAATGCGAGTTCGTTCAGCGGGTAGTCGTTTCTTTGAGCAGGGCGTGGCAACCGGCGCACGTGACGAGCACCTCGCCGTACGCGGTGGCACGAGCCCCGAGCGTCTCGGTCGTACGGCGTGCGAGCGCCGCGCGAGCGCGCTGCTGGAGGTTGGCTGCGAGCGCCGGGGCCGTGGTACGCGACGAGAACGGCGGCGGTGTGGTCTTGATGACGTCGAGCCCCGCGCGCCACCGCTGATCGTCCGCCCCGACCAAGCCCTCCCACATCTGGTCGACCGCCCACTGATGCCGCGCCATGCGCGCGGCCGTCGTCGGCTGGTCGGGAGGCACGGGCGATGGCGCCGCGAACAGCGGAAGCTGCTGGGTGCGCAGGTGGCATCCTGCGCACGCCTCCGCCACGCGAACCTCGTACCGTAGCGCTTCCTCGATGGTCCGGGCCGCGGTGAGCCCACGTGCCGCGTCCACGGTCTCGCGCGCCTCGACCGCCCACGGTGCCATGCCGGGATCCGCTTCGGACTTCGTGAGCATGAACGCGAGAGCTTTGGCCTCCGCGAGGTGGCCGTCCACCAGCATCTGCTCGACGCTGCGCAGCTCGCGAACGTGCTGCTGCATGTGATAGCGCACGGTCGGAGCGGATACGAAGCGAGCCCGTTCCGGTGGGTGGCGCGCGGGATCGCCGGGCTCGCCCGCCGCCGAACGTTCCGCCCCGAGCCAGGCCAGTGCAGATACGGCCAACACGATCGACAGTCTGCCCGCCAAGCCAAGCTTTCGCGTCATACGCCGGGGGCTTGCATGCAGCGCTCCACCCGTGGCCTGGCTTGCGTCATGGCCCGCCGACGGCAGCCCGGATCGCTCAGTCGGCCTCGGCCGTGCGCGCTTCGCGCTTGGGGAGCTCGGCGACCAGCGCCTCGGTCGTTAACATCAGGGCGGCCACGGAGGCCGCGTTCTGCAGCGCCACACGGACGACCTTCGTCGGGTCGATGACGCCGGCCTTGACCAGGTCTTCGTAGACGCCGGTGGCAGCGTTGTAGCCATAGGCGCCCTTGCCTTCGCGGACGTTGTTCACGACGACCGCGCCCTCGACGCCGCTGTTGTAAGCGATCTGGCGCAGCGGCTCCTCGATCGCCCGCCGGATGATGTTCACGCCGAAATGCCGGTCGTCGTCAAACTTCACCGCGTCGAGCGCGGCGGCGCAGCGAATCAACGCAACGCCGCCTCCCGGCACGACGCCCTCTTCCACCGCCGCGCGGGTTGCGTGCATGGCGTCCTCGACGCGCGCCTTCTTCTCCTTCATCTCGACCTCGGTGGCCGCGCCGACGCTGATCACCGCCACGCCGCCGACGAGCTTGGCGAGCCGCTCCTGCAGCTTCTCGCGGTCGTAGTCCGAAGTCGTCTCCTCGATCTCGCGGCGGATCGACGAGACGCGCGCTTCGATCGCGGCCTTGTCGCCGGCGCCTTCGACGATCGTCGTGGTGTCCTTGTCCACGCGCATCCGCTTGGCGCGGCCGAGGTCGGCCAGGGTGAGGTTCTCGAGCTTCTCGCCGAGATCCTCGGTCATCGCGCGACCGCCGGTGAGCGCGGCGAGATCCTGCAGCATCGCCTTGCGCCGATCGCCGAAGCCCGGCGCCTTCAGCGCGCAGACCTGGAGTGTGCCGCGCAGCTTGTTGACCACCAGGGTCGCGAGCGCCTCCCCTTCGATGTCCTCGGCGATGATCACCAGCGGCTTGCCCGCCTTGGCGACCTGTTCGAGCACCGGCAGCAAGTCCTTCATGCTCGTGAGGCGCTTCTCGTGGATCAGGATATAGGGATCCACGAGGACGGCCTCCATGCGTTCCTGGTCGGTGACGAAGTACGGCGACACGTAGCCGCGGTCGAGCTGCATGCCTTCCACCACCTCGAGCGTGGTCTCCATCGTCTTGGCTTCCTCGACGGTGATCACGCCCTCCTTGCCAACCTTGGCCATTGCCTCCGCGATCAAGGTGCCGATCGTCTCGTCCCCGTTCGCGCTGATGATCCCGACCTGGGCGATCTCGCTCTTGCCCTTGGTCGGCACCGAGAGCAGCTTGAGGGCGGCAATCACGGCCGCGACCGCGGCGTCGATCCCGCGCTTGATATCCATCGGGTTCGCACCCGCGGTCACGATCTTCATGCCCTCGGTGTAGATCGCCTGAGCGAGCACAGTGGCCGTGGTCGTGCCGTCGCCGGCGAGATCGGAGGTCTTCGAGGCGACCTCCTTGACCATCTGCGCACCCATGTTCTCGAACCGGTCCTCGAGCTCGATCTCCTTGGCGACGGTGACGCCGTCCTTGGTGATCGTGGGCGCGCCCCAGGACTTCTCGATGATGACGTTACGGCCGCGTGGTCCGAGCGTGACCTTGACGGCGTTGGCGAGGATGTTGAGCCCGTTCGCGATGTACTCGCGGGCCGCGATGTCGAATGCGATCTCTTTGGCTGCCATGGTGTACCTGGGTCACGCGTCGAGAATGGCGAGGATGTCGTCCTCGCCGAGAATGATGTGGTCGTCGCCGTCGATCTTCACGTCGGAGCCGGAGTACTTGCCGATCAGGATCCGATCGCCGGGTTTGACCTCGAGCGCGCAGACCTTGCCGCCGTCGAGCCGCTTCCCGGTACCGACGGCGATGACGGTCGCCTCGAGCGGCTTTTCCTTGGCGTTGTCGGGAATGAACAGGCCGCCGGAAGTCTTGGCGACCTCCGCCGTCCGCTTGGCGAGCACGCGATCGTGGAGTGGTCGAATGTTCATGAGGGTCCTCGGAGCTCGTTGGTGCACGAGCGATGCCACCCAGCGCGACTGCGAGAAATGCGCGGGTACCCGGCATGCATCGTGGCGTGGTGCATCGTCGACGGCCGGTACGTGACCGGCCCTCTGACAAGGAATGGACATGACCAAGACCGATACTCAATTGCAGCAGGACATCGAAGCGGAGCTGCGCTGGGACCCCAAAGTCAACGCCGCGCAGATCGGTGTGACTGTGGAGGAAGGCGCCGTATCGCTGCTCGGTGCGGTCGACTCCTTTCCGCAGAAGTGGGCCGCCGAGGATGCGGCCAAGCGCGTGGCTGGTGTGCGCACCGTCGCGCAGGATCTCACCGTCAAGATCCTGGGTGGCCACGCGCGCAGCGACTCGGACATCGCGGTCGCGACCCAGCGAGCCCTGAGCTGGAACGTGCTGGTGCCAAAGTCCGTGACCGCCAAGGTCCACGACGGCATCGTCACCCTCGAGGGCCGGGTTTCCTGGAGCTTCGAGCGCGAGGCCGCGGCGAACGCGGTCCGGTACCTGACGGGCGTGGTCTCCGTGGGCAACAACGTCACGCTCGTCCCGCAGCCGTCCGTCGGCCAGGTGCAGGAGCAAGTGGAGGCGGCGTTGCTTCGGCAGGCCAGGTCCGATGCGCACTCGATCCATATCGCCACCTCGGGCGCGACGGTGACGCTGACGGGCCAGGCAGCCTCGTTGCGAGCGATCGAGGACGCGGCCGACGCGGCATGGGCGGCGCCCGGCGTGAGCATGGTGGTCGACCAGATGACCGTGGCGTAGCGCGTGATCGGGCGAACGCCCACGTGCGCTCAGGGGGCACGGTACGACGCATGCACGACGCATCAGGATGTCCGCCAAAGGCTGGTGCTTTGTCCTCGCCACGGTCTCGACAAGTTGTCCCGGCGCAGGCGAGCCGCCGGTAGGTCCCGCAGAGACGGCAGTGGCCGCATTCGCGGCGCGCATGCATGCGCGATTCGATGCTGCACACCGAATCGAAGATGCCATTGCCCGAGGTGATCTAGACGGCGGCAGGGCGCAAGCCCGCGCGCTCGCCGAGGTGACCGAGCCTGAAGCGCTGCCGCGCTGGCGCCCGTTCTTGGTCGACCTCACCTCCGCCGCGCGGCAGGTCGCGAGCGCGGCGGACATCGTCGCTGCCGCGGATGGGGCCGCCGCAGTCGGCTATCAGTGCGGACGCTGCCACGCCGCCATGGGGATCACGATCAGCTTCCCCGACGAGCCTCGCCCGCCCGGCAATGTCCGGCTCGCGTTCCAGATGCTCGGGCATCGCTGGGCTGCGGCGCGTATGTGGGAGGGTTTGATTGGACCTGCGGAAGGCCGCTGGACCGCCGGCGCTCGGGCACTCGCCGAAGCGCCGCTGACGCTCGTCGCCGAGGAGCCGACGATTCTGCCCACCGGCGCCGAGCAGATCGGCGATGAAGTCGCCAAAGTCCGCCTGTACGCGAACCGCGCGCTCGCGGCAATCGATGCGGAGGAGCGCGCGGTCACCTTCGGCGCGATCCTCACCACCTGCACGCGCTGCCACGCCGCGATCCGCGACCGCTGACCGACCGCCGCGATGGCCTGCGTTCATGCGACATGCACCGCGCGCTGGCGCGCACGCTCGGAGCGTACTCCACCGCTGCAAATGCGCGTGGGCTGCAAAGCTTGCGTCTCGAACAGGTTCACGCGGCCACAGCGAGGACGGGCCGCTGTTCCACATCGGCGACGATTCTGCCGTCGCGCATCGTGAGCATCCGCTCGGCGCACGCGCCAACGTCAGGCTCGTGCGTGACGATCACGTTCGTGATCCCCGTGCGACCCAGGCGCTGGAACAGCTCCATGATCTCCATGCCGCTGCGCGAGTCGAGCGCGCCGGTGGGCTCGTCCGCGAGGATGATCTTCGGGTCATTGACGATGGCGCGGGCGATGGCAACACGCTGCTGCTGCCCGCCCGAGAGCTGGCTGGGTGTGTGATTGGCCCGGCCTGTGAGGCCTACTCGCTCGAGCGCCGCGAGCGCACGGTCCTTTCGATCTCGCGCCGGGGCGTTCGAGTACAGCAGGGGTAGCCCGACATTCTCTCGCGCGGACATGCGCGGGAGCAGGTTGAAGTGCTGGAACACGAAGCCGATCAGCTCGTTGCGGATGCTCGCGAGCTCGTTGGGCGAGAGGTGGTCGACCGGACGGCCCGCGAGGCGGTAGATGCCGGCCGTCGGTCGGTCGAGACAGCCAATCACGTTCATCAGGGTCGACTTGCCCGACCCGGACGCCCCCATGATCGCTAAGAACTGGCCAGCCGGGATCTGGACCGAAACGTTGTCGAGGGCGACGACCTTGATCTCGCCCATCGCGTAGGTCTTGGACACCGCTTCGAGCTCAATCAGCGCGGTCATGGTAGCGATCCCGATTGCAGCGATCGTGCCTCGAATCGCCGCTGCCTCACGTCGCTCGCGCGCTCGATAGCGCCCTCGCGCAACGCTCTCGAAACGCGGCATACACGGTGCAGACGGAAGCGACTGTGCAGGAGACCGCCCGTTGACCGACGTCGATCGAGAGCCTGTTGTCATCGCGATCTCTGTGTCGCACGCCCACGCCGCCGCGGCGCTGCGCACGCTCCAGCGCTCGGGCTTCGATATGAAGAAGTGGTCGATCCTCGGCAAGGACGTGCTCGCTCAGGAACACGCGTTCGGCTTCTACAGCAACGGCGATTCCATGAAGTTCTTGGCGCGTCCCAGCGCCATCTGGAGCAGCGTGTGGTCGATCCTCTCCGGCGGCGACTTCCTCTTCATACCACCTGTCGGACCGCTGGTCGTGATGGGGCCGCTGGTCGAATGGGTCGTCGAGGCGCTGGCAACGGCGTCAGCGGACGCCGAGGCCGATGTGCCGGCTGCGGCGCTCATGCGCATCGGCGTCGCCGACGACAATCTCGCGCAATGCGCCATCGCGGTGAGAACGCGAAACTTCGTTGTCCTCGCACGAGGCTCCGCGCTCCTCATGACGAGCGCCCATGCCGCGCTCGTCATGAGCAATGCGTCGCAGCTGACGCTCGCTATTCACTCCGCCCCCGATCATGTCTCGTTCACCGCCTGATTGAAGAACCCAATCCTGAACACCGACAAGCCGAAGCTCGTAACGAACATCTCACTACGTGACCGCACCCGTCGCGAGACGTGCACGGTTTGCAGCTCGTACGCAAACCGTGCACATTTGCGAGATCTCGGCATACCGCGTCGAACGATCCGGCGGCTCTGGTGGCTGAGACGAGGCCTCGCGGTGGTTGAGATGAGGCATCGCAGGGGTAGCTGCGCAGGGATGCTGGCGCGTGCACGAGTGACCGGCGTGCCCTCGGCATGTAATTTTCATCCGCGCCTCGCGCGGCGTGACTTGCGGGCCTTCAGGTATCGGTGTTGCAGAACAGCTAGCTCGGTCGAGCGCGCGGCATTTGCATCACCGACGAAAGAGAAAGGACGCCATGAAAGCACTCATCTATCAAGCGACCGGGAAGAAGGCGCTGGAACAGCGATCCAAGCCGGAGCTCGCGGCGGCCAGCGACGCGATCGTCAAGATGACCAAGACGACAATCTGCGGGACCGATCTGCATATCCTCAAGGGTGATGTTCCGACGTGTGAGCCAGGGCGGATCCTCGGCCACGAGGGCGTTGGCGTGATCGAACAAGCAGGCTCGGCGATGACGATGTTCAAGCCCGGAGACCGCGTGCTGATCTCGTGCATCAGCGCGTGCGGAAAATGCGCGTACTGCCGGAAGCTGATGTACTCGCACTGCACGACCGGCGGCTGGATTCTCGGCAACAGCATCGATGGCACGCAGGCCGAGTACGTCCGGATCCCGCACGCCGACACGAGTCTCTATCACATCTCTGATGGTGCAGATGAAGAGGCACTGGTGATGCTCAGCGACATCTTGCCGACCGGCTACGAGTGCGGCGTGCTGAACGGTCACGTTGCTCCGGGCGGCATCGTCGCGATCGTCGGCGCCGGACCGATCGGCCTCGCCGCGTTGCTGACCGCGCAGTTCTACTCGCCGGCCGAGGTCATCATGATCGACCTCGACGACAATCGCCTCGAGATCGCGAAGACACTCGGCGCGACTTCGGTGATCAATAGCCGCGACGGCAAGGCGATCGACGCCATCATGAAGCTAACCGGCGGACGTGGTGTCGATACGGCGATCGAGGCCGTCGGGATGCCGGCGACCTTTGAGCTCTGCGCGAGTCTGGTCGCGCCCGGCGGACACCTCGCCAACATCGGCGTTCACGGCGCGAAGGTGACGCTGCACATGGAGAAGCTGTGGGACCGTAATATCACGATCACGACCCGCCTGGTCGATGCCGTGAGCACGCCGGTGCTGCTCGAGATGCTGCGCGCCCGCAAGATCGATCCCAAGCGCCTTGTGACGCATCGATTCAAGCTCGATCAGGTGCTCGACGCCTACCACACGTTCGGCCACGCGCCCGAAACGCGCGCGCTCAAGGTTCTCATCGAGGCGTAGCGACAGGAACAGCCATTTCGCCCCTCGGCACGATCCTGGCGTCATTGGATCAACAGCAACAGGAGAACACACATGCTACGGGCACTGAGCGAGCTTAAGGGTTATCAGATCGAAGCCACGGATGGCGTCATCGGCCACATCACCGGCTGCTACTTCGACGACGATACATGGACCGTCACGGGCCTCGTGGTCAACACTGGCGGTTGGCTCGCTAGGCGCGAGGTCTTCCTATCTTCTGACCTCCTCGGCTCGTTGCACTGGCAAACCGCCACGCTCGCCGCGCGTTTGACCCGGCGTGAGGTCGAGGAGTTTTCATCGCTCAGCCTCGACGAGGACCAGCAGCCTCACCTGCGCAGCAGTCGCGAGGTGCTCGGCTATCACCTGCAGGCGGTCGATGACGTCCTAGGACACGTCGACGACTTCATCCTCGATACCGAGCGCTGGGTGATTCGCTACGTGGCGGTGGATACGTCCAGCTGGTGGTTTGGCGGCCATGCGTTGATCGCGCCGCGCTGGCTAGGCGCGGTGCGCTTGCGTGAGCCGATTCTCGAGCTCCGGCTGACGAGGGACGCGCTGAAGAACGTCCCGAGATGGATGCCCGGCACGCCGATCACGCCGGAGTACGAGGCCCGCTTGATCGAATACGATCGGCTCCGCGAAGTGTGGTCGAAGAGCCCGCAGTCCACCGAGGCGGCGCTCGCGCCACGCCCTCTGCACCGATCGCCCGTTGAAGCGCCTAGAAGGCTATGACCTGCGGGCGGACGACGAGATCCGACGAGAGTCGGCCGCGGCGGCGATGCGCGTCGCCGGTGCGGCGCCTGGGTCGCTCGCGCCGAAGGCCCCGCCATCTCCCCCCACGGCTTGCGCCTTGCGTGCGCTTGAGCGGATTCCGGGCGCGCTGTGCTCGCTCACGTGACCACCCGCGCGCGCAGATCGTGCTGCCTCGCCGCGGCACGGTGAGGTGGTAGTCATAGCGAAGATATGTTTCGCCACGAGGGCATCGGCCGCACGCATCGCCTCGACTGCTTGCTCGCGGGATACCTGGCGGTGGTCGCGGGCTTTGTGAACTCGGCAGGCTTCATCTTGCTGGGCACGTTCACCTCCCACGTGACCGGCAACGTGGGCCGGTTCGCGGACAACCTGGCACTTCGCGATAGCGCGGCGGTGTTCGCGGCGTGGTGACGGATCTAGGCATCGAGTCCGCGCGCTGGTTCCGCGTCTGGCGCGCGCGGGTCGGGCGAGCCACGGGTCGGCGGTTCGTCGTCGGCGTCGAGCGCGCACTGGCTCCGGAACTGCCGCGCACGGTGTTGCTGCTGACGATGTTCGGCGCGTTCGTGGCAGGCGGGATGGCCGTGCGTACACCGCGGCAGCGTGCGGGCTCGTTGCGATGGCCGCGCCGGTGGTCTGCTTGGCCGCGGGCGGCGTAATCGGGCTATGGATCGGCGATGCGCTGCCGGCAGCGGCTCGGTCGCTCGGGGGCGCCGCCCCGACGCAAGCGACGCCGACGCTCCACGCCGAACCACACCGCACCACTCCAGTCACGGCTCGGCTGCTGATCGGCTGAAACAGCTCCGCAGGTCACACTCGACGCACGTACCCGTCAGCTCCGCTTCGCCTTAGGCTCCGGTGACGCCTGGTACTCGTGCAGGCGGTATTGAATCGTCCGGATGCTGAGGTCGAGAAGCTCGGCGGTCTTTGCGGTCGAGCCGCCCATGGCCGCGAGCGTTGTGAGGATCGCCCAGCGCTCGACCTCGGCCATGGTCGTGCCCGGAACGCGGAGCGCGCAGCCGAGCGGATGACCGACCTCGAGCGGCAGATCGTCGTCTTCGAACGGCAAATCGTGGGCCTCGAGGCCTGGGTCCACCTCGGACGCCAGGCGGTCCACATCGTCGTCGAGAATCCCGATCACGTCGCGACGGGAATCGCCGCGATCGCTCTCGACGGGGCGATGCTCGCGTCGAACCGGATCCGCCTTGACGCTGCCGAGGTTGGCACGCACGAAGTTCGTGTTCGCCTGGGCGCAGCTCGCAGCGCGACCGCGCAGCTCGGCGCCCGCGGAAGATGATGCGAAGCATCAGAGCCGCGGTGGGCTCGCCTCGCGCTTGGGCGCCAGCTCGGGGCGGTCGCTCGCCCAGTACACGGGACGACCGTAATAATCATACAGTCGTGTCTCGTACTCCCGATTGACGGCTGCGCTCATATCCCATTCCGGGCTGTCCTCGATCATCTGGCGGGACATGTCAACGTAGACCCTGCGGTCCTCGTAGCTGATCCCCCGCGCCCAGGTCGGCGAGATCAGGACCTTCTTGCCAAACCACCAGTTGCTGGTGTCGATCACCAGGTACTGGACGGCCCAGGTACTATCATCGAGCACAAAGTCTTCGATGTGCCCGACGGGCTCCTCGTTTCCCAGGACGTGATACCCGCGAACCTCATTGGCGCTGCGCAAGCGCGAGTCACCGCGCGGCGGCGTCGAGTGTGGCGCGGGGGGTACGGACGGTGTACCGCCCTGCAGCGTGCCGGGAAAGCGCCCAGGCCCCCACAGACCGGAATCTGCCCAGTACGGGGAATACCCGTAGTAGCGAAAGTGCTCTCGTTCGTGCTGAGCGGAGACTGGCTGGTCGGTGTCGACGCTCGGGCTGTGCTTGACCATGTCCACGGTGATGGCGACGTGAAAGCGCTGGGTCGACCAGTCCGCCTCACGAAAAGCGATCGGCGAGATCAGGACCCGGCGGTCTCCGAGGAAGCCACCGGTCTCGACGACCAGATAGCGGACCACCCAACGGTGATCGTCTAGCAAAAAATTGACGACCTTGCCGATGTCGCCATCGGTGGCGCTCACCGAATACTTCTCAAGATCTCTCAGGCCGCGCAGCATAGGACTCTCCCCGTTCGGCGCCGGTTCCGCCCGGTACGCTGCCAGTAAGCCTCTGCACGATCGCCGCCGTCCTGGGGCAAGTTGCTTGTGCGCGTCGCCTGCGACCTGCGCTTGCACCGTCAGCGGATGACGCAGAATGCGCACCCCGCTGCAGACTTTGCACGTGGCAAGCCTGAGCAGCTCGCGCTCGGTACCACCAGGAACGGCTCACGTCGTGCACTGTGAATCGGCCAACTCATGTCGCATAACAATCGTGCCGGAGCGTCGATGCTTGACCACCCTGCACCGCGTCTGCGAGGCCAGCCCCAAGCGCCTGGTTCGAACGAGATTATCCGGACGGTGACCGCCGACACGTTCGACCCGCTCGTGCTGCAGGGCGAGGGGCCGATCGTGGTCGAGTTCATGTCGTACGGCTGCGCGCATTGCCGTGTGATCGAGCCCATCCTTCAGGAAGTCGCGGAGCTGGTGAAGCGCAAGGAGACGGCGTTTCGCGTGAACATCGCGGTCGAGCCGGAGCTCGCGGCGACCTACGAGATCCGGGGCACCCCGACGTTGATCATGTTCTTGAATGGACGCGTGATCGGACGCGCGGAGGGCCCTCGGCCCACCGTGCCGAACCTCCTTTCCATCGTCACGCAGCCATTCGCGTGACCGAGGTGCCGATGCTTGCTCCGACGACACCGCCGGCGCCGACCTTGCTCTACGATGGCCAATGTGGGGTCTGCCGTGGCATCGCGCGCTGGGTTCACCGCGCCGCGCAAGCCAAGACCGGCGAGCGCACCATCATCGCGCGACCGATCGGCAGCGACCCAGAGGCCCTCCGGGCGCTCAATCCGGCGCTCGATATCTGGGACGCTTATGCAACGATCCATGTCCTCATGCCGGACGGATCGATGAAGCTCGGCGGCGAGGCCGTCGCCGAAGTGCTTCGACGCGTGCGCAGCACGCGGTGGTTCGCGTGGTGCTTCGCCATCCGCGTCTTCGGGTTGCGCCCGTTCCAGGCCGTGCTCGACCTCGCGTACGCGATCCTGGCCGACATCCGCCCGCTGTTTGGCTGTGACAGCTGCGGAGCGCCGAGCCGGCCGGTGCGCGCACTGCGGTGGCTGATTCGGTCGGTGCGCGCGATGTTCGGCAAGCCGCATCATCCGCCACCGACGAAGCACTTCAGCCATCATGCGGTGGCGGCGGTGCACAAGTAGCGACACGCACCGCTCACGCCGCGTGTGCTGCCAACTCCGTGGCACCGGTCGTCCTGAGCACCCCACGCGCGTGCTCGACCATGTCGGCACTGCCGTGCGCGAGTACCATGAACCTGCCTTCCTTGAGCTCGAGCTCGTACTTCACGATGCTGTCCTTGGGAATTCCGACGCTGCGCAGGCTTGCGGCGAGGATACCGGCCGCCCCGCCGATCGCAGCGCCCTCCATCGCGCTCGCGATCCAACCCACGAGGGGGCCCATGACCACGAGCGGGCCAACGACCGGAATCAAGAACAGGGCGCTACCGACCAGCGATCCCACCATTCCGCCCCACATGGCGCCGCGCCCGCCCCAGAACTTCATGCGGTCACCGGCCGTGTAGTATCCGACGGCGTGCTCCTCGATATGCGAGCCTTTGCCGACGATCGACAGCCGCGTCATGTCGAGCCCGGCTTGCTGGAGAGCTTGGACCGCGGATTCTGCGGCGGTATGCGAATCGTAAATAGCGACGACCGCGTGGTGCTTGATGTCTGTCATGACGAACGTGCGGTGCATCGCGTGTGCCGCACCGCGGCTCGACGACCAGGCCGCCGGTCGAGCTGCGGTACGGATCGTGCTCGTGTTTCTCGAAATGACGAAGAAATCGCGCGCGACGGCGTTCCAGCTGCGCGGCAAGGTGCTCGCGTTCAACATCAGTCCCAAAGGTAATATCGAGGGCGTGCTGCTCGACACCGACAGTGGGTTGGCGCAGCTCAATTTCACCAAGCACGGCGCCGACGCGCGGATGATGCGCGTGGGAGCCAAGGTCGATGTGGCGGTCGAGCTCGAACATGACCGCGGTGACCATCCGGTCTACGCACCCAGCGACGCCGAGTTCCATGCCAGCGGCACCATCGCGCGACTGAACTACGCATTGCACGGGGACATCAACGGCTGCCACCTCGACGATGGCATGTTCGTCCATATCAAGCCCGACGAGGCCAAGCGCTACGATCTGCGGGTTGGCGCCAAGATCACGGCAAGCGGCTCGCGGCGGTTCGGCGCCGATGCGGTGGTCCTCGATGCCGACACCATCAATGTGTCGGACCAACGGATCGCGCTGTGACCCCGACGTGCATCCCGCACGCCGCAATTCCCATCACGCGAGGAGACCACTGATGTCTGATACGAACTTCCCACCGATCGAACACAACACCACGGACGGCACGGTCGGCGAGAGCCTCCGGGCACGCGTCGAACAACGCGGGGCCGAGCTCGAGGCTGCGATCGCCGCGCCCACGACGAGCTCGCGGGTTCGTCGGGAGCTCGAAACCGCGCTCGGTGAGGTGCGCGGGCTGCTGACCGGCAATCTCGATCGCATTCCCAAGGTCGCCGCGGTGGAGCTCAATATCTGGCTCGAAGCGAGCAAGCATCTCGACGAGCATCACCCGCGCGCCGCGCACCGCCCGTGATTATTCGCGCGGTTGCGGCACGCCTCATTCTCGCTCGAACCCGCGGCTGATCCGCGCATACAGCATGCGCTGGCTGACCAGCGCGACGTGCTGCGCGGCCCACGGATACATCCCTGCGTCCTCGTTCGCCGAGTGCGCTTCGAGCGCTGCCACGAGCTGGCGTAACCGCGCGATCCGGATCTCATGGAGCTCGACCTCGACGCCGATCGGCGTGAGCAGCGCGCGAATGCGGGCGTGATCATCGCGAACCCGGCGCGCGTCGGCCGGCGCGTGCAGCTCGTAGCCGGGCAGGATCACCTCCTCCTCTGCTGCCATATGATCTAGCAGCTCTGCCTCGACTTCGTTCCAGCTCAGGGTCAAGGCGCGCCCATCGTCTGTGTACGCGTACCCGAGCAAGGCGCGGCACGTCGACTCGAGCCGGTGATGGTGATCCGAGAGCAAGATGTTCAACCCACGCCGCGCCGGCGGCGCATCGGGCTGCGATTCGCTCGTCGCAGTCATGATCCGCTCCAACTCGTCTTGGTGGTCTGCATGCTCACCAGGAGCTTTGCAAGCGCATGCCCAGGCGCCGCCGGCCGACGTCGAGGGGTCCGTCGTTCATCAAGCCGGCGCGGCTGTAGGGGACCGATGTGCACGAAGCGCACCGGGGGCGCAAGCCGTGCGCGGCACGACCGAGCGACGCGCTGACGTGCCTGTCGCCTCAACGGCACGCACGCTGCAACCGTCTCGGACGTGACGCCCGCCGCACC
>Ga0070717_10000882_pt1 | contig 19841 bp, 21 predicted proteins | sample LARL113metaG_FD_71366 | JGI IMG/M metagenome (GOLD analysis project Ga0070717, IMG submission 71366) | Corn, switchgrass and miscanthus rhizosphere microbial communities from Kellogg Biological Station, Michigan, USA - LAR L11-3 metaG | ecosystem: Host-associated > Plants > Roots > Rhizosphere ... | reverse complement strand
GCCATGGTCTATCTGACCATGCTGCGTTTGATGCTCAGGCGCCTGGCCAAGCAAAACGAACAGCAATTCGTGAAATACAAACAGACACACGCTGCCTGACTTCTCGTACAGCCTCTAGTGACCGACAATATGAAAACAGCTGTGCTGGGACGGACAGCAGAGCATGAGCCGATCTGGAACGAGAGCCGTACCAGAAGCTAGCCATCGAATTCAAATTTCATCCCGATGTGTGTGCTCCTGCTTCGGGAAACCAGAAGGGAGCCGGAGAGAATCTGGTCAAATTTGTGAAGGGAAACCTTTTACCTGGACGGAGTTTCTACGACGATGCGGATCTGGCAGAGCAATGTCGAGCCTGGCTCACGCAGGTGAATACGGAGCGGCCTTCGGATGCGACTGGGCAACCTCCTGCCGTCTTGCTTGAGGAAGAGCAGCCCAAGCTTGGTCCGTTACCGGAGAGCGCAAGCGACTACGGCTTCTTCGACTCTGTGGTGGTGAGCCGGGAAGGGATGGTGGCCCTTGAGAGCAACCGCTATTCGGTGCCGGCCCACCTGATCGGACGGGTGTTGACGGCTCGCATTCACCCCAGCCGCATTGAGCTGTTCGCAGACAGTGAACGAGTGGCCAGCCATGCTCGTCACAGCGGCCAGCACGCTCGGATCATTCACCCAGCCCATTTTGAGGCGGCGTTTGCGACCAAGCCTCGTGGAAGAGTGATGGTCTACCGGGATTGGTTGTGCAATCTGTCGCCGCAGGTCGCTTCCTACGTACGGGAACTCTCCGACAAACGACGTGCGGAGATGAGTCAGCAGATGCTTGCGCTGTATGATCTGGCGCAGGAGATGGGCAAACCGGATTTTGTCGCTGCGCTGGAACTGGCGGCGGAGCAGCAGACCTACGGCGTAGAATATGTTCGCGCCATCCTCGCTGAGATGACTGAGGCTGTGCCCAAAACTGCAACGCAGGAAGCATGCCTGCAGAGCCTTGGGAGGTCTGTCCCAGAGCAACAGAACGTCGAACGAAGTCTGGCTGACTACGAACACTATGTCTCCAATCGGGAAGGTGTCCTGGTGGCCTCGGTGCAGCATGAGGAGGTGATGGCATGAGCGAGGCCCTGGATCAGAAGCTCTCTGCCCTCAAGCTCGCACGCATCCGCCAGGTCTATCCCAGCTGGATCGAGCAAGCTGAACGTCTCGAACTAGGATATGGCGAGGTGCTGGAACAATTAGCCACGGAAGAACTGCTTTCCCGCCAGGAGAATCATCTGCGCCGCCACATGAAAGCAGCAGGCTTCCCCTACGCCGCTACTATTGAACAATTTGACTTCTTGCTGCATCCTGAACTCAGACGGGCAGTGATGATGCGCTTTTTTGATAGCAGTTTTATCACCACCCCCAGTTCCCTCCTGCTCATTGGCCCAAGCGGAGTCGGGAAAACCCATCTGGCGGTGGCACTGGGGACCAAGATGGTGCAACTGGGCTACCGTGTGCGCTTTGTCATGGCGCAGCAGCTTGTCAACGCTGTAGTGACCACCACGACACGAGCAGAACTGGCTCGCTTCATCAAACCGCTCGTCACGTGTGATCTGCTCATTCTCGATGAGTTTGGGTATCTGACCCTGGACCCCAAGGTCGGGCCGGTCCTCTACGAGATCATCGCAGGACGCTATGAGCAAGGAGCAACGGTCATCACCTCCAACAAGAGTTTGTCTACTTGGGGAGACCTGGTGGGCGACTCGGCGTTAATGATGGCCATCATCGACCGCCTGTTACATCACGGGGAGGTGTTTTACTTACGAGGTTCTTCCTACCGCATGCGGGGAAAAGAACCGGTCTCATTAACTTCAGCCAAATCTGAAGATTCGCCATCTTCAGCGCAGGGGTGAGGTCAAGTGTCAATGCCGACTTTTAGGCCGGAGTCCTACCTACTTGACAGCCGTGCTTTACACACAGTCGAGTCCGGGTTTTGTCACAGAAACGCGACGGTGGTGCAACGTTCGACAGATATCCTGTCCACGAGTCCATGCTCGTAGCAATCGACCCCCTTGCTTGAACATGGACGAGAGAACCGAGCTATGGTTCAAACCGGACACGAATTGGTTCCAAACCCGTCAAAATGTGCCATAATGCAGGTATGAAAGAACCGGCAATCTTGTATCTCCTGGTGGGACTTCCAGGGTCTGGCAAGACCACAAAAGCCAGGCAATTAGAAGTGGAAGCCTCGGCCTTGCGGTTGACCCTTGATGAGTGGATGATTCCGTTATTTGGAAGAAACGAGCAGGCAGAACGAGATGCCCTGGAAGGTCGTCTGATCTGGATAGCTTTGCGCGCTCTTGAGCTTCATACCAATGTCATCCTGGATTTCGGATTGTGGAGCAAAGACGAACGGTCCTCTCTGAGATGGTTCGCCAGGCAGATCGGAGCGAAAAGCCAGGTCATCTACTTGCCCATTGACCCAGAAACGCAGCGAAAGCGCGTCCAAAACCGCTTTGCAGTGACTCCGGACCAGACATGGCCAATGAGCGAAGAGGAACAGACGAAATGGCGTGCGTTCTTTCATGAGCCGGATGAAGCTGAGCTACATGGCACCGTCCTGGAAGACGCCCCTCTAGGATATGCGTCCTGGTCGGCCTGGGCGGCTTCGCGCTGGCCGTCGTTGCCCGATGAATATGCCTGAGCATTTGGGGGACTCAGATGAGAGCCTGAGCAGAATGTATCGTAGTCCACACACTTTTTGAATCTTATCTGGCTCTGGCACAATTTAGGCGAAGGATGAGCTTATGAGAAATCTTCTCTCTTTCGCTATCCGCTTCCAGAGCAGATGAAAGTTTTTCAGAATTCTGCTGATGAGGTTTTTGCACAGAAGATGACGGAGAACCAGTTTAATGGTGAGATTTACACAGAAGATCCGGCAGCATAGCTGCGAATAAGAGAAGCGCTTGCTACTTTCGCTCGATCCGCTGTTCAAATGCTTTCACAAAGCCATCCGCTGCCCCTTCCTGGTAGTCGAAGAAGAGGTATGGCTCGATGAGCTCCAGCTCCATGAGCCGTATGCCTTTGGCGGTTTCGACAAAGTCCAAGCGGGCGTAGAGGACGTCTTGCTTGCATTGAGCATACACCCGCTCGACTATTGCCTTTTGCTCTGTGCTGAGCGTCACGGCATGCTCGGTGCCGCCCAAGTCATAGTTCGTCCTAAATTCACCGGTCTTGGGTACTTTGACGACGGCATGACTGAAGTGGTTGTTGAAGAAGACGGCCGACGTTTCGCCTTGAGCAATCTCAGGGAGAAACTCCTGCACGAGCACCTCACTCGACCGCAGCAGCCGGCGGTACTGCGCTTCGGATTCTTCGCTGGTCTCTCCTCTGACCACTTTCATGACCCCTTGGGAAGAAGCGCCATAGCAGGGCTTTATGACAACCTGGTCGCAGGATAGTGAACCGCTCGTTTCCTGCAAGGGTCGAGCGTCACTCCGACTGACGAGTGTCGTTTCCGGCACGGGCAGCCCCATGGACTGCAGGTCCAAGAGGTACCGTTTGTGGGAGTTCCAGCGGACAATCTCAGGCGGATTATGCACCGTGACGCCTAGAGATCCTAGCTTATCCAGCCAGGAGTAAAACTCCTCGACTTTGCGGTGGTAGCCCCAGCAGCAGCGAATGATGATGTGGCCGAATTGCCCCCAATCGACGGACGGGTCATTCCATACAGCGGGTTCAGCATCGTATCCGGCCTTTCTGAAGGCTTCGAGCGGCAGCACCTCGCCTTCAAGAAGGTTCGGATACTCCTGGTTGGTGCCAAGGGCGATGTGCATTGTTCTTCCCTCATGTTGTGCTGGCGATTGGCTCAGGCCCGAACAAGAGCTTGCCGGCACTGTTTGATTTGTCTGTCTCTCTTGCAGCTCAGCTGCAACCATGCACGTAAATATATCCGCCAATTGGCCTATCAGTGTGATTCTGACGAAAATGTCAACGCCAACCCCCAATTTGGTTCTCAGTCAGGATGTGGTGGGCAAAACTCATGATTGTTTGCTTGTCCCTCATGATCGGTCTACAGGCCGGACACGGCAGAGCGGGCAGGACGATCTCCCTGCCCTCTTCATCATAGCATAGATAAAACAGATGAGTAAGCGGTTATTAGAAAGCGCACGATGAGGATGTAATGCTGCGTGGAAGGACGATCCTACTCAAACCCCTGTAATGGCTACTTGGGTCATCCGTCCAAAAAATAGGCCCTTCGAGACGGAGAAAGAACTTCATCCTCTGCTTGCAAACACAGGAGGGTTGGGGTACAATCAGACGTCGTCAATAGCATCCTCATGCTCAAATGACGAAACTCTCACGTAATGGAGAAGTTTTTGTTATGGCTCGTGTTGTGACCTCTCTCCGGCGGCTGAAGGATGGCTGCTTACATGCGCTCTCCGCTCGCTTTGCTCGTTGGACGAAACCGCTCAGGCTCTCCTTGTCGCTGCAAACCATGGCAGATCTTGGCCGAAGCAAGTCCGAACTGATCGCGGAAAATGCCCTCTTGCGCCAGCAACTTATTATCCTCAAACGGCGGGTGAAAAGACCACCAGTCACCAGGGCCGATCGTATCCTCCTCGTTCTGCTGGCAAAGCTCGTTCGTACCTGGCAGCAAGCCCTCTTGATCGCGCAACCAGACACACTTCTCAGGTGGCATCGGAAGCTCTTTCGCTTGAATTGGCAACGGAAGTCAAAGGCCGCTTCTCGCAAGCCCAAGATCGCCGAGGAAACGATTGCCTTGATCCGAGAAATGGCGACGAACAACCGACTCTGGGGCGCTGAAAGGATTCGGGGGGAATTGTTGAAACTGGGCCTTCGTGTATGTAAACGTACCGTCCAGAAATACATGCGAGGAGTTCGCAGACACCAGCCACGCGGTCAGAAGTGGTCGACCTTTCTGCGTAACCACGCCGCTCAGGTCTGGGCCTGCGACTTCTTGCAGGTGACTGATCTGTTCTTTCGACCGCTCTTCGCGTTCGTCGTCGTAGAACTCAAGTCTCGCAAGGTGATCCACGTGGGCGTGACTCGATGCCCAACGGATGCCTGGGTGGCCCAACAACTGCGAGAAGCGACGCCTTATGGGCAAGTACCCAAGTATCTGATCTGTGATCACGATAGCAAGTTTGGATCCTGTTTCCGCCGAGTGGCGAAGACCAGTGGCATCAAGCTGCTCAAAACGCCGGTTCAGGCGCCACGAGCCAACGCCATCTGCGAACGCTTATTGAGAAGTGTGCGACAAGAATGCCTCGACCATCTGTTGATCTTTCAGGAGAAGCAGCTCCAACGTGTTCTGAATGAGTATGCGGTGTACTTCAACCGGGCACGACCCCATCAAGGGATTGGGCAGCAGATACCTGAACCGAGCCGATCAGCTCTTTCCTCTCAGGATGCAGGGAACAAGGTAACTGCTTTTCCGGTCATGGGTGGGCTGCACCACGACTACCACTGGGCAGCCTGAAGTGGGACCACGTGGGCAAGTGTCCAGCTAGTGGACGAGGTCCATCTAGCTGATAGCTCATGGCTGAAGAGGTCTGTGGCAGACCTCATATGGAGCCTTTGCATGCCTTCCCTGATGGTTTGCTGCCTATCCACGCCTGTTTTCTCTGGTCCACGAGTACCATTCCCCTGCCATTTCGATGGCCGAGGGCCACCTAATCACGAGGAAGAGGCGAGCGGTAAAAGCCTAAGAGGCTTCTTTTACGAACGGATGTCCTAAGTACCAATACAGGAATGCGCCCCTCGCACGGTAAACCGGCGCCTACGATTTGGCTGATCTTGATCGATAATATTCATTATCGGCCGTCCGCCCGCTCCCCCAGCTCTTCACGCTATTTCCTGAAGACTCCTTCAAAGCTTCTGCCTCGGGCCATATAGAGAACGGTTCCCCAGAAACAAGTTAGGGTTGCGAAGAGGAGAACTGTAGGATGTCTTTGCCACCGGCACCGGTGATGGTCATGGCATTTGCTGAGACGAGCAGTGTTTCTGCATGCGAGAGGGCTTGCATGTAGAGGTTTTCTTGCACTCCCTCCGGGCCGAGGCAGCCGACCGCGGTCATAGCAAAATCCTGAAAGCGTATCTGTGAGTTTTGTTGCTGGTACGTGGCCTGGTAGCTGTTGCATCCACTGTTGCCAGTGATGGTATGAGATGGCTCGTGAAAGGTCAAGGTGACAGCCACGTTGGGGATCAACTGGTGTGTCTGACCGTTGACTTGTAGGGATGTCAGGGTCCAGAGCACACCGGAGGGCGAAGCAGCAGGGGGCGAGGCAGTCATCCGAATCAAGATTACTCCCAGGGCGATCACAAGGCCGAGAGCGGCAAGACTGCCAATGATGAGCACGTTCCGATGTCTCATAAAAAAGTACCTCATAAAAAGCACCCTTTCCCTTCTTCCTTTAATGGTGCATTCGCTAACTCCACGAGACCGGTAGGGCCCGATTTATCGGCCATCAAAGGGGCAGCGACTAATCTCGGAGCTTCCATCAAAGTAGGAGGGTTTGCGCCCAGGGCCTGTGAATGATTGTTACGGTGAAGCAGCCCCACCAGGGTGACCGCGAGGGTGCGCCCTGGTAGTCTACAGTTTGCGTCTGCGTAACCTGGCGCATAATCCCGCCTCTCCCGATCAATGCTCTCCCGCCGCTAGCCGGTGAACCCCGCCGGGATAGCGTGCATGCCCAGGAGGAGCGACAGCTCGCCGCCGTGGAACAGGTCGTGCTCCATGACATGCCAGACGACCCAGGCGCGCGACAGGTCAACGCGTTGGCCGTCCCAGTCGTCGGGGAAGGTCTGTCGCATCTCGTCGGGACTCCAGCGTGACAGGCAATCCGCCATGAATTGCCAGGTGCGGTCGAGTCCCTCGGCCAACTCGGCAGCGCTCGGGATGAGTGCTCCCAGCTTCAGTGCAGCCTCGTTCCAACCTACGTACACCTGCATGCCCTCGCCGCCATCCTCGCCCAGGAACTCGGCGAACCAGAAGGCCCGGCAGCCGACGATATGCAGGACATTCTCGCCGATAGAGCGCAGATCAGGTGTCGCGCGCAGCGCAAGCTGCTCAGCCGTAAGCGGCGCGATCGCCCTTTTGATCTCGTCCTGGAACGCTTTCCACGAAGTGTAGAACGTCGTCAGCGTGAAATTGTCTTCAGCCATGTATCGAATCTCCTTGTCTGGCTAGTGTATGCCAATGTACATCTTTTCTCACAGCTTAGTGGTGCATTCGGCAAATTTATAGATGAGCATCAAGGGCCGATAAATCGGCGATGGCCAGGAGGGAATTGATACACGCTCCGCAAGCTCCGCTGAGGGCCCTACAGAGTCCATAGATTTACCGAATGCTCCACTTTGCACAAAAAGCGGTGAGAAGCCGCTGTCTTACTTTCCCTTTCCGGTACGTTGAGCAAAATTCCCCTGGTGGGATGTCACCAGGTGTAGCCGTAGATGCTTCCTGTACTCTAGCACTGTGAGCATGACAATAAAACAGTCGAACACGGTGAGAGCGATCAGCCCAACCGAGATATGCAAGATGAGGCGATATATCTGGTAGAGAATAAAAATCCCCAAGAACCCGATCATCCAGGGATATGCCCAGAGTTGTTCTTTGAGCAAAGCGGCCACAAGAACAATCTTTACGATCCCATGCACCAGTAAATACGCCGCCGCAAACAGTGTCACCGAAGCAGTCAGCGTATGCGCATAGGCCACGAGGTGCGTGGCGATAAAATCCTTTGGATCTTGAGATAACTCATGCTGAGTTAAGAGCATGCTGCTGCTGCTGATCTGCTTCGGCGACACCAGTAACAGAAGCACGCCGCCGACGAGTTCCAGCAAACCATCAAGCCCTTTCAGGATAAGACTGGTGTCAAATATCCGATCAAGGAATGAAAGCCGAGTACCCTTTCTTGTTGTGCTCATGGGTCAATGATATAACAATGGGTCAATCCCAATACGGCCCGATCAACTGCTTGGATTGTCTTCCACCTCAAAAATTCGGTATGCTTACTAATGAAGCGCAAAAAAGGAGACGAGAACTTGCGGTCCATAAACAGGCTCCAGACAGGAGAGAACTATGGCAGTCGAAGCAAACAAGCAAAACGATGAAGCCGAAATCCAAAGGCTACTTGACAATGGGATCAGAGCGCTTCATGACAGGAACATCGAAGGCGTCATGTCTATGTACGCACAAGAGGTCGTGACGTTCGACATCGTGCCCCCGCTGCGCCACATAGGAGCAGATGCACTAAGGAAACTTTGGGAAGAGGTATTCTCCGTCTACCAGGGCCCGATCTACTATGAAATTCACGACCTCAACATCACGGTGGGTGATGACGCTGCATTCATCCACAGCCTCAACCGGATAAACGGAACCTTGAACACAGGGCAGAAGACCGATCTCTGGCTGCGTTGGACCGCCGGCTTTCGTAAGATCAACGGCAAGTGGCTGATTGTGCTCAATCACAACTCGGTGCCTGCCGACCTGGCGCATGGTAAAGCGGTGCTGGACCTCAAGCCATAGCGCTAGAAGCAAGGTTCCTTTCTCTCACCATTGACATGTGTCACAAATACGAACACTGTTTCGTCTCGTGTATGAATTGAGAGTGGAGCAAAAGGAAAGAGTTCCCAGATCAAGGAAAGGATAAGGAAGTCACGAACCCCCGCATCGAATGCGGGGGCTTGTGAGCTGAGACCTCTGGGTTCCGGTTCGCAAGCCCTGTAGTGTCCAGCCTCGGCGTCCAATCCTGCATGGCACAGGAGATGCGGATGCTCCGCTGGGGAGGTCACGACACCCAGGAACCCTTCTTCCATTCCTGGCGCTGTCGTCCACGGTTAAAAGTCCGGCAGGGGTCCGGGCGGTACCCTGGATGCCAAAAGCCTCTCCATCTTTGGCGAGAAGAGATGCCCGGGGATGCCATCCCAGGCACGTCACACAGCCCCGTAAGGGGTCCCGAAAGGGAAAGGAGTCTCAGAATGGTGTTCGTTTTAGATCGGAAGAAACGGCCGCTCATGCCCACCACGCCCAAGCGGGCACGCCTTTTGCTCTCGCGAGGACGGGCCGTGGTCCATCGGGTCAAGCCGTTCACGATTCGCTTGCGTGATCGGCGGGTGGAAGAGTCGGTGCTCCAACCGGTGGCGCTCAAAATTGATCCGGGGAGCCGCACCACCGGGATGGCGCTGGTCCGTGTGGAAGAAACAGCCGAAGGGGATGTACACCACGCACTGTTTCTCTCGGAAGTCCAGCACCGAGGCGAGGTGGTGCATAAGGCCAAACAGAAGCAAGCGAATGCGCGTCGTCGCAGAAGATCGGCGAATCTCAGGCATCGTGCCCCGCGTTTCCTGAATCGCCGCAGGGCGCCTGGTTGGCTGCCGCCATCGATCCGCTCCCGCGTGGACAATGTGGTAAGCTGGACAGCCAGGTATTGCCGTTGGGTGCCGGTTTCCCGCCTGGAGGTGGAGCGGGTTCGTTTCGACATGCAGCTCATCCAAAATCCTGAGTTGGTGGGCACGCAGTACCAACACGGTGAACTTGCCGGGTGGGAGCTCCGCACCTATTTGCTGCTCAAGTACAATTATACGTGTGTGTACTGCGGCAAGAAGAGCGTCCCCTTTGAGTTGGACCACCAGATGCCCCGCAGCCGGGGCGGCTCCGATCGCGCCAGTAACCTCGTCCTCGCCTGTCACGACTGTAACACCGCCAAAGGGAACCAAACAGCTGCCGAGTTCGGCCATCCTGAGGTGGCGGCGCGCGCGAAGACCCCGCTCAAGGATGCAGCAGCGGTCAATGCAACGCGCTTCCGGCTGGTTGAGGACCTGCGCCGCTTTGGGCTGCCCATTGGCACCTGGAGTGGGGGACGCACGCGTTACAACCGCGCCCGCTTTGGAGTGGAGAAAACCCATGCCCTGGATGCCCTGGCGGTTGGCAATCTTGCGAGCGTCTCAGTCGGCAAACAGCGAACCCTGGTGATTACCGCGACGGGACGAGGGCAACACTGCCGCACGTTATGGACAAAGCACGGCTTCCCGCGAGCGTACTTGCCGCGCCAAAAGATGGTGGCAGGGTTCATCACGGGTGATCAGGTCAAGGCCGTGGTGTCTGCTCCCCTCAAAACGGCAGGGGTCCATGTGGGAAGGATTGCGGTGCGGACCACCGGCTCCTGTGCGATCAAAACCAGCACCGGTACGATCGATGGCATCAATGCCCGCTACATGCGCTTGATCCAGCGAGGTGATGGCTATGAGTACCGGTAAGCAGCGGGCCAGGCAGGGAGCGTGCTTCCCGCCCCCCAACCAGCCCAAAGGGAACGCCTGCTTCCTCCCCGTCTTCAAAGAACGGGGTCTCCGCAGGCGGTGTTCGATGAAAGTACTGATTGCGGGCGCAACGGGCGCTCTGGGTGTGCCCCTGGTGCGCGCCCTTATCGCAAGCGGGCACCAGGTGCTTGGAATCACACGAACCCCGGGGAAATCCAGCTTGCTGACCACCCTGGGCGCCCAGCCTATTGTCGCCGATGTGATGGACCGCGAGAATCTCCTGAGAGCCGTTGATGGGCAGCGGGCTGATGCGGTTGTGCATGCGCTGACTGCTCTGCCGAAGAACGGCCCGATGCGCCACCGCGATATGTACCAGACTGACGCGCTGCGCGATGTGGGAACCACGCACCTGCTGGCCGCAGCACGTGAAGTGGGCGCCCGTAAGATTGTGGTCGAATCCCACGCCATTGGGTATGGCTTTGGCAACTGGGGCGATATGCTCCTCACGGAGGAACAGCCCTTCGCCCCGCTCGGACACGGAAGTGCGCTGGAACAGCACCTGGCGGGCTTGCGCTCGATGGAGCAACAGATCTTCGAGGCGACGAGCGCCGGCTGGATTGAGGGCGTTTCGCTCCGCTACGGATCGTTTTACGGACCAGAGTCGACTGCTCCGCTCATTGGTCTGTTGCGCCGCCGCAGTTTGCCACTGCCGTCAGGAGGACAGACGTTCATGTCCTGGATTTACATTGAGGATGCCGCTGCTGCCATAGTAGCGGCACTCGAACACGGGAGAGCAGGGCAGGCCTATAACATCGTGGACAACGAGCCGGTGCGCTGGCATGACTTCATGACCGAGCTTGCCCGGGCAGGTGGTGCTCCGGCCCCCTGGTCTATTCCGGGTTGGGTGCTCCGGCCGGTAGCTCCCTTTGCTGAGATCGTCATGGCAGAGACCTCAATACGTGTTTCCAACACCAGGGCCAGGTCCGAACTGGACTGGGTACCGGGTGTGCCAACCTATCGAGAAGGAATCCAGAGGATTGTCCAGACGTTAGACGGCGTCGCGCCGGGGAAGGCCGACCGCGTTGAGGCGCGGACGGCATTGTAGAGAAGAGGTGTGGTCAAAGGTGGCCACACCTCTTCTCTTTTCTGGAGGGAGCAAAACAGGCGAGGGTTTGATATTGCTCACAGAAAACGTTGCATGCGAATTCAACGCCGCCATAGAATATGATAAAGAACAGGGAAGATGTGCCAGGGATAAAGCATCACGTGAAGAATCCAGAAAATACAACGCAGATCTTCAACCAGTACCGGGGGCTGCTCTTTTCTATTGCCTATCGTATGCTGTGCAACGCCACGGATGCCGAGGATATTGTGCAGGAGGCCTTTGTGCGCTGGCTGCAGGCCAGTGATGGAGAGATCCAATCGCCCAAAGCCTTCCTTTCGACGGTAGTCACGCGCCTGTGTATCGACCAGTTGCGTTCGGCGAGGGCGCGGCGCGAACTCTACGTTGGCCCCTGGCTGCCCGAGCCTATCCCAACGGACCAGCGGCAAGATCTGACCGAGACGGCCATTCTGGGCGAGTCGCTCTCCTTCGCCTTTCTGGTGATGCTGGAAAGCCTCGGGCCGCTTGAGCGCGCCGTCTTCTTGCTGCGCGAAGTCTTCGATTACGACTATGCCGAGATCGCGGCCATCGTGGGCAAAAGCGAGGCGTATTGCCGGCAGGTGCTGCATCGCGCACACCAGCACCTTGAGCAGCGCCGCCCGCGTTTCGAGGTCTCTCGCCAGCAGCAGGAACGCATTACCTCCCAGTTCCTGGATGTCAGCCTCGGTGGTGATATGCAAGGCCTGTTGAACCTGCTGGCAGATGATGTCGTTTTTGTCGCGGACAGCGGTGGCAAGGCCTGGGGCGGCCCCAAACCCGTTCATGGAGCCGATAACGTGGCTCGCGGTGTGCTTGGTGGTCGCCGCTTCCTGCCGCCTGGCATACAGGGCGGCATCGAAGAGGTCAACGGGCAGCCAGCCATCGTGGGATACGACGATGGCCGCCCTGTCATTGTCTTGCTCCTGGATATTGAAGGAGAGCGCATTCGCAACATCTACCAGGTTACGAACCCCGACAAGCTGCACGGCATCAGGACTGGCAACTGAACTACCTCGTTCCGGCAAACGCCACCATGATATAATGCTGGAGCAACCATACTAGAAAGAGATGCATATGGAAGACACGTCTGCTGCTCAGCAGATAGATGCCATCATCAAAAAGTATGATGATTGGCGGGGTGAGATGTTGACACGGCTGCGCGCTTTGATCAAGCAAGCTGACCCTGCCTTCGTTGAAGACGTGAAGTGGAAAAAGCCCTCAAGGCGGCAGGCGAGTCCCCGTGTGGTCTCATGATGGAATACTCTGCTTTTGCGATACCCTCAAGAACGCCGTCAGGTTGACATTCCCCAAGGGTGCTCAGATGAAAGATCCGCACAAGCTCTTGAACACACGCCTGGATAGCAAGACGGTTCGTGCTATCGACTTTCACGAAGGTGATACCATCAATGAAGCCGCGTTAAAAGCACTCATGCTGGAAGCTGTGGGGCTGAACAAGTCACAAGCAAATGAGCCCTCATGCTATGAAAGCCCTCATTTATCATGACTTTTTAGCTTGTTTGTTGAGCACATACTGTACCGAAGGGCTTACTGCCTTATCCGTGCGGTGAATACAGCCATACCAACAGCAAGGTCGGCGCATGCCCTCTTTGAGTTCCGTGCGCACCCGTTCAACGTGCTGCCTTCTGGTTGCTGGTTTTTTCACGGAGATCGCCCAGCAGATCCATTCATTGCGCGCAAGAGGCGTCAGATCCTCCCATGCCGCGAGCGCCTCCGCGTCAGCAGTGAGGGTGTTCCGTAAGTCCTCTGGCAAGTCGTGGACCACACCACCGGAGATGTCATTGTTGGTCATAGTCATACGTCTATCCTACGACACAATAGCCCTCTCTCGCAAGGATTGCAGGGGCTAACGGCGTCTTCCATTGGTTGAGGCAGAACGCGGCCAATGCCTGTCTCGTGGCGACGCGACGCGAGCAGTTAGAACTGGTAGCGGGTTTGGCTGAGGCCTATGGCGAATGCGAAGACCCTGGTGGGTTTGACGGAGAACACGAGGTTCGCATCGGTGAGCACTCGTTGTTCGTCTTCATCGTAGAGGTAAAAATACCCGTTGCGTACCTGGTAGGGCCAGCTGCCATTCCACTTGGTCGCCCACACCGCGGCTACGCGTTCGAGCGCGTCCTGGTCGGTGATCCGCACGGCGTCGCCCTCAACCACCACGGTGAGTCCTTCTGTCTGGTTGCAGCCGGTCGTCAGAATGACGTGCGGGTTTCCACGCAGGTTGACCGTCTTCTGCGCGGTGTCGGTAGCGGTAAAGTGGATGGCCCCGTCGTGCCACACGGGAACGCACGGCGTGACGTGAGGGCGACCGTCGGCCCGTACTGTTGAGAGCCAGAACAGCTCGGCTGTTTCCAGCACCCGACGCGTCTCCTCCCATGGCGTGACCCCTCCGCGTGGTACGCCGTGTCGGGTGTCGAGTGTGGTGATGGGTTCGTTCATCTAAGAACCCCTTTCAATCGTTCCGTTTTTCCCCCGTTCGCGCGTGATGCGCAGCGCGAAGCATGTGTGGGTCTGGGAATGCTCCTGGCGACCTCAGGGATGTCTGCGCGCCTCACACCGTGCTGGTTGGAATCGCGCCGGCACGCTCGTAATTCACGAGAATGACGCCAGTTGAGGAGACGGTGCTCTCCGTCACCTTGAACGCCGCTGGGATGGTGCCCTCGGCAAACAACCGTTTGCCACTGCCCAACGTCAGCGGATAGATCTTGAGCCAGAACGCATCGACCACATCATGCTTCATGAGCGTCTGAACGAGATGTGCACTTCCGTACACGTGCAAATCCGGCCCTTGCGTTTGCTTGATGTTGTTGATTTTTTCCACAATGTCTCCGCCTAAAAACACGGAGGGCTGCCATGCGTGAGAAGTGATGGTATTGGAGGCGACGTACTTGGTGGCTGGATTGACGCCCGGCCAGATGTCCGCATGGTGCGGCCAGTACGATGCCCAAATGTCAAAGGTTGTGCGCCCTAACAACAGATCAAATGGCATGTTCATCTGCCTCTTCATGACTGTTCCAAGCACATCGTCGGAATACGGAGCTTGCCACCCGCCATACGCGAAGCCACCACTGGGATCTTCCTCTGGTCCGCCGCCGGCTTGTATGACCCCATCAAGGGTGATGAATTCAAGGACAATCACTTTTCTCATGACCGAGTTCCTCCAACATCTGGCGACCTGTGGTGCTGATCAGGTGTGTTCATAGGTGTTTCCTTTCTTTTCTCTCCCTCTTGCATTCGGCATGACTGAGGGAGAGCGTAGATTTTCTTGCAAGTTGCACGTGTATTTATTCTACGAGCCGAGAAAGAAAACGGCTATTCGGATTTTGCTTTAATCCTTGGCCTGGTTCTCGCCTGGGCAAAAGCCGATTTCCTCCTTTTCACCTCAAAAATCGTCGAACATTCTCGCCATTTACCACTCACCAAATGTGAGACAGAGCCACTTCGTAGGGCATTTACCACCTTGATAAGATCGAGTGTAATAAACTCCTCCTGGCAATTGAACCCGGCCCTGGTTTCTCCGTTTCGTGTGGATATTAAGCAAGTCATTCAAAAGTTTTGGGAGTCCAGGTACTTCACGATTACTTCTGTTTACAGTAGGAGACTGTTCTAGTATACTTGTGTCAATCAGAAACGAATAAGAAGGCGCATCAAGTCAGAAAGGCGGCATAGTAAGACTCAAATTTGTAATTTCATACGGATCTGTTAACTGAGAGCTTATGCCCCTGAGATCACTGTTATTTCAGCATATTTAGAGCGAGGAAGGGTATATGTCCAAAGGCAGGTACAGCGTTTCAAGGTGGTGGATAATTCTGAACACCTCTCCCAGTCGCTTGACAGTATGGTAGAGTCGCCGTATCCTTGCTGCTCATGGAAGCTCTCCCAGCTTCCCATGTCTACTAGCGAGGATGATGATGGCGCTTCATGTGTTCGTATTGCTGCTCGTGGCCTGTCTCCTGCTCTGTCTGGCGAGACTCGGGCGTCTGGACTGGTTGTCTCCTCGGCCTTCCTCAAAAGGCGCGACCAAGCGCACCACGGTGCAACGTCTTCTCCAGCCCCGTTCCCCAGACGATTGCCCCGCCTGTCGCCTCTCCAGCGCCACCTCGTCAGGTGGAGGGTCGGCGACTGCACCTGTGCGACCTTGGCGTGAGGTGAAAAGCCGGCGGGGAGCACCCAAACGGGTCAACACCGAGGGCTTTGCCTGTGCCAACCCCCAGTGCACCTACTGCGCGATCACCGATGCCCAAGTCCACGCACTGGTTGGCGATGGCAAGCACGGCCAAGGCGAACGCATCCAGACCTTTCGCTGTCAGGCTTGCCGAACCTCGTTCACTTCCAGGCGCCACACTCCTCTGTACCGTTTGAAAACTCCCTCTCACCAGATCGCCATGGTCCTGTCTGCGCTGGCCGAAGGGCTGGATGCTTCCGCGGCCGAACGGGTCTTCGGGTACCGTCAGACCACCATCACCACCTGGTTATCTCGCGCAGGCGAGCACGCGCACACACTGCACGAGCACTTCTTCTGCCATCTGCACCTGCCGCACCTCTATGCGGTACTCCCCCTCACGGTGGTGGATAATTCGGACAACTCTCCCACTCGCTTGTCAGCCAGGTGGACTCGCCCTTATCTTTGCATCTGTGCCGAGCGGATCCAGACGTTTCGCTGCCAGGCCTGCCATATCACGTTCAGTGCTCGACGCGACACCCCCTTGTATCGCCTGAAACCCCCTTCCCGGCAGGTCGCCGTGGTCCTCTCGGCGCTTGCAGAAGGGCTGGATCCTTCTGCGGCCTCGCGGGTCTTCGGTTCCCGTCAGGTCACGATCACCACGTGGCTGACGCGCGCGGGCGAGCATGCTCAGAGGCTGCATGAGCACTCTTTCTGCCATCTCTGGCTCGCACACCTCCAATTCCCGGCTGCCTCCCGCTCTTCGCCAGTGAAGGGTTAAATTTGTACTTCTATGCTCTTACGGCCCATTTTGGACACTGGAGAGAGGTGGCTGGCCGAGGGCGGAACATACTCCGCTGGCAAGTGGCAGAAGGACTGATCTATGGTCAAGTGAAAAAATGCTACCGGCGACACAGGCTCGTGCGCGTGAGACACGTGATGCGGCTCGGGACAGAGGAGGCTCTCACAGCCGCATTACAGGGGATGGGCTTCTCGGGACGGTTGAACACCGTGTTTATTGAGCGGGTCAATCTGACGGTCCGTCATGGAATAGCTGCGCTGGCACGCCGCACCTGGGCGACGTCGCAGCAGTTGAGATTGACCCACTTTTGCGGAGGCCCCAAACCTGGAATTCACCCGCTTTGATGGAGATCCGAGATATTCGGGCGAACCCTCACTTGTGCAGAAGCAACCGGGCCGAGGGAGCGAAGCCGCAGAGGGAGACGGAAACTGAGGACGGATCGGTCAGACATCACTGGGCGAGGTCTTAGAACCTTTGTTCCACTAGTTCTAGAACAATTGTATAAATAGTAGAGCGGAACCGACGGGCGACGACTACGCTGTCGCCAATTTTATACCTCTTCCAAACCCCCACATCTACCCTCTCTCGGAAGCTCCAAATTGTCCTTTCAGAGATCGAAACACCCCTTGTCATTAAGACGCAGCCCAGGCCTGGGCCAAAAGACATTCCCTATGGCATCCCAGAAGACCAATGGCCCACAGCCCTTCAGCGCGTCCTCGAAAACCACGAGTCTTATCGTAAGGTAGCAAAAGATTATGGCGTCTCACGGGAAACAATACGCCGTTTAGTACGAGCCGCAAAAAATGCTGGCTAGTGAGTGGTTTTGCAAACTCTTGAAAGACTTGTGACGTCACAGTTTACCTCTGCTATCAGCTTGTATGTCTGAAGTAAGATGTCAGCATGACGTTTGATCAGTAGGTTTAGATTTCTTTGACAAGAGCTGCTGTCGCATCATCAAGCTGAGCCAGATTAGGACGCCGGAAAATGAAAATTATCTCGACTTTTCGCCCTTTTCACGCTCGTTCTACGTCGTTGATATAGCAATATCGAAGCGGCAAAGACTGAGTTTTCCCAGCAAAGGTTGAGCTTCGCTCTCGCTCCCTCTGTTCTTAAATATATGCCATGCATATAGGATTTCCTAGATGTATTAGAGGCAAAAAGCAGCTATACTAGTAGTAGTACTGCAGGCTTCTCTTGAGTACACATGCTAAAGAAAGGAGTCGTTTCCATGTCAGCAGGCAACATCAGCGAGTTTCCCTCTCCCACGACCAGCAGTCTTCCTAACTATATCACGTCCGGTCCGGATGGCAACCTGTGGTTCACCGAGCAGGATGGCAACCAGATCGGGCGCATCACCCCGCAAGGCGTCATCACCGAGTTTGCTATTCCCACGCCCAACAGTTCTCCTCAGGGCATTACCAGCGGGCCGGATGGCAACCTGTGGTTCATTGAGTCCCTGGCGAGCAAGATTGGGCGCATCACCCCGCAAGGGGACATCACCGAGTTTCCCACTCCCACGGCCAACAGTCAGCCTTTGGGCATCACCACGGGGCCGGATGGCAATCTGTGGTTTACTGAGACCGGTGATATTAGCCAATCGGGCCGAGTTGGCAAGATCGGGCGCATCACTGCTGATGGGGACATCACCGAGTTTGCTACTCCCACGGCCAACAGTAATCCTACCGACATCACGACCGGGCCGGATGGCAGCCTATGGTTCACCGAGGCTGGTGGTGTCGCCGGGTACCCGACCTCTGGAAACCAGATCGGGCGCATCACTCCGCAAGGGGACATTACCGAGTTTCCCATTCCCACGCCCAACAGTAATGCTTCCTACATCATGGCTGGGCCGGATGGCAACGTGTGGTTCACTGAAATGACCGGCAACAAAATTGGGTGTATCACTCCTGAAGGGAACATCACCGAGTTTGCCATTCCCACGCCCAACAGTCTTCCTGGCGGCATCACCAGCGGGCCGGATGGCAATCTGTGGTTCACTGAGACCGGTGATACTACCCAGTCGGGCCGAGCTGGTAAGATCGGGCGCATCACTCCGCAAGGGGACATTACCGAGTTTCCCATTCCCACGCCCAACAGTTTTCCTAACGGCATTACCATTGGGCCGGATGGCAACGTGTGGTTCACTGAGACCAATGCCAACCAGATCGGGCGCATCACCCCACAGTAAGGACAGGTTAGCGAGTGAGCTCTTGTAATTCCCTCTAAAACGAGAAGCTCGGTAGTGAACTGCTGCCGAGTTCTTTTTGTTTGCGTTAGGTATGCTTTTCTTCAGAACACGAGGGGGTGGCTCCATCATGTCTCGTAGTTGATCAGAAGCCCAACCTGTTCGCGTCGTACTCATAGCAATCTAAAAGCTGAGATTATCCCAGCAAAGTTGGTACTTCGCTCTCCCCTGACTCTTGTTTGTGTTACCCAACAGTTCCAATAATGCCTCCTACAGGATTACAGCTTACCCGTTGCCGGAGAGCCTTGCGACAGAAATTTGTGATCGGATTGTGATGAAAAGAAGACAGTTTGTGATGCTATCGTGAGTTGTGTGTGCTATCAGCCCTCTGGGAAATTCCATGGAGAGAGGCGTACCGCTTCCGGCACCGAGTGTTGCAAACGGAGTGAGACGAAGAGCTTGTCGAGACAGAACACGAGGGGGGTGTGGGTATCCCCGCAAGGGAGGCGCTTTACTCTTGCTCCCTCTGTTCTCGCCTCGACCCATGAAGAAAGGAGGGATGCCAGCAATTCAACGAGCCTACCATTCAGAACACTTCGTCTTGCGCGTTTTGTGCAGACCTACTCCATTCGAGCAAGGAAGTCACACACAAAGGAGGATGTACTATGTCAACCGAAGAGAACAAGGTTATTGCTCGCCGTTTCATCCAAGTCTGGGGTCAGGGAAGTCTTGATACCCTAGACGAGTTAGCTGCGCCCAATTTCTCTGCTTACTATCCTGTGCTGAACCAACCAATTTATGGCCCTGAGGCATTTAAACAACTCCTGATGGGTGCTCGTTCAGCTGTCCCTGATGCCGCTATCGAATTCCTGGACGAGATCGCTGAAGGTGACAAAGTGGTAGTGCGTTGGACGGTGCATGGTACACACCAAGGAGTGTTTCTGGGCATACCTCCAACTGGCAAGCAGGTGACATGGAGTGGTATTACCATTTACCGCATCACTGACGGTAAGGTCGTGGAAGAGAGAGGCGAAGAGGATGCTCTAGGTCTCATGCAACAACTCGGCGTGATCCCTGGGCCAGGGCAGCCTGGATAGACCTTGCCCTGCCAATTGGTAGCAAAAAAATGGAGAACCACATCGTTTGCAGAGTGGATGGAGTTGCTACTCCATTCCAACAAGAGAAGACATGCTTCTCTTGAGTAAACACCCTACAGAAAGGAGACAAGCTATGGAAATTCCCCAGATTGTCAGCACGTATATCGATGCCTTTTGTCGTCGGGATGC
>Ga0070717_10000880_pt1 | contig 19867 bp, 19 predicted proteins | sample LARL113metaG_FD_71366 | JGI IMG/M metagenome (GOLD analysis project Ga0070717, IMG submission 71366) | Corn, switchgrass and miscanthus rhizosphere microbial communities from Kellogg Biological Station, Michigan, USA - LAR L11-3 metaG | ecosystem: Host-associated > Plants > Roots > Rhizosphere ... | reverse complement strand
CGCCTTCGAAGAAACAGCCCGATCGCATCGAAGGATGCCGTGTGCCTTCGAAGAAACAGCCCGATCGCATCGAAAGGATGCCGTGCGCCTTCGAAGAAACAGCCCGATCGCATCGAAAGAGCGCCGTGTGCTTTGAAAGAGACGGGGCGATCGTATCGAAATGTCGCGCTCTGCCTTTCGAATGACGACCCGGTCTCTTCGAAATGACGGCCCGGTCTCTTCGAAATGACGGCCCGGTCTCTTCGAAATGACGCGTTCATCATTTGAAAAGCACCGGGCCGTCATTTCAAATCGACAGACCGTCATTTCGATGAAGACGGCCCATCGCTCGCAAAGCACGAGCTGACATTTCGATGCGATCGAGGTCACCCATCGAAGGCGCGCGCTTACATTTCGGAAGCAGCGGCTGTCGTTTCGAAACGGCGGCCGGTCGTTCGCGTGCGATCGCGGTCATCTTTCGCCGGGAGGCCCTCGAATATCCGAGGCCCGTCACGCCGCGACTTGCGTCGCGCCGCGCGAAGGCGCACATTGGCCCGGCGGCATGTCATCGATCACTCCCGGAAAGCTGCTCGATGGGAAGTACGAAATCGTCAGCCTGCTCGGTGCGGGCGGGATGGGGGAGGTCTACAAGGCCCGCCACGTCCACCTCAACACGTTCCGCTGCATCAAGATCATGCGGCCGGCGCTGCTCGCCGATGAGACCTACCGCGCGCGCTTCCTGCGCGAGGCGCGTCTGGCCACGCAGATCCAGCATCCGAACATCGCCGTCGTGCATGACTTCGAGCTCCTCGACGACGGCGCGAGCTACATGGTCACCGAGTTCATCGACGGCACGACGCTGCGGCAGTGGGGCGCGCAGCACGGCCGCTTCCCGCTGCCGCTCGCGGCGGAGATCGCCGCGCAGACCCTCGGCGGTCTCGACGCCATCCACCGCCGCGGCCTGCTGCACCGCGACATCTCCGCCGACAACGTGATGCTCGCCTTCGACTCCGAGGACCGCCTGGTCGTGAAGATCATCGACCTCGGCGTGGCCAAGGACGTCGCCGCGGTGACGGACACGACGCAGTCGGGGATGCTGATCGGCAATCCGAAGTACATGTCGCCCGAGCAGCTCGGCGAGCTCGACGAAGGCGAGCAGCTCGACGGCCGCGCCGATCTCTACTGCCTCGGCGTGGTGCTCTACGAGATGCTCATCGGCGTGCCGCCGTTCACGGCCAGGACGCCGAACGGCTACATCGTCAAGAAGTTGACCGAGAACCCGCCGCCGTTCCGCCAGCTGCAGCCGGACCTGACCTGGCCGAACGGCCTGGAAGCCGTCGTCATGCGCGCCCTCGAGCGCGACCGCCGCAAGCGCTTCGCCGACGCGCGCGAGTTCGCGCGGGCCATGGAGCCGTTCCTCACACGCGCCACCGGCACGTACACGCGCGGCGAGGTGACGCGGCTGCAGCGCGGCGAGGAGGCGACGATGGTCGCGCCGATGCAGACGGAGGTCGTGCAGTCCGACGTCCGCTCGGCCGAGGTGGCGTTCCAGTCGGCATGGGAGAACGGAAGCACGACGGCGTGGCGGCGCTTCCTCGACGCGCACGCGAAGGCGCCGGAGGCGGAGCGCGCGCGGGCGCTGCTCGCCGAGGCCGCGGACTTCGAGCGCGCCGTCGAGGCGCACGACGAGAACGCGCTGCGCGAGTTCCTGCGGCGCTGGCCCGAGGGACGCCACCGGCTCGACGCGCAGATCCATCTCGTCGACGTGAAGCGGCGGGCCGAACAGCGCGCGTGGGACGAGGCCGTGGCCGCCGACACGTTCGCCGCCGTGCGCGACTACCTCGCCCATCACCCGTCGAGCGCGCACGCCGAGGAGGCGCAGCGCCGGCTGACGGAGCGGATGGCGTTCGAGACCGCGGCGGCGCTCGACTCGGAGCCGGCGTGGGACGAGTACCTGAAGACGTACGAGAACGATGCGCACGCGGCGGCGGCGCGCGAGCGGCGCGAGGCGGCGCGGGAGCGCGAGGACGAGGCGTTCTTCGAGGCCGTGGGCGCGAAGACGTCGGACGCGTGGCAGAGCTTCCTCGACCGCTTCCCCTCGGGCCGCCGCGCCGCGCGCGCCGAGGTGCACCGGCGCGAGGCGATGGCGTTCGAGTCGGCGCGGGAGATGGGCGCGGCGGCGCTGGAGCGCTTCGTGACGTTCTATCCCGAGGGGCTGCTGGTCAAGGACGCGCGGCGGATCATCAAGCGCAACGCGGACGACGCGGACGCGCGGCAGGCGCGCGAGCTCGACACGGCCGCGGCGTGGCAGTTCTACCTCCTCGCGCATCCGAACGGCGAGGCGCACGAGGAAGCGCGGCGGCGGCTGGCGGAGCTCGAGGACGCGGCGTTCGCGGCGGTGCTGTCGTCGAAGAGCGCCGAGGCGGCGGCGGAGTTCGCGTCGACGTTCACGCTGTCCGCGCGCCGCGCCGAGGCGGAGAAGCTCGCCGCGAAATGGGGGGAGACCGGCGCGGTGCAGCAGGCGCTCGACGCAATCGCCCGCGGCGACGGCGAGGCCGCGGTGCCGCTGCTAGCGAAGATCTCGGAGCCGGAGCTGCGCAAGGACGTGGAGACGGCGCTCGAAGCGTGGCGCGACGAGCGGGCGTGGAACGAGGCGAAGGCGGCGAATACGATCGCGTCGCTGCAGGGGTATCTCGACGCGCGTCCGCGCGGACACTTCGCCGGCGAGGCGTCGAAGCGGCTGAAGAAGCTGCGCGCCGCCGCCGATCAGCGCGAGCCGCAAGACTTCGACGCCGCCTTCGAGCGCGGCACCTCGGCGGCTTGGGACGAGTACCTCGCGCAGCACCCGTCGTCGTCGCGCCTCGCCGAGGCGCGGCGATGCCGCGACGAGGCCGTGGCGTTCGAAGCCGCGCTCGCGGCGAACACGGCGTCGCTCTGGCGCGCGTTCCTCAAGGCCTGGCCGGAGGGGCGGCACCGGCTGGACGCGGAGCTGCGCTTGCGCAACGCGCGTTAGAGGCGGGGCGGGCGGCGGGAGGTGTGCCAGAAGACGACGACCTCCACGCGTTCTGGCATTACGCGGTAATACAAGTAGTAACGAATCCGCTCCAGCGTGAGACGCCGAATGTATTTGCCGGAGCGCATACGCCACCGCACTCCGGCGTAGGGCATGATCGAAAGCAACTCACGCGCGCTGTACAGGTCTTCGTCGAAGGCCTCGGGCGCTTTGTCGCGATTGCCAAGCCACCACCGGCGCGCTTTGTCGATTTGACGTTTTGGCGCGCGGCAGAAACTCGACGTTCACTCCCCGTTCCGAAGCTGGCGCATCATTTCGTCGAACGAAATGAATGACTCCGGATGCGCATCCGCTTCGGCGATCGCCTCTTCGAGCATCGCGTCGAGCTCCGGATCTTCGATGAGCTGCGCTTCCTCGTCGTCGAACGTCTCGTAGTCGCGCATCTGGCTCACGTCTCTATCCTACCTCGGCGGAACGGCCTACTTCCGGTGAAAATGCCGCTCGATGTCGAGGTGCTTGATATCGACGACGATCGGCCGTCCGTGCGGGCACGCGTAGGGATTCGATGACTCCAGCAGCTCCGCGACGAGCCGCGCCATCTCTTCGCCGCCGAGGGGGCGGTGCACTTTGATCGCCGCCTGGCAGGCGAGCGACGCGCAGACTTTCTCGCGCACCGCGGTCACGTGCGAGCCGCGCTCGTCGATCGATGCGTCGATCAGCTTGCGCAGGAACGCGTCGACGTCGGCGCGCACGAGCTCCGGCGGTACCGCGGACACCGCGAACGAGTTGCCGGAGAAGCGCTCCACGTCGAAGCCGACGGCGCGAAGCTCGGGGACGTGCGACTCCAGCACCGCGCACTCGGCCGCGCCGCATTCGAAGAGCATCGGCGCGAGGAGCTGCTGCGTCGCCGGCGCGGACTCGGCCAGGCGCGCCCAATAGCGGTCGTACAGCACCCGCTCGTGCGCCACGTGCTGGTCGACCAGGCGCAGGCCGCCGGGCGTGTCGAGGAGGATGTAGCTCAAGCGGTACTGGCCGATGACGCGCCCTTTCAGATCGCCGAGCTGCGGCGGCGGTTCGGCCTCCGCAACAGCAACGGCGGCTGCCGCGGCGACCGGCGGCTGCACCACGCTGCGCGTCTGGAAGAGCGGGGTGAATTGCGGCGCGGACGGCGGCGCGTCGTAGCGCTGGAGCGGCACGAGCAGCGGCTGCTCGGCCGCGGAGGCGAGCAGCGCCTTCCCCTCCTCGGCGCCGCCGAGGGCGCGCTTGATGGCCTGTTCGACGACGACGTGCACCGCGCCGGAGTCGCGGAAGCGCACCTCCGTCTTGGCCGGATGGACATTCACGTCGACCGACTCCGGCGGCACGTCGACGAAGAGCACGATGGCCGGGTAGCCGTCGAAGTCGAACGCCTCGGCGGCGCGGTTCGCCGCGTGCGTCAGCACCTTGTCGCGCACCAGGCGGCCGTTCACGAAGAAGTATTGATTGCGGCGGCTGCCGAAGCGCAGGCCGCGCGTGACGAAGCCGGCGGCGCGGGCCGAGTCGATCGTCGCGTCGAGCGGCTCGAGGTGCGGCTCCGCGTCGTCGCCGATCACCTGCACCACGCGCTCGCGCAGCGTCGCCGCCGGCGCGAGGTCGAGGACGACGCGGCCGTTGTGCTCCACGCGAAACGCGCGCGACGGCAGCGGCAGCGCGTACGAGGCCACGACGGTGACGATGGCGCGGAACTCCGCGTCGGCGCTCTTGAGGAACTTCCGCCGCGCCGGCACGTTCTCGAAGAGCTCGCGCACGCTCACGGTCGTGCCGCGGTCGCGCGCCGCCGGTCGCGCCGCGCGCGCGCCGGTCAGCGGATCGCAGGCCACTTCGACGGCGTGCGCGGCGGCGCCGTCGAACGTCGTCAGGGTGAAGCGGGAGACGCTGGCGATCGACGGCAGCGCCTCGCCGCGGAAGCCGAGCGTGGCCACGCGCGCCAGATCGTCGAAGGCGCGGATCTTCGATGTGGCGTGGCGCTCGATGGCCAGCTGCGCGTCGTCGTGCGACATGCCGCAGCCGTCGTCGCGCACCTCGATCAGCTTCTTGCCGCCGTTCTCGAGGACGATGTCGATCGTGGCCGCGCCGGCGTCGATGGCGTTCTCGACGAGCTCTTTGACCACCGAGGCGGGGCGCTCGACGACCTCGCCGGCGGCGATCTGGTTGACCAGCTCTGAAGGGAGGACCGAAATGCGGGGCACGAGGAATTATAAGGTTAGGGGACAGGGAACAGGTGACGGGGGACAGGTGGCCGGCGGCAACACCAACCTGTGCTCTATGACCTGTTCCCTGTTCCCTCGTCGGGCACATCCGTTGCTCGCGCCATGCTCGTGCTGCTTCGCCGGATCACGGCCCTCCTGGCCATGCTCGCGCTCGTCGGGCTCATCCTTCTATTGATGTGGGACGTCTACCTGCACCACAGCCGGGCCGGCTCCGGCGACGAGCCTGCCAACGTCTCCCTCCTCCTTCGCCCGGCATAAATTGCTGAAAAATCAGCAATCTACGGTTGGCACGGCCGCTGCTTTATACGAATAACATGAGAAAGACATCGACATTGAGCGCAGCGGTTCTCGCCGCGCTTCTGACCTTACCTCTCCCGGCCCTGGCGCTGGAGAAATCTACGACGCAGGCGGCCGCGAGCGACATGACCGCGCGCTTCGCCGACGGCGGATTTCGCATCGACGGGCTGAGAGCGATCGAAGTCGGCGGCATCCTCGTACTGCGCGGCAAGACCACCGACCCGGCCGAGGCCGCGCGCGTGGCCGAGTACGCCAAGGGCCTCGGATACGAGCGCGTGGCGAACGCCGTCAGCGTCGTCGATCCGCCGGACGACCAGGCCATCGAGCGCAGCGCCGAGCGCGCGCTCGCGTCGCACCGCACGCTCGACGGCTGCACCTTCCACGTCGACTCCCAGCAGGGCGTCGTGCACATCGCCGGACGCGTGCAGTACGAGCTGCAGAAGGACATCGCCGCGGACCTCGTCCGCAACGTCGACGGCGTCCGCGAAGTGAAGATGGAGATGCAGCGCTAGCAAAGCTCTGCGCACGTGTCATCCTGAAGCCGCGTAGACGGCGAAGGATCCCCCGCCCACATGCGCGTCTCTCGCAGAAGGCGGGGGATTCCTCACCGTCTGCGCGGCTCGGAATGACACGGACGCCTTGCGCAGAGCTTCCTTAGCGAACGGTCCGTATCGAGAACCGCCACTTGCCGCCGCGCAGGGTATCGGGACTGTGCACCGTGTGCGCGTAGACGACGCTGAACAGCACGTCGTAGTCGCGCACGCGGAGCGTGGCCTCGGTGCCGAGCCCGGCGTCGACCACGTAGTCGGCCGGCTTGAACGCGTCGGTGATCGTGAACGCGGCCTGCCCGAAGCCGAGGTAGCCGATCCCGTACATCGTGTTCCAGTGCAGCGCCCACGTGCGGTAGTCGCGGTTGCGGTAGATGGGGACGAAGTACTCGTTCGTGACGTGGAACTCGTCGATGCCGGTGGCCGCGTCGCTGGAGCCGATCGACTTGAGGGCCTCGCGGCCGCCGAGCTGGAAGAGCTCGTAGTTCGGGATCGTGTACTGCTCGGTCGGCGGCAGCGCGTCGGCGCCGGCGACTTTCGACTTCGTCAGGAACGAGCCGGCGTGCGCGCGCGTGACGAAGAATGACGTCGACGTCAGATCGAAGCGGCGCAGCGCCTCCGCCTCGAGCTTCGTGTACCTGTAGTCGCCGGTGGAGATGCGCGCCGACTCGGTGATGGCGGCGGCCACGCTGAACTTCTGCGGCCCGATGTCGCGGAACGCGGTGAGGACGGGGATGATGCGGCCGCGCGACTCGCCGACGATCGCGTTCAGGCGCTCGTCGAACTCCGTCCCGTACTGCCAGCCGAGCTTCGTGTAGATGTTGTTCTTGCGGTTGTCGACGTTGGTGACGTCGCCGAAGGTGAGGCGGTCGTCCTGCAGGAGCCAGAAGTAGCGGCGGTTGTAGTCGCGCGGGAACTCGGCGAGGAGCAGGCCGCCGCGGGTGCGCTGGAACTCCTGCGTGCTCTTCGAGCCGATGTCGGGAAAGCCGATCGAGTCGAAGACGGAGAGCTTGTAGGTGAAGCTGCGCGCGTAGTACTTGTAGCGGAGGAACGTGCTGATGTCGCCGTTGACGAAGCGGTAGTCGATCTGGCTTTCGAAGAGCACGTTCTTGATGAGCTTGCGCAGGCGGATGCTGGCTTGCCCTTCGGGTAAATAGACGTTGACGTTCGGAAATGCGTCGCTGCGATTCGCGGCGACCGGCGTGGCCAGCGGCGGCGCTTCGGTGGGCGGCGGCGTCGCTTCCTGGGCCAGTGCGACGGCCGTAGTTGCAAGCGCAACGGAAAGAATTACAGAGCAGGGATGGATGCGCATGGAGCCTCGGTCCTCTTTCGTCGTGGTTCGCGGGCTGATGCCACGCGACTCAACTTATGGTAAGGTCAAGCAGTTGAAAGTTTTAGAGTGAGGCGAATCGACGGGACTGGCATACGTTTTGTAAGCGCGGCGAGCATTATACTGATGCAAGCGGACGCCGTGCGATTGTTTTAGGAGGTGTGACTTGTTGCGTCTCAGATCTCGGTTCCTGGTTGGGCTTCTTTGTTTCCTCGTTGTTCCCGCCTTGTTTGCACAAGACATGGCGATGTCGCGCGCCGATCAGGCCGCGCTCGTTGCGCCGACCGCAAGCGGGCAGACCGGTCTCTTCAACGTCGTGACCGGCAACACGCTGCACCGCGGCGACCTGTCGTTCGGCATCTACATCAACGGGTATACGCTCGAGGCCGCGGATTCGGGAGTGGTCATCCCCTCGGCCCGGACGAACCGGCCGATGGACTATTACCTGACGCGCCTCAGCGGCTCGATCGGCTACGGCCTGTCGGATCGCTGGGAAGTCAGCGCGATGGTGCCGTACGACCGGATTCACAATCGCGGCAACGACCGCACCGGCTTGATCAACGGCTTCTATTACCAGGGCCGCTTCAGCGAGAGCGGCATGGGCCCGATCCGGCTGGCCACGAAGTTCGGCCTCACGCCGCCCGATGCGCCTTCGCACTTCGCCCTGTCGCTCTTCGCCGATCTTCCGACCGGCGACAAGAACACCGGCATCTCGACCGGCGGGACGGACTGGGGCGTCGGCGCGCACTTCACGCACGACGTCTGGACGTTCGGCGGCAACTACAAGATCCGCGGCAGCCGCAGCGCCGACAACACGAACTTCCCGCTCGTCGGCACGCGCTCGTCGATCGACATTCCGAACGAGTGGACGCTCGAAGGCGGCCTGAATCTTCCGGTCCGCTTCTGGCGCACCACGAACTGGATCACGGAAGCGACGGGCGTCTTCTATCAGGGCGGCGACTTCAAGCCCGAGAACCCGATCTTCCTCGTGACCGGCATCCGCCACTGGTTCGGCGACAGCGGCTGGGCCCTCAGCCTCGGCGCGCGCTGGAACGTGGCGAAGTTCGGACGCAACAACGACGAGTGCCGCTTCACCGAGCTCGAAGACTGCTCGCTGGCCGGCCTGGCCGGGATCACGTTCGCGCCGCTGCATCTGGCCGCGGTCGCGCCGCCTCCCCCGCCGCCGCCCACCCCGGTGCCGCCGCCTCCGCCGCCGGCTCCGCTGCCGACGCCGGTTCCGCCGCCCGAGCCGCCGCCGGTCGCGCCGCCGCACGTGGCCACGGAGCTGCGCACGGATGAGATCCACTTCGAGCCCGGCTCGGCGCGCCTGACGAACATCGCCAAGGCCATCCTCGACGACGTGGCCCTGCGCATGAAGCAGGAGCCGACGTCGACGGCGACGGTCATCGGCTACACGGACGACCGCGAGGCCACCGGCCCGAACGCCGACCTCGATCGCCGCCGCGCCGAAGCGGTCCGCGACTACCTGGTGAGCCGCCACGGCATCGACCCGGCGCGCATCACCGTGGAAGGCCGCGACGCCCGCGAACCGGTCGGCGACAACAACACGGCGGAAGGACGTCTGAAGAATCGCCGCGTGGTGATCAGGCTGGTACTTCCGTAAACGAATCGCACACGCAAGGAGCGAAGGGCAGCCGCGAGGCTGCCCTTCGTTTTGCGCCCGATGCTGACGCCGAAGCAACGCCAGTTCCTCAAACGCCTCGCGCACCCGCTCGCGCCGGTGGTGCGCGTGGGGCGCAACGGCGTGACGCCGGCGGTGGTCGAGGAGACGAAGAAGTCGCTGCTCGCCCACGAGCTGATCAAGGTGCGCTTCGACGTCGACGACGCGGAGGAGCGGAAGAGCCAGGCCGAGTTCCTCGCCGAGGAGGCGAACGCGCAGCTGGCCGGGCGGGTGGGGAAGATCGCGATGCTCTACCGCGAGCGCGAGGAGAAGCCGCGGATCAAGCTGCCGTAGCGCCGCCGTCTCGGCGGCTCTCACGAACGCAGGCGAGACGCCTGCGTGCCAGCCGGCGAGGACGCCGGCGCTCCGAGCGCCGTCTCGGCAAACAATCCATCAACACGTTGACATGATTACGATCGTAGTCTATTTTGACTACGGTTGTAATCGAAAGCATGCCGAAGCCGCCGAAGATCTCCGACGCCGAGTGGGAAGTGATGAACGTGCTGTGGCAGTCGTCGCCGCTCACCGCCAGTGACGTCGTCAACGACGTGGGCAGCCGGATGCAGTGGCATCCCAAGACGGTGAAGACGCTGCTCGCCCGCCTGGTGCGAAAAGGGGCGCTCCGTTACCGGCAGGAGGGCAATCGCTACCTGTACACGCCCGTTCATCCGCGCGAGCGCCACGTCGAGGCGGAGTCGCGCTCGTTCATCGAGCGCGTCTTCGGAGGCAGCGCCACGCCCGCCCTGGTGCACTTTGTCGATGCGATGACGTTGAGCGACGAGGACGTCGACGAGCTGCGCCAGGTTCTCGAGCGCAAACAGAAAGAGGATCGGCGGCGATGACCGCGTTCGCACTGCTGCCGTGGCTCGCCCAGGCGACGGCGAAAGGGTCGGTGGCCATCGTGATCATGACCGCCGCGCACGCACTCATCGGGCGCCGTCTTCGCGCCCGCTGGTGGTGCGCGCTGTGGCTCGTGGCGCTCGTCCGCCTCGTCGCGCCCACAACTCCTGCCATGGGCTGGAGCCTCTTCAACTTCATCCCGCCGCATCCCGCGATCGAGCTCCAGCTTCGAGCGCCCGCCGCGACGATGGTGTTCGACGCGGTCCGGCGGAGGATCGTGGTGCCGTGGTGGATCGCCGGCTGGAAGTGGCTCGTGGCGGCATGGTTCGCCGGATTCGCGATCATCCTCGTACGGATGGCCGCGGCCACGCTCCGCGTGCGTGCGCTCGTGGCCCGCGCGCTCGACGGCGGCGCCGCGCCGGCCGCGCGCGAAGTCGTCGAGGAGGCCCGCGCGCGGATGAACGTCCGGCGCGAGATCGTCGCCATCGAGTCGCCCTTCATCGACGGTCCGGCGCTTCACGGAGTCTTTCGTCCGACCCTCCTTCTGCCGGAAGGGATGTGCGGTGCTTTCGATCGTGACGAGCTGCGCCACGTCGTTCTGCACGAGCTCGCGCATCTGCGCCGCCACGACGTCGCGGTGAACTGGCTCGTGAACGCCGTGCGGGCCATGCATTGGTTCAACCCGCTCGTCTGGCTCGCGGTGGCGCGCATTCAGGAGGAACGCGAGCTCGCCTGCGACGAGCTCACGCTTTCCTGCCTCCGCCCTGACGAGCGCCTCGGCTACGGCAGAACGATCCTGAAGCTCGTGGAGCGTTTCCGCTCGGCCGAGCCGGTACCGGCGCTCGTCGGAATCGTGAACCGGAAGAAGCAGATGCGACGGCGTCTGATGATGATCGGCAACGACGAACGGCGATCGCCGCTGGCGCTGCCGATCCTGGCGGCGCTCGGCGCGATCGCGTTCATGGCGCTGGCCGACGCACCGACCGCCGCGCATGAGACGTTCGTTCCGGCCACGCTGCGGACGCTCGACCGTTTCGAGCGGCCCATCGACATCGATGTCACGAATGCAACGCTGAGCGATCTGCTCGACGCCGTCGCGGCGCGGAGCGGCGTGGCGATCGCGCAGTCGCCGTCGCTCGCCGCGTCGGACGTGCAGCGCGTGCGGTTCACGCTGCGCGCGGCCGGCAAACCGGCCGCGGCCGTGCTCGGCGGCGCGTTGCGACCCTACGGAATCTTTCCTGTCCCGACGGCGAGCGGAATGACGCTGACCACCGGGCCCCCCTGCATCGGCCGCCGCTCGACGCAACCTCGCTGACCTCACGCCGAACGAAAGGTTCTCACCGATGAAGAGCACGATCGTCGTGTGTCTTGTCGCGGCCGCGTCCGCCGTCGACGCATCCGCCGGCACGCCGCCGCCCGCCCCGCCGATCCGGATCCATCGCGCGGAAGGCGCGATCCGCATCGACGGCGATTTGTCCGACCCAGGGTGGAAAAACGCGGCCACCGTCGCGTCGTTCCTCGAGGGGCAGCCCGGCGACAACACTCCGGCCAAGGTGAAGACGACCGCCTATCTGACGTACGACGATCGCTACTTCTACATCGCCGTGCGGTGCGAGGATCCGAATCCACGGGCCATTCGCGCGCCGTACGTCGAGCGCGACAACGTGACCGGCACCGACGACAACGTGGCGATCTTCCTCGACACGCGCGACGACCACCGCACGTCGATGGAGCTCCGCGTCAATCCGCGCGGCATCCAGGCGGACGGCATCTACAACGACGCGGGGCAGAGCGAGGACTTTTCGCCGGACTATTTTTACGAGACGGCGGCGACGATCGACTCCGGCGGCTGGAGTGCCGAGTACGCGATTCCGTTCTCGTCGCTCCGCTATCCCGATCGCCCCGATCAGAGGTGGAACATCCTGATCTGGCGCAACTATCCGCGCGAGTTCCGCTACGCGTTCTACAACACCGCCGTTCCGCGCAACTCGAACTGCCTGGTGTGCCACGCCACGCCGATCCTCGGCCTGACCGGACTTCCCCACGCCGGCCATCTCGTCGCGGCGCCGTACGTCACCGGCCAGCAAACGGAGACTCCGGCGGCCCGGCCGGCTCGCCCCTCGAGCGCGCGCCGTTTCGCAAGGAGACGGGGCTCGACGTGAAGTGGACGCCGGCGGCCGACAACGCCGTCGACATGACGATCAACCCCGATTTCTCTCAAGTCGAATCGGACGTCGCGCAGATCACGGCCAACCAGCGCTTCGCGGTGTTCTTCCCCGAAAAACGTCCGTTTTTCCTCGAAGGCTTCGACCTCTTCGACACGCCGCTGCAGATCGCCTACACACGCACGATCACGTCTCCGCAATGGGGCGCGCGCAGTACCGGCAAGTTCCTCGGCTCCGCCTACACGGTGCTCATGACCGCCGACCGCGGCGGCGGCGTGACGGTCATTCCCGGACCGGTGAGCTCGTTCTTCGCCCCGCAGGATTTCAAATCGCTCGACACGATCGCGCGCATCCGGCATGACGTCGGCCGCTCGTTCGTCGGCGCCGTATTCACCGATCGCGAGATTCGAGGTGGCGGATACAACCGCGTCGCCGGCCCGGACGTCCAGTGGTGGCCGGCCGCTTCCGATTCGATCAACGCCGAGGCGCTCGTGAGCAGCACGCGGAATCCGAATCGCCCCGATCTCTCGCCGGCGTGGGACGGCGCGCATTCGACGTCGTACGCCTTTCATACGTCGTGGGACCGGCACCAGGAGCGCTACGACGCCGGCGCGTTTTTCGAGGACATCGGCAAGACCTTCCGCGCCGACCTCGGATTCGTTCCCCAGAACGGCTATCGCAACGCCGGCGGTTATTACGGCCTGCGGTTTTATACGGACAACAAGTCTCTTAGCCTGGTCCGGCCGGTGGTGCTCGCCGACCGCCAGACCGATGCGAACGGCAACGAGATCTATCGCCGCGGCTCGGCGGGGATCTACCTGCAGGGCATCGCGAACCTCGGCATGGGACTGACCTGGCATCCGAGCGAGCGGTACCGCGTTGGCGACCGTCTGCTCTCCGAAAGCTTTGCGGAGTGGTTCATCCAGATCGATCCGTCGCGGCGCATTCCGCACGTTGCGCTGTCGGGGTTCAACGGCCAGCGCATCGATTTCGCGAACGGCCGCGCCGGCACCGGCGGCACGGTCGGTCTGACGACGACGGTCCGTCCGCTGGACAAGCTCGCGTTCGACGCGAACGTCAGCCGCGAATGGCTCGACGTCAGCGGCGCTACGCTCTACAGCGCATCCGTCGATCGATTGAAAGCGACCTACAGCGTCTCGGCGAAGTCGCTCGTGCGGATCATCGGCCAATACGTATCCACCGACCGCAATCCGTCCCTCTACACGGCTGCGACGTCCGCGCACGACGCCGGATTCCAAGGCTCGGTTCTGTACAGCTACAAAATCAATTGGCAGACCGTTCTCTACGCTGGCTACGGCGACGATCGTGTCCTGACGCTCGCCAACGATTTCGCGAAGTTCGACCGATCTCTCTTCTTGAAGGTGAGTTATGCAATTCAACGATAAGGGTGCATCCATCGGGAAGCTCGTCCTGCGACTGGCCCTGGCGGTCCTGATGGGCTTTCATGGCGTCTCGAAGCTGCGGCACGGCGTCGCGTGGATGGCCGGGCCGCTGCACGCGCATCACCTTCCGGCGTGGCTCGCCTACGGCGTCTATGTCGCGGAAGTCGCCGTGCCGATCCTGCTGATCGTCGGAATCCTCACCCGTCCCGCGGCCCTGGTCATCGTCTTCGAGATGATGATGGCGATCTTCCTCGTCCTCGGACTGAAGACCTTTGACATCGACCGCCAGACCGGCGCGCTGCGGGGGGAGCTTCAATTGCTCTACCTCTTCGGCGCCCTGGCGATCGCGTTCCTCGGCAGCGGTCCCTTGGCGCTGTCGAAGGGTCGCGGGCGGTGGGACTGAACTGCTCCGGCGCCGCGCGGTTATCGTTGCGGGCTTGCCACGGCCGCGGCGTGATGCAGCGGCAGCGCGGCCAGCTCGTCGCGAAGCGCGAGGTAGTGGTCGCGGTCGACGGGCGAGGCGTAGAGCGTCTCCACGGCCACGAAACGCTGGCCGGTCGCGGCGTCGTCGGCCCAGACCACGACGCGCTCGCGCGGCTTCGGCCGCGGCGGCAGCGTCAGCGAGACGCGGCCGCTTTGGGCGTCGTACGTCCCGCGCGTCTTCGGGTCGCCGAGGAGGAGGACGTGGACCGAGGCGGGATCGAATCGCTGGCGGTCCGCGATCGTCGCCGTGAACGTGCCGGCGGCGACGCCGCCGTTCGCCGGGCTGACATCGGCCAGCACCAGCGCGCCGAGCCCGACGGCGGCGCGGAACTGGTCGAGCGTCGTGGCCGCGTCGGGCGCGAAGCGGTGCAGCGCCAGAGGGTCCGTCGAGTGCACGTTGGTTCCTGACTCGCTCGTCAGCCCCAGCACGTAGCCGTCGCTCGACGCCTCCTTTTCCACGGCCGCGTCGTAGTCGCCATACGGATAGGCGAGGAACCGCACCGGCTGCCCGGTGTGCGCCTCGAGCCCGGCCCGCGCGCCGGCGAGCTGGTCGTGGAGCCACGCCGCATAGGCCGCGTCCGTCATCTCCGGATGGGAGCGGCGCATGAGATGCGGATGGGTCATCGTGTGGCTCTCGACGTCGACGCCGTCGCGCTGCAGCTCGCCGATCTGCGCCCACGTCAGCGAGTGCTCGCCGCTGCCGACGATGGCCGGATAGACGAAGAGCGTGAATGGATCGCCCATCCGGCGCAGCACGGGAGCGATCTCCGTGTACGCGCATTCGAAGCCGTCGTCGACGGTGATCACGACGGCGCGCGGCGGCAGCGCGTCGATGCGCCCGGCGAGGTAATCGCTGACCTCCGCGAGCGGCACGACATTCGATTCCGTCGCCGCCAGGAGCTCCATCTGATCGGCGAACATTTCCGTGCGCATTCCCCACCCGCTCCGCGGCTCCTTGTCGACCTCGTGGTAGGCGACGATGCGGAACGCGCTCGGCGCGGCCGACAGGGGAACGGTGGCGAGGGAGAGGAGGAGCGCAACGATCGCGCGGGGCACGCTGACGATGATTGCAACCGAAATGCCGCTGCTCCCGGCTACCGGTGCGTCCCGCCGCCGGCGACCGGCGCGCCCGGCGCCGTCACGGGCGCGGCCGCGGGGACGGCGGTGGGCGGCGGGGCGGGCTCGGGGATCTTGAAGAGCCACGTCGCTTCGAGACGCTTGCCGGACTTGTCGTTCGCCCATACGATCGCGCGCTGCAGGCCCTTCAGCGTCTGCTTGATCGTCATCGTGATCGAGCCGTCGTGGGGGTCGTAAGCGAACGGGACCGTCGTGCCGGCCGGCGACATCAGCGCCATGCCGACCGACTTCGGATCGACGTTCTTGTAGTTCGGGATCTTCGCGGAGACGACGATCGCCGTCACGGCCGCGTCGAGCGGCTGGTTCGGCGCCGGCGCGGTGGCGAGGAGCGGCATCGGCGCGGCGCCGAGGTAGTGGCGGAACGCGGCGAAGTCGACGCGCTTCTCGATCACGAAGCGCTTCATCTTCAGCGGATCGCTGCCCTTCTTCACGTGGCCGTACTCGCAGGTGAGCGCGGCGAGATAGCCGCTGCGGGCCACGGCGGCGGCGAGGAAGTGGTCGTAGTCGCCGTACGGGTAGGCGAGGAACTCCACCGGCTTCCCGGTCTCGCGCTCGAGCGTCTTGCGGCTTCCTTCGAGCTCGTGCTGCAGCCACTGCGCGTACTTCGCGTCATCCATGCCGCCGTGGCGGCGGCGGGTGAGGAACGGATGCGTGAGCGAGTGGCTCTCGATGTCGGCGCCCCACGCGGCCATCTCCTTGACTTGCGGCCAGCTGACCGCGCGCGAGGTCTGCCCGACGATGCTCGGATAGATGAAGAGCGTGAAGGGGAAATGGCGCCGCTTCATCTCGGGAAAAACTTCCGTGTAGGCGCTGCGCCAGCCGTCGTCGAACGTGATGACGACGGCGCGCGGCGGCAGCGACGTGCGCTTGCCGGACGCGAACTCGTACGCCCACTTGAGGGGGATGACGTTGTAGCCGGTGACCGCGAGGTAGCGCATCTGCTGGCGGAACTGCTCGCGGCCGATCTCCATGCGCGGATCGGTGGGCGACTCGACGATGTGATAGCAGAGAACGATCGGGCCGGCGTCGTCCGCGCGCGCGAACGGAGCGATGGCGAAGAAAAGGAGAAATGCCGCAGCCGGGATCGCCCTGGAGATCATGGAAAGTGGTCGCTCTGCACCTGCAACAAGGATACCGTCGGAAGACAATCCGATTGTAGCAGCGCATTTGCGGAATCGCGCGCCGGAGTTGACGGTTCCGGCCGCACGGAACTACAGTCACGCACTTTCGTTGGAGGCCGTCCGTCCATGGATCGTCAGCACCGCAGAGAGCTCAAGCACGACCGCTTCGTCGACGAGCTCGGCACCTTGTCGTCGAGAGCTCGCGAGAATCAGCGCGTCCTCGTCACCATCACCGCCGCCGCCGTGGCCATCGCGGTGATCGCCTACGGCATCTACTTCTTCCGCTCGAACCGCGAGAAGCACGCCCAGGACGCGCTGGCCGACGCCATCGCCACGATGGACGCGCCGCTGCTGCCGCCGCCCGGCGGCCAGGCGCAGCCCGGCGCGAAGTTCAAGACGGAGAAGGAGCGCACCGACGCGGCGACGAAGCAGTTCCAGGACATCGTCAGCAAGTACTCCGGCTCCGACGCCGCCGACGTGGCCGGCCTCTACCTGGCCCGCCTCGACGCCGCGCACGGCGACACGGCCACGGCGAAGAAGCTCCTCCAGGGCTTCGTCTCCGATCATCCGAAGAACTTCCTCGTCGGCGGCGCGCGCTACAGCCTCTATCAATTGCGCATCGAGGGCGGCGAAGCGCCGCAGGTCGTGACCGACGTGCAGGCGCAGCTGGCCAAGCCGGCGGACCAGACGCCGCTTCCGCCCGACACGCTCCTCGTCGTGCTCGCGCATGCGTTCGACGCCCAGGGACAGACCGACAAGGCGCGCGAGACGTACCGCCGCATCGCCAACGAGTACCCCGATTCGCCGTACGCGCTCGAGGCGCAGCGCAAGATCGGCGCGGCCGGCGCCGGCGGCGGGATCGGCAGCGGCGGTCTCAGCCTCGGCGGGTCGTAGCCCGAGAGGCCGATGCGCCTCCTTTCAGCGCTGATCCTCGCAGGCTGGGTGCTGTCGCTCTTTCGGACGGTGCTCAATCTGCTGCTCGTGCATCGATTGAGGGCGCAGGGCGCAGGGGGCGGGGCGCAGGTGGAGACGTTTGTCTCGATCGTGATCCCGGCGCGGAATGAAGCGCGCTCGATCGAGCCGACGCTGCGCGCGTTTCTCGCGCAGGACTACGCGAACTTCGAAGTCATCCTCGTCGACGACCGCTCGACCGACGGGACCGGCGACCTCGCCCGCGCCCTCGGCGATCCGCGCCTCGTCGTCATCGCCGGCGACGAGCCGCCGCCCGGCTGGCTCGGCAAGCCGTGGGCGATGCAGCAGGGGAGCGGCGCCGCGCGCGGCGAACTGCTGCTCTTCGTCGACGCCGACGTCCATTACGAGCCGGCCGCCTTGCGCGCCGCGGTCGCGCACCTCGAGCGCGAGCCCGGCATCGCCATGCTCGCCCTGCTGCCGCACTTCGAGATGCGCGGCTTCTGGGAGAACATCGCCATGCCCGCGCTGGCGATGTTCGCGTTCGCGGTGCTGCCGTCGTGGCTCTCGAACCGGACGCGCCTGGCGGCGCTCGCCGTCGGCGCCGGCACCGGCAATCTCGTGCGCCGCGACGCCTACGAGCGCTGCGGCGCCCACGCCGCGCTGAAGGACGCCGTCGTCGACGACGTCGGGCTGGCGCGCCTGCTCCGCCGCAACGGCGAAGTCACCGAGGCCGTGCGCGCCGACGCGCTCGTCTCCGTCCGCATGTACCACGGCGGCGGCGAGATCCTGCGCGGCTTCACCAAGAACGCCTTCGCCGTCGTCAATCGCAGCTACGTCGCGGCCGTGCCGTTCCTCGTCGTCAACTTCATCATCGGCTTGCTGCCGTACGCCCTCGCGCTGACCGGCGACCGCTTCGCCATCGCCACCGTCGTCTTGGTCAGCGTCGTGCGCGTCATCATCTTCGCAGCGCTGCGCTATCCGATTCTTTACGCGATCTTCGGACATCCGCTGATGGCGGCGTTCTGGCTCGTCATCTTCGCGCGCTCGATGTGGAAGACCGGCGTGCGCCGCGAGCTGGAGTGGCGCGGCCGCAAGTACGACGCCTCGGAAACGCGATTTGGTGCCGATCGGTGATCGTTTCTTGCATAATCCCGCCCCATGACTGACAAGCCTTTCTTGACCGACGTCCAGGAGCTCCGCCGGCGGGCCCGGCAACACATCGAAGAAGGGGCGGTGACCGAGGGCTACCGCGCCGACCGGGAGACCGTCATCAAGCTGCTCAACGAGGCGCTGGCGACGGAGATCGTCTGCGTGCTGCGCTACAAGCGGCACTACTTCATGGCCCAGGGCATCAGCGCCGATCCGATCGCCGCGGAGTTCCTCACGCACGCGAATGAGGAGCAGGGGCACGCGGACCAGATCGCCGGCCGCATCATTCAGCTCGGCGGCGCGCCGAACTTCTCGCCGGAGGGACTGCTGTCGCGCAGCCACTCGGAGTACGTCGAGGGGACGACGCTGGTCGACATGATCAAAGAGGACCTCGTCGCCGAGCGCGTGGCCATCGACTCGTACAACGAGATGATCCGCTACGTCGGCGACAAGGACGTGACGACGCGGCGGATGCTGGAGTCGATCCTGTCGGTCGAGGAAGAGCACGCCGACGACCTGGCCAGCTTCCTCGCGGACATGGATAAGGATTGGAAAACGCGAGACCGGAGCGCGGGATAGCGATTTGAGTGGGAGGGCCGAATCGCGAATCGCGATTCGCGAATCGCGGTCCGGCTAAACCATTGCGGAATATGATAGATTCGTAGCGGTTCTGGTGGCCGATTCATGTCACGTCCAGCCGAGCGCTACGCGCAACTTCTCGATCAAATCATCCGCCCCTTCGACCTGACGCACGACTTCGGGCGTAAGCAGGCGCACGAGGCGGCGATCGACTACGCCCGCCAGAATCTGGTGGACGACCCGCACTGCAACGATTTCCTCAAGGCCGCGGCCAAGCGCCTCGGCTTTGCCCCGGTGTCGTTCGACACGCTGGAGAGTCGCGTCAAGCTGCCGAAGAATGCCTGGCTCGACGTCTGGATCTCCGACGAAGACGATGAGGTCGCCTTCACCGGCACGCGCGAGGGGCTGCAGTACATGATCGACCTGCTCACGCAGCTCCGCGACGCGCAGGATCCCGAGCAGCACATCCACCTCGACCGCGCCATCATGCCAATGACGGAGAACTCGGCGAACCTGGTGCTGTTCAAGGAAGAGGAGTCGTGGTTCACCGGCGTCGGCGGCGAGGCCGAGCAGTACCCGGAGCGCGACATCGATCCGAAGCAGATCTACGCGATCCAGTTCATCCACTACCCGCCCGAAGACCTGCCGATCAGCGCGCATAAGCTCTACCGCGTGCTGAAGGTGGAGAAGGACAACGCCCAGGGCGCGAACGTGAAGGAGCTGTTCGACGGCGCCGACGCGCGCTACTTCCGCTTCACGTTCATCGCCGACAACGACGAGCGCTTCACGTACACGTTCCACCTCGACGATCCGGCGGTGAACTACTTCACGCACCGCGAGATCCTGAAGCTGGCCATGCGCGCGGTCTAGTGGAGCGCCGGCGTCCCGCCGGCTGGCGCGCAGGCGTCCCGCCTGCGTTCACGAGAGGCGGCGAGGACGCCGCCTCGCCGGCCGCCGAGACGGCGGCGTTCCGCTGAGCCG
>Ga0070717_10000879_pt1 | contig 19872 bp, 17 predicted proteins | sample LARL113metaG_FD_71366 | JGI IMG/M metagenome (GOLD analysis project Ga0070717, IMG submission 71366) | Corn, switchgrass and miscanthus rhizosphere microbial communities from Kellogg Biological Station, Michigan, USA - LAR L11-3 metaG | ecosystem: Host-associated > Plants > Roots > Rhizosphere ... | reverse complement strand
GAGGTCGATTTCCAGCCCAATCTCGGCAAGGACAAGGACAAGCTCGCCGAAATCATCGGCAATTACGATGGCTTGGCGATCCGCTCCGCCACCAAGGCGACCGCCAAGATCATCGAGAAGGCGACGAAGCTGAAAGTGATCGGCCGCGCCGGCATCGGCGTCGACAATGTCGAAATACCCGCAGCCACCGCCAAGGGCATCATCGTGATGAACACGCCGTTCGGCAATTCGATCACGACCGCCGAACACGCGATCACCTTGATGCTGGCCTTGGCGCGTGAAATTCCGCAGGCCGATGCCTCCACGCAAGCCGGCAAGTGGGAGAAGAACCGCTTCATGGGGGTCGAGATCACCGGAAAAGTGCTGGGGGTGATCGGCTGCGGCAATATCGGCTCGATCGTCGCCAATCGCGCGCAGGGCCTGCACATGCGGGTGATTGCGTTCGACCCGTTCCTGTCGCCGGAGCGCGCCAAGGATATCGGCGTCGAGAAGGTCGATCTCGACGACCTGTTCAAGCGCGCCGATTTCATCACGCTGCACACCCCGCTGACCGAAAAGACCAAAAACATCATCGATGCGGCGGCGCTGTCGAAAATGAAGAAGGGCGTGCGCATCATCAATTGCGCGCGCGGCGGGCTGGTCGACGAGCAGGCGCTGGTCGATGCGCTCAACTCAAAGCATGTCGCGGGCGCGGCGTTCGACGTCTTCATCGAGGAGCCGGCCACCTCGAACGTGCTGTTCGGCCATCCCAACGTGATCTGCACGCCGCATCTGGGAGCTGCCACCACCGAGGCGCAGGAGAATGTCGCGCTCCAGGTCGCCGAGCAGATGTCGGACTATCTGCTTTCCGGCGCGATCTCGAACGCGGTCAACTTCCCCTCGATCACGGCGGAAGAGGCGCCGAAGCTGCGGCCGTTCATCGAGCTTGGCGAAAAGCTCGGCTCGTTCGCGGGCCAACTTACCGAAACCGGCATCCTCAAAGTGCAGATCACCTATGAGGGCCATGTGGCGGAAATGAAGATCAAGGCGCTGACCTCGGCGGTGCTGTCGGGCCTGCTGCGGCCGATGTTGGGCGACGTCAACGTGGTCTCGGCGCCGGCGGTTGCCAAGGAGCGCGGCATGGTGGTCGACGAAGTGACGCGCGCGGCGCAGAGCGATTACGAAAGCCTGATCACGGTCGCCGTCACCACCGAGCGACAGGAGCGCTCGGTGTCGGGCACGGTCTATCACGACGGCAAGCCGCGGCTGGTCGATATCAAGGGCATCCGGGTCGATGCCGAATTCGGAAAATCGATGATCTACGTGACCAACGAGGACAAGCCGGGCTTCATCGGCCACTTCGCGGGCATCCTCGGCGACGCCAAGATCAACATCGCGACCTTCCATCTCGGCCGCACCAAGCAGGGCGGCGATGCCATCGCGCTGGTCGAGATCGACGGCACGGTGCCTCCCGAGGTCCTGGCCAAGGTGCAGGCGCTGCCGCAGGTGAAGCAGGCCAAAGCGCTGATTTTCTGAGGCGCGGAATTACCGAGTGACTTACCCTCCGGGGGAGGGTGCGTCAGTATTTTGGTTGCGTCCGCAAAATATCTGTACGAATACGGTGCCAGGCGCCACAATCAAACGATCTCTAAAGGGAGGAAAAAATGCGTGAAGCCGTCATTGTTTCTTATGCGCGTACGGGCTTGGCGAAATCCGGGCGCGGCGGGTTCAATATCACCGCACCGATGTCGCTCGCGGCCCACGCGATCAAGCACGCGGTCGAGCGTGCCGGCGTCGACAAGGATTACGTCGAAGACTGCTATCTCGGCAATTGCGCGCACGGCGCGCCCAATATCGGCCGCCAGGCCGCATTGCTCGCCGGCCTGCCGAAGTCGACGGCCGGCGTGTCGGTGAACCGCTTCTGCTCGTCGGGGCTGCAAACCATCGCGATGGCGGCCAACTCGATCCGCTCGGACGGCGCCGACTGCATCGTCGCCGGCGGCGTCGAGAGCATCTCGATCCCCGGCGGCGGCACGCCCAAGGAATCGATCGATCCGGACCTGCTCAAGACCGCGCCCGACATCTTCATGGCGATGATCGACACCGCCGACATCGTCGCCGAGCGCTACAAGGTCAGCCGTGAGTATCAGGACGAATATTCGCTGGAATCGCAGCGCCGCATGGCGGCCGCCCAGCAGGCCAACAAATTCAAGGACGAGATCGTCCCGATGAAGACCAAGATGAAGGTGGTCGACAAGGCGACCAAGGCCGAGAGCATCGTCGACTATGTCGTCGATCGCGACGAGTGCAACCGGCCCGACACCACGAAGGAGGGCCTTGCCAAGCTCGAGCCGGTGAAGGGCCCCGGCAAGTACATCACCGCGGGCAATGCCAGCCAGTTGTCGGATGGCGCGGCCGCCGTCGTTTTGATGGAAGCCAGGGATGCGGAAAAGCGCGGCCTTGAGCCGCTCGGCCGCTTCGTCGCCTGGGCGTCGGCGGGCTGCGAGCCGGACGAGATGGGCATCGGCCCGATCTACGCGGTGCCGAAGCTTTTGAAGCGCACCGGCATGAAGCTCGACGACATCGACATCTGGGAGCTCAACGAGGCCTTTGCCAGCCAGTGCCTCTACTCGCGCGACCAGCTCGGCATCGATCCCGAAATATATAATGTCAACGGCGGCTCGATCGCCATCGGCCACCCCTTCGGCATGACCGGCGCGCGGTTGACCGGCCACATCCTCCAAGAGGGCCGTCGGCGCAAGGCCAAGTGGGGCGTGGTGACGATGTGCATCGGCGGTGGCCAGGGCGGCGCGGGCCTGTTCGAAATCTATAGCTGAGCTCTTCCGCTGGGCACGGAAATGTCCAGCAACAAATCGTCACGAACCGGCAGCACGGCGCGCTGATCGCCGTGCTGCCCTTATTATTTGTTTTATCACTTCCTCGCGACATGCGACTTTTTACCTCGCTTCTGTGACACGGCGCACTGTGGTGGCGCCTTACGGATACCTCAATCGAACCCGTTGTTTGGTCGAAGCGTCTAACCGCTGCCGTTGCTGTGACCTTTCGCGCGTGGTCGCACTACCGGGGCGATGTGTTGCGCGCAGCGCGCGAGATATTTGCCGGAGGGAAGTCATGCGAATGATTGCGAACTATCTTGTCACGACGAGCCTTGTCGTTGTTGCGGCGCTTGCCGCGGCGCCGGCGCGGGCAGCCAATATGGATGCCGCGTCGGCCATCGATGCCGTCACCGTCTATCCCGACGGCGCCAGCGTCACGCGCGTCATCACGCTCGATCTTGCTGCCGGCGACACCACGCTCGTGGCCAAGGATTTCCCGCTGGCGCTCGATCCGTCGTCGCTGCGGGTCGAAGGTGTTGCGGAGGCGAAACTCACGATCGGCGCGATCGATGCCAAGCCGCCGCGCGCCGCACCTCCGGTCAACCAGTCCGAAATCGACAAGCGCATCGAAGCGCTGAAGGACGAGCGCGACAACCTCCAAGGCGCGATCACCGCCGCCGAGGCGCGCCGCAAATTCGCCGAGCGTTTTGCGGAAACCTCTCCGGCCGGGATTGGCGAAAAGGGCGAGGCGCGTCCGATCGCGGAGTGGCGCGCAGCGTTTGCGGCGGTCGCGGACGAAGTCGCGAGCGCCGACACCGCGATCCGCGACGCCGAACGCAAGCAGCGCGACATCGATCGCGAGATCGCGCGGCTGGAATCGGATCGCGCGATCAAGCCGCCGAGCAAGCTCGAGGTCCGGATCGATCTTGCGAGCCCCGCCGCCGCCAAGGCGACCTTGCGGGTGACTTATGCTGTCCGCAACGCGCACTGGACGCCGCTCTACGATGTCCGTCTCGACACCGGCGCCAAGGACCGCAAGCCGGCGCTCGAACTGGTGCGCCGTGCCGAAATCACCCAATCAACCGGCGAGGACTGGTCGAACGTCGAGCTTGACGTATCGACCGTCCGCATCGCCCGCGGCGGCAGCGCGCCCGATCTGAATTCCCTGGTCGTGCAGTACCCGCAACCTCCGCAAGCGCCGCGCGGGCTGGCGGGGGCCGTCTCGGATTCGAACAAGTTTCGCTCGATGGCGCCGGCGCCAGCGCCCGAGGAGCCGCAGTCATTCGCAAAGCGCGCCGAACGCGCCGACGAGCAGCAGGCCACGGCCGAAATCGGCGCCTTCCAGGCGACGTTCCGGATTCCGGGACGCGTCAGCGTCGGCGCGAGCGAGGGCACCAAGAGCCTGCGGATTTCCACCGCGACGATTGCGCCCGATCTCGTCGTCCGCTCCGCGCCGGTTGTCGATCCGACCGCGTTTCTCGAGGCAAGCTTCGTGCAAAGCGAGGACGCGCCATTGCTGCCGGGCCGGGTCGCGATCTATCGCGACGGCGCGTTTGTCGGCCGTGGCAAGATGGCGGCGGCCGGCAAGGATGAAACGGTGCGGCTCGGCTTCGGCGCCGACGACAAGGTCAAGATCGAGCGCGCGGTGATCAAGCGCAACGAAGGATCGGCCGGCCTGATCGTGACATCGAAGACCGACGAGCGCTCGTTCAAGACCAGCGTGCGCAACGGCCATGATTTTCCGATCAAGGTTGCGATCGAGGATCAATTGCCGGTCAGCGAAAACGAGGACATTGTGGTCGAGATGCTGCCGTCGACGACGCCTCCGACCACCACCAATCTGCGCGACAAGCGCGGCGTGCTCGAATGGGCACTCGAAGCCAAGCCCGGCGAGGTCAAGGACGTAACCTTCGCATGGCGCGTGCGCTGGCCCAAGGACAAGGGCGTCGTCATGATCCCGGCCGGCTGAGCGGGGCGAGAGAGAAGAGAGAAGGACTAGACTAGCTGTTCGGGCCGCGGTCCATGCCGACCGGCTGCCAGCGGCGCAGCGTGGTATTTTGCAGGACCGACGGGTTGACGCAGCTGACCGGCCACATGCCCTGAAGCACCAGCGACAATTCGTAGCCGACGCGGCGCTTGCGGGCCTCGTCGAAACGCGCGGAGGCCGAGGCGACATGGGCGGTCAACGTGACATTGTCCATGCCCAGCATCGGGTTGTTGTGGGATGGCGGCTCCTTCTCCAGCACGTCGAGCGCGGCGTGCGCGATCCAGCCTTCCTGCAACGCCTTGATCAGCGCCTCCTCATCGACGGTGGCGCCGCGTCCGGTGTTGATGAAGATCGCGCTCTTCTTCATTTGCTTGAAATGGTTTTCGCCAAGCATGTGATGCACCTCGGGGCGCGCCGGGGCATGCATCGACACGAAATCCGATTGCGACAGCACTTCGGACAACGTCGCCGGCAGCACGCCGTGGTCGGAAATCAGCATCTCCTGGATGAAGGGATCGTAGGCCATCATCCGAAGGCCAAAGGGCGCGGCGCGCTTGGCGACCGCACGCGCCACCCGGCCGAACGAGATGAAGCCGAGCGTCTGGCCCATCAGGCGTGGGATTTTCAACAGCGCCGGACGGCCCTCGGTCCAGCGGCCTTCGCGGACCATCTTGTCCTGCTCGACCAGCCGGCGAAAACCTGCAAGCAGCAGCATCATGGCGTGGTCGGCGACTTCCTCGATAAAGGTGTCGGGGACGTTGGTGACGGGAATGCCGCGCGCGGTGGCCGCCTTGACGTCCACGCTGTCGACGCCGACGCTGCCGAGCGTGATGACCTTGCAGTTCTCGAGCGCGTCGATCACCGTTTTGGTGATCGGCATGCCCTTGGCATAGATGGCGTCCGCGGTCCGCGCGGCGGCAATGAATTCCGCCTCATTGGCCGGCGCCTCGACGATCTCGGCATCGATCGGGTCGAGCGCCTCCTTCTCGTAGGCATAGCCGCCGCCGGCGACCGTGAAGCTTGCGCCTTTCGGCGTCACCACCCTGAATTTCGACATTTGTGGCTCCCGATTTGACCTTTCGGTGTTGGTTGGTTGAGGCCGACGACCGACCGGCGCCGCCGGTTCTTTAGGCATCCAGACGACCTTCGCCAAAACCCCTGCGGTACGGATTTCTACCGAGGGAACATCGTAACCAAGCGCTAAAGATTTTCACTATATCGTGAGACGAATCACTCTGCCAATCGCGCTTGCATCCCCCCGGAGAAGCCACCGTGAACCTGAACAATCTGAAGATCACCCCCAAACTTGGCATTTTGGTCGGCGTGACCCTGTTCGGCCTCTGCATTGCGGGCGCTCTGGCCGGCTATCTGATGCAGCGCGAGATGCTGGAAGCGCGCATCGACCAGACCAAGGCGATTGTCGAAATGGCCCGCAACATGGCGGCCGGATTGAAGAAACAGGTCGATGCCGGCGAGCTCACCAAGGAGGCAGCACTTGCCGAACTTGGCCGTCGCGCCAATTCGATGACCTACGACAAGGGCTCGGGCTATCTATTCGGGACCACCTATGACGGCATCACCGTCTTGGCGCCCGATCCAAAGCAGGTCGGCACCAACCGCATGGACGTCGTCACCAACGGCAGGAAGCTGTCGCGGGAAATCATGGATGGCGTCAAGGCCAACGGCGAAATCCTGCTGACTTATGAATATATGAAGCCCGGCGAGGAAAAGCCGATCCGCAAGATCGGCTACGCCGTCGCCGTCCCCGGCTTTGACATGTATCTCGGCACCGGCGCCTATCTCGACGATCTCGACGCCAAATTGAAGCCGATCGCCTGGCTGTTGGGGCTTGCCACACTCGGCATCGCGATCGTGGCCGGCAGTATCGCCTGGCTCATCGGTCGCAGCATCTCCAGGCCGCTCGGTCAGCTCGGCGCCCGCATGCATGCGCTGGCCAATGGGACACTGGAAGGGGATATCCCGGGGCTCGGGCGCGGCGACGAGATCGGCGCGATGGCGGCAACGGTTCAGATCTTCAAGGACAATGCAATGCGCATCCGCGGGCTGGAGAAGGCGGAGGCGGAGACCCAGGCACGCGCCGCGGCCGAGCGCCGCGCGGCCATGGAAGGCATTGCCAGCGACTTCGAGCGTAGCGTCAACGGCATCGTCCGTTCGGTGTCGTCGGCGGCCGCAGGCATGCAGACCACCGCGCAATCGATGACGGCGACCGCAAGTGACGCCAGCGCGCGCGCCGCGACCGTCGGCGCCGCCTCCGACAGTGCATCGACCAATGTCGGAACCGTCGCAGCCGCGGCCGAAGAACTGTCGAGCTCGGTCACAGAGATTTCACGGCAGGTGACGCGATCGAGCGAGATCGCCAACAAGGCGGTCAGCGACGCCGAGCGCACCAACGCCACCGTGCAGGTCTTGTCGACCGGTGCCGAGAAGATCGGCGAAGTCGTAAAACTGATCCACTCGATCGCAGCCCAGACCAATCTGCTCGCGCTGAACGCGACCATCGAAGCGGCACGCGCCGGCGAATCCGGGCGTGGCTTCGCGGTCGTGGCCTCCGAGGTGAAGGCGCTTGCCAACCAGACCGCCAAGGCGACGGAAGAAATCTCCGCCCAGGTCGCGGCGATGCAGGCCTCCACCAGCGATGCCGTCAGCGCCATCAACGGCATCACCCAGACCATCGCCCAGATGAGCGAGATCACGGTGAGCATTTCGACCTCGATCGAGCAGCAGGGCGAGGCGACGCGCGAGATTGCGCGCAACATTCAGCAGGTTGCGGCCGGATCGAGCGAGATCAGCGCCCATATTGGCGGCGTCACCACGGCCGCGGCGGCGACCGGCTCGGCGGCCACCGACGTGCTCTCCAATGCCCGCGAGCTCGACAATCAGTCGGGCATGCTGCGCAACGCGGTCGACGGCTTCCTGGCCAAGGTCCGCGCGGCGTAGCGCAAGCTGGTTATTTCTGCGGGCCCGACAGCGAGATCTCGCGCTCGGCGCGGAACACGTTGCTGTAGAGGTTGGCGATCCATTGCCGCCCGCTCGAGGTGACGTTGAGGTAGCGGATCGCGGTCTGGACATGCGGCGCCACGCTGTTCCAGTAAAATTGCGGATAGAGATTGACAAGGTCCGCGGGCGAGGAATAGCCGAGCTGCCGGTTCACTCCGGCTTCTTCGAACTCATGATAAAGCGCATTGGCTTTGCGAATGTAATGGGGATCGCCGAGCTGACCGATCAGATCGGCAGCGCGCAACAGCGCGGCCTCCTCGTCGAACTCCTCTTCTTCACTCGGAAAGCTTGACGGAAATCGCGTCCCCTCGACGGCGCGCGCGATGCGCCGCTTGTCCAGCGCCGCGATGCCTTCGACCCGCTCCATCACGTACATCTTGGAGCGATCGACATGATAGGGCAGCAATGCCGCGTCCGACGATCCGCGCGGCAGCGCAACCTTGCGCCCGGTGGGATCGACGAGATAGCCGTCATGGTCGTCGGCCCGGAACAGTCCGCGGACATAGCCGATGTCGTGGGTCAGGCAGGCGATGATCACATGGGCGTAGTCTTCGGCCGGCATATGGGTGTGCAGCGCGCGGCCGCGCAGGATGTCGTGCCCGGCCAATGTCACAAGCATGGTGTGCTCGACATTGTGATAGAGCGCGTCGCTGTTGCCGATGCATTCGAGGGCAATCCGGGCGATCGACGGCACCATCTCGACGAGATGCGCCTGCGACGAGCCAAAACGGCGGCGCATGTAGTTTGCGAGGAATTCGCCCAATGCGTCGGCTGCAAGCTCCGGCACGGTAATCATCGCGATGGCCCCCGGATATCGCGGGCAACGGCAAGCGGTGGCCCGCACATCGGTCCAGCCTAGCGCGGCCATGTGACACAATCGTTGCAGCGGTCGAGATCGCGTCAGGCCTGGCCCGCGCTGCTCTGCCGCCGCGAGGCGACGAAAACGCCTGATAGTACCAGCGCAAAGCCGATGATGTGAAACGCCTGCGGGTGTTCGCCGAGAAAGACGATCGCCATGATCGAGCCGAACACCGGCACTACGTGAAAGAACGGCGCGGCGCGGTTACAATGTCCTGTGCTTTTCGCGATCAGGGAGAGGTTGATGGGCGTGGATCTACTGAATGTCGAGGGGTTGAAGGCGCTGGACCATCAGGGGCCGATCGTGATGGTGAACCTGATGCGGTTTCGCGAGCGCTCGCTCGACGGCGAGGGCAGCGGCTGGGATGCCTATCTTCGTTACAGCGCCCTGACGGTGCCGATGATCAAGGCGCGCGGCGGCACGCTGTTGTGGACCGGCGAGGCCAAGGCCGTCGCGCTGGGTGAGCAAGACGGCAGCGCCTGGGATTATCTGGCGCTGGTGTACTATCCTTCGCTCGCAGCCTTCATCGACATGATGACATCGGCCGACTACGAAAACATCTGCGATCCGCATCGCCGCAACGGATGCGCCGAGCATGTCATCCTTGCGACCACCGAGGCCTACAGCAAATTCAGGATCAGCTAGCGCTCCGCTCAAGCGGATCGAGCGCGCGGTGGCAGGCTGAGCGCACGAGATCGCATGCCTCGCTCGTGGAGCGGCCCACCCGCAGCATCGCGAACATCGCGCAGCTTGTGAGCGCGAAGATCATGTCGACGGCGTCCTGCCGCGACCGGCGCGACGCGGCGTTTGCGGCTATTCGATCGACCAGAACCGTCAGCGCCTTCCGCCGCCGCTCATTGCGTTCGATCAGGGCGATCGCGAATTCGGGGTCGGTCGCCATCGCGTCATGCAGCCGGCCAATGGCAGGATCCCGGCTCCAGAAGGCGCAGAAGATCTCGACCATGGCGTCCAGCGCCGCGCGCGGATCCGGTATCGCCATCGCCTGTGCAATCCGGGCAAGGCCGCCCTGGCGTGCGATGTCGTCGAACACGGCCTCCAGCAAGGCGCGCCGCGATCCGAATTGATTGTAGACGGTGAGCCGCGTGACGCCCGCCGCCTTCGCCACATTGTCGAGCGAGAAGCTCGCGATGCCCGCATCCTCGCGCAAGCATCTCCCCGCGGCCTCGATGACACGATCCCGTGTCTCGGCCGCCGCCGCGGCGCGGACGGAACTCACATAGGTGCGTCTCGCATGGGTTCGCCTTGGCATCCGCTTGCCAACCTTCTGACATATTAATTATACATATTGTATATCTAATTGCAACGTCGATCTTGGAGCGGCCTCATGCAGATTGCACTCGTCATCGTCCTGTCCCTTCATGTCTTGTCCTCGGTGTTCTGGGCCGGCTCGAGCTTCACACTGGCGCGAACCGGTGGTGCCGGCGGCGAACTCCTGTTCGGTCCACAAATGGGCGCGGCCGGGGTCGCCATTCTGACCGGGGGCTATCTCGGTCACCTGGTCCACGCCGGCACATTTGGCACGGCCGAAACGATCCTTGCCGTCGGCGCATTCTGCGCGCTGGTCGCCGCCGGGGTTCAGGTCTCGATCGGCGGCCGCGCGATCAGAACCTTGCGCAACGGAACGGTCGACGGGCCGGCGGCGCGGTCGCGGATCGCCACGGCGCAGCGCGTGGCGGCGGCCCTGCTTGCGGTGACGGCGCTATGCATGGGAGCTACGCGCTACATCTGAGGGATTTGCGAAACTAGCGCGCCTGCTGGCGGGACGCGACAAAGACGCCTGATAGCACCAGCGCAAAGCCGATGAGGTGGAACGCCTGCGGGCGCTCGCCGAGAAAGACGATCGCCATGATCGAGCCGAACACCGGCACGACATGAAGGAACGGCGCGGCGCGGTTGGCACCGATCAGCTGCACGCCGCGATTGAAGCACAGATAGGCCAGCGTCGAGGGAAACACCGCGACGTAAAACAGCGTCAGCAGGTTGGCGGTGTCGAGCGCCATCAGCGGGCGCGAGAACGATTCCCAGATCAGGAGCGGGATCATGCATGCCGCGCCGCAGCCGAAGGTGAAGGCGACAAACGACAGGCCGTGAATCGCCGGACGCTTCAGCGTCAGCACCGCGTAGAGGCCGAAGATAACCAGCGCGACCATGAAGATGAGGTCGCCCTCGTTAAATTGGATGGTTGAAAGCGCGGTGAGGTCGCCGTGCAGCAGGATCACCAGCACGCCGGTCAGCGATACGAGAACGCCGATGGCTTGCGCCAGCGTCAATCGCACACCGAACAGGATCAGCGACCACACCGCGACGATCAGGGGGCCGGCGGATTGCAGCAGCAGCGTGTTCAGCGCCTGGGTGTGTTCGAGCGCCCAGTATTGCAATGCGCTGAAGCCGCCGATGCCGGTGATGGAGAGAGCGACCATCGTGCCGAGCCTGGCGCGGATGGCAGGCCGGTCGCGCTCCAGATGCTTCCAGGCAAAGGGAAGGATGAGGAGAAACGCCAGCGACCAGCGCAGGAACGACAATGTCACCGGCGGAATATGTCCGGCGGCGAGGCGGCCGACGATGGCATTGCCGGCCCAGAACAACGCCGTGATCGAGAGCAAGAGATAAGGCTGGTTGACGAGCCAGTTCCTGGATGGCGCGGCGCTCGGGGCTTGATCGGAAGCGGACATGTGGGCGTCGGGCGCTCGTTATTATCGGTTCAATGCGCCGCGGCCCGGCCCGGCGTGCGCCGCCAGGCCGGTGATTCTGGCCCGGCCCGCACCACAGACACGGATTTTCGCAACCCGGCAATGGCGGCGGACGCATCGCGACCATGCATCCGCCGGTAATGGCTGCCGTTACGTTGAAAAGGAAAGCTTGAGGGTGCGCTAGCCGGCGTCGCCGTGTCGGTTGGCCTGGCGGCGGACCATCTGCTCGGCGAGGTGTATCAGCATCCGCTTGCTACGATGGTCGTGCAATTCGCGAAACGCCCGCAGCAGCCGCAGATCAAGCAGCGATTGCAACGAACCGCCGCTTTGTTCCGGCGAATGGTCTTGCCTGGTATCTTGCCTCGTCTCTTGCTTGGTCTCCTGCCTGGTCTCCACGGAGCTTCGCACGAAATTCGGCGGAAAGCCGAGCGCGTCGGCGATCTGCATCAGGCGGCCGGCTGCCGCCCTCGAGGCATCGCCGTCTGCGGACGTCTGCTTGATCGCGGCGCCGAGCACTTCGGCGAGATCGCTTTGCGAAAGCCCGATGGCAAGCCATCTGGCTTTCACAAGCTGATCGATGTGCCCGTCGGTCGCGTTGCCTGTCATTGATCGGTCCCGTTGGCGCGATCGGGAAAAATCCGCACGACTTTCGGACGCGACACCTTCTTGAAGCCGGCAAACAGGTTCACCAGAGGCTCGGCTTCCTTGTAGGCCTTCTGTAGATCCTTCGGGTGCACGAACTCGTCGCGGAACCAGGGATATTTGCGTCCGTCGAAAGATTGCACGGTCCAGTCGATCAACTGCCTGACTCGGGCGATCTTCTTGGCGTCGGGATGATAGGCAAGCCAGATATCGAGTTCGAATTGAACGCCGATATCGAGCGGTATCAGCGGGTCGCCAAGCGCCGGCACATACGTCGGCAACCAGCCGATGCCGGCGCCCTTGGCGATCGACCACAGATGCGCGGTCGAGACATTGTTGCGCATCGCGACGAAGCCGACCTGCTCGCGATCCGAATATTTCGCGTACATCTCCTTGGCTTTGGTCTGCTCCGCGTCCTGAATGACGATGCGATGGTTTTGACGGATGTCGTCGGCATTCTTCGGCATGCCGTAGACTTCGACATAGGACGGGCTCACGAACGGCATGATGTGAAGCCGCCCGATTTTGAGGCGCTTCAAATCGGGCTGGTCGGGATGTTCAAGCTGCACGGCGATGTCGGCTTCCAGGCGCATCACATCGGCCGAGCGCATCTCGCACTTCAGATCGACCAAAAGCCCCGGATAGGCTCTTTGAAACTCCACTAGCCGCGGCGCGAGCCAGAACGTGCCGAGCCCCTCGGTGACGGCGATCCGCACCTCGCCGCTCAACGAAGGCGTCGCCTGGTTGAGTGCGACGTCGAGACCGAACGAAGCCTCTTCCATCCGCTTGGCCGCTTCCAGAACCTGCAAGCCCTCCCGCGTCAGCCGGATGCCGTCGACATGCCGGGTCATCAGCGTCGTCTTGTAGGCGCGCTCCAACAGCGAAATCCGCTTGCTTAGGAAGTTCGCGGACATATTCAATTGTTCGGCGGCAGCGCGGAAACTGCCGATCCGCGCAACCTCCAGGAATATGCGAACCAGGTCCCAGTTCGCCATCCGCCCCGGGGTATGCGCACCGTTGTGCGCACCCCTGCGCTCAGGTGAGTGCATACAAACCGCCTTTATCGTTCTTTCATTATTCATTGCAGAAATACGGCCGTTTCACAACCAAGAGACGACAAAATGACCGCGCTCGACCTCGGCTTAATACGCAAAACCGCCAGCGGACGTGCCTCGCAAGACACCCCCGCCACGTTCTCCCTTGACCGGATGACGGCGCTGCAGCTCGCCAAACGCACGGTGATCTTCAACGTCGATGCCACCAGCATCGCTTCGCTCATCGATGCGGCGCGCGAGGATATTCCCGGCCTCACCTCGAACCAGATGTTCCAGTCGGTCGCCAATCATAACCCGGATACGTTCTGGGCGATCGCGAAACGGGACCGGTTCAATATCGCCGCCCCCAAGGGGGATGGCTTTCTCGCGGTGCTGCCGCTGACGCATGAAGGCACGCGGCGATTGATCGACGGCAGGCTCAATACCAAGAAGCCGGAGCTCTGCTACATCGCGCGGCAATCGGAACGGCCGGCCGGCATCTATGTCTGGGCGATTCACGCCAAGGGCACGATCGCAGCCGCGATCCCGCTGGTGCTGCAAAAGTTCTCCACGCCGCTCTATCGGGGCGTCAACATCTATTCGCGTCCGGTGACCAAGGGAGGCTTGAGGGTGCTGGAGCCGCTCGGGTTTTCGCCGGGCGCGCATTACGACGGTCTGTTCACGCCGAACCTGCAGATGTTCGATCGCTCCGGCGACGTTCCGGTGCAGGCCGCAGCGCATGATCCCGTCACCGTCGAGGTGGTGCGGTCGATGGACGAGATGGCGCGCGTGATCGCGATCCGCGGCGCGATCTACATGGCCGAGCAGCGATGCCCGTTCGAGGAGGAGTTCGACGGCAATGATTTTTCCGCCACCCATCTGATCTGCCACAAGGACGGCGAGCCGGTCGGATGCATGCGGATCAGGTATTTTGCCGGCTTTGCCAAGCTTGAGCGGCTGGCCGTGCGCCACGAAGGCCGCGGTGGCGGCCTTGCCGGGCGAATCCTTGACGCGGCGGTCGATCTCTGCCGCAAGAAGGGCTACAGCGTGCTCTATGCGCACTCGCAAAAGCGCTACCTCAAGGTGTGGGAGTCGCGCGGCTTCAGGCGGATGGGCGGCCGCGAGCTGGTGTTCTCCGATTTCGACTATGTCGAGGTCAAACTGGAAACCGAGAAGCACCCGCAAAGCATCACGCTCGACGACGATCCCTATGTGCTGATCCGGCCCGAGGGCCGCTGGGATACGCCGGGCATTCTGGAGAAATCGTCGAGCCGGGGCGTCTGCAACGCGGCGGACGCAAGATGAGCTCGGTCATCGATCTCAGAACCTATCTCGGCGCCTCGAGCAGCCGCCTTCTGGTGATGGTCGACTTGCAGGAGCGAAACTACGAGGAGCTCGCGCGCGAGCGCGCCTTTGATCTCGCGCGCTCGCTGGAAAACTGCATGTCCGCGATCACGCATGCACGTAACATGGGACTGCCGATCGCCTTCACCAGGCACGCCGAGCCTGACGGATCGATCGAGCGATCGGCGGCGTGGATTTCGGGCTTTGAGCCGAAGCGCTCGGACATGGTGTTCGAGCGGCAACAGCCGTCCTGTTACGCCAATCAGCTCTTTGACGACGTGGTTTCGCGGGCCGGCGGCTTTGCGATCGGCGGCTTTATCGCGGAAGAGACCCGCCTTGCAACCGCGATCGACGCGTCGCTGCGTGGCCACCGCGTTACCTTCTTGAGCGACGCGTCGGTCGGCCGCGGCTGGCACGACGACGCCGATGCGCAGTCCGTGCCCGTCGTCGCCCCAGGCGCCATGGAATTGTTCGCCGACATCGCGACCACGCGGCACTGGCTGGTCGCGACGTCGCCGCGAAGTCTCAAAGGACAGCGGCATGGACGAGTTTAGCGCCCATCGTCTACGTAATGTCATCCCGATGCTGATCCAGCAGCGCAACGCCGTTGTTTCCGGCGGCGTGCCGCTCGCGGGTCATCTGATCGACCTCGCGATCATGCAGGTCCGCCTCGCGCTTCACGACATCTCCGAGGAGGAGTTGTCGGAATTCTCCAATCTACTGAGCCGGGATATCGAACGGTCGAACTGATCGGGGAGCAGATGCCGGGCCGAAGGTGGATCATTCTGGCAATCCTGTTTGCGGCGCGCGCGGCAACCGGCTTCCAGTTCCAGTCGGTCGGATCGTCCGCGCAGCTCTTGATGCGGGACCTTTCGATCGACTATTCCGAAATCGGCGCGCTGCTCGGCGCCTATCTGCTGCCGGGTGTCGTCGTTGCCTTTCCGGCCGGGTTGCTCGGCCGGCGTTTTCGGGAGAAGACGCTCGGGCTTGCAGGCCTGGCGCTGATGGTGATCTCGGGCGTGGCGCTCGCCTCGTCGGAGAGTTTTCTTGTGGCGCTGGTCGCGCGCACCGTCGGCGGTGTCGGCGCCACCATTGTCGTGCTGGTTGCCACCAAGATGACGACCGACTGGTTCGATGCCCGCGAAATCGTGCTGGCGATGTCGATCCTGCAAATGAGCTGGCCGTTCGGGGCGATGCTGGCGCTGCCGATCCAGGCCTTTGTCGCGCAGATGTGGGGATGGCCTGCGGTCATGATCTCGGGCGCGCTGTGCGCCGGCGCGGCGCTCGTTGCGTTCAACTTTGTCTCGCCGTCACCGCAAGCGATGCAAGCGGCAACGATCGACCAAGCGAGGCTTCCGGGCGCGGTGCTGCTGCCGGTCACGATCGCCGGCATCGTCTGGGGCGCGATGAATCTCGCCTGCATCCTGTTCTTCAGCTATGCGCCGCTGTTGCTGACGGCGCGTGGATCGTCGCCGACCGCGGCCGCGTCGCTGACGAGCCTTGCGATCTGGCTCACGATCCTTGCGATCCCCTCCGGCGGCTATCTCGTTCACCGGCTGGGCAGGCCGATCGCGGCGATCGCGGTCTGTGCGCTGATCGCAGCTTGTGCGCTGACGCTGTTTGTCGGCGGTATCTATCCGACGATTTCCTGCCTGATGTTCGGGGTGGCGGTCGGTCCATTGTCCGGCGCGATCCTGTCCTTGCCTGCGCAGGTCCTCAAAGCGGGCCAGCGTTCGGTCGGCTTCGGCGTGTTCTACACCCTCTTCTACGTCTTGATGGCGGTCGGGCCTTCGCTGGTGGGCCGGCTACAGGATTTTTGGCAATCGCCGTCGGCCGGATTGATCGCGGCGGCCGCACTATTGGTCGTCGCGGTGCCGCTGTCGCTTTCGTTTGCCTCGCTCGCAAACCGGCGGCAAATCGCCGACCACAGCCTTGAAACGGAATGGCGCGCCGCCTCGTAGACTGGTCGTGGCGCGCGAGGCGCCGCAGGGCGCCGATCACGCCATCGTCTGGACACAAATTTTACGGGGATATCAATAGCTTGGAAGCCCCCTGGAGGCGTCTTCGAGGGCCCTTCTTGCTTGCGTAGCTGACCCGCTTCCTTTATCCGGTGGGGCTGCCTCGCATGCGAGCGGCCCCGGCCGTGATTTTGGCTGGGCGGCATGATCCGGAAAAAGCATGCCCTCGGACTTCGGTCTCGAGGGGAGACCGGTTTTCCGAACGGGTCATGCTCGTGTGATGATAGTTGCAAAGGGAATACCCGCGAATGGCCAATGTTGTCGTCGTCGGCGCCCAATGGGGCGACGAAGGGAAGGGCAAGATCGTCGACTGGCTGTCGGAGCAGGCCGACATCGTCGTCCGCTTCCAGGGCGGCCACAATGCCGGCCACACCCTCGTCATCAACGGCGAAACCTACAAGCTTGCGCTATTGCCCTCGGGCGTGCTGCGGCCTTCCAAGCTTGCCGTGATCGGCAACGGCGTGGTGTTCGATCCGCAGGCGTTCCTCGATGAGGTCGCCAAGCTGCAAGGCCAGGGCGTCGCCATCAGCCCAGACAATCTTCGCGTCGCCGAAAACGTCACGCTGATCCTGCCCCTGCATCGCGAACTCGACGCTTTAAGGGAATCCGGTAACGCCGTCACCGCGATCGGCACCACCCGGCGCGGCATTGGGCCGGCTTACGAAGACAAGGTCGGCCGCCGCGCCATCCGCCTGATGGACCTCGCCGATCTCGATACCTTGCCGCACAAGATCGACCGCCTGCTGGCGCATCACAACGCGCTGCGGCGCGGGCACAATCTGGAAGAGATCGACGGCGGCGGAATTTTGCGCGAGCTGACAATGCTGGCGCCAAAGCTTCTTCCCTATGCCGAAACCGTGTGGCGGCTGCTCGACCTCAAGCGGCGCGAGGGCAAGCGCATCCTGTTCGAGGGCGCGCAGGGCGCGCTGCTCGACGTCGACCATGGCACCTATCCTTACGTTACTTCGTCCAACACGGTAGCGGCGCAGGCGGCGACCGGAACCGGGATGGGGCCGGGCGGGGTCGGCTATGTTCTGGGCATCTGCAAGGCCTATACGACCCGGGTCGGCCAGGGCCCGTTCCCGACCGAGCTGCATGACGAGATCGGCGAGGAGATCGGCCGGCGCGGCAAGGAATTCGGCGTCAATACCGGACGCAAGCGGCGTGTCGGCTGGTTCGACGCCATGCTGGTACGCCAGACCGTGCGGACCTCCGGCATCAACGGGTTGGCGCTGACCAAGCTCGATATCCTCGATGGCTTCCACTCCATCGAAGTCTGCACCGGTTATCGACTGGACGGTCGCGAAATCGACCATCTGCCGGCCGGCGAGGGCGCGCAGGCACGGGTGGTGCCGATCTATGAGACCATCGAGGGTTGGCGAGAGCCGACTGCCAATGCACGCTCCTGGGCGGATTTACCGGCCCAGGCGATCAAATATGTGCGCCGGGTCGAGGAACTGGTGGGATGTCCAATCGCCTTGCTTTCCACCAGCCCCGAACGCGAGGATACTATTCTGGTGCAGAACCCGTTCGAGGCTTAACGATTCGAGGCTTAACGAGATGTTACCGGGACGTGCGAATAGTTGAGTTGAAATGGCTGATTACTACCCGCTGATCGCCCGCGCCATTGCCGGACTGGACCCCAGTGCTCCCGGCGAGAGCCGCCGTGCGCTGTACGAGCGGGCCCGCGCCGCGCTGATCGCGCAGCTGCGCAGCGTGCAGCCGCCGCTCTCCGAATCCGAGATTACCCGCGAGCGGCTGTCGCTGGAAGAGGCGGTGCGCAAGGTCGAATCCGAGGCCGCCCAGCGCGCCCGTGACGCGCGCTCCGGCGGCGGCACCTCGCGCGGTGGCGACGCTTTCCGTCGCGCCAATGCCAATGCCCGGCAAGCGGAGGCACCGGCCGGCGCTCCGCCTTCGGCGCCGCCCGGGCGTCCGCGTCCACCTGGTCCGGCGCAACCGCCGCGCGACCAGCGCCCGCCGCTTGGCCAGGACGAGCGGGGCGACCCGCGGGCCCAGCGCAACCTTCGCCCCGAGCCTCCGCAGTCACCGCGGCCGCAACCGCCGTCCCAGCCGCAGGTCACGATGCAGGACCCGCAACTGCCGCCGGTCCGCGACCGCGCCGGACCGCCTGGTCGCCGCGGAGAGGCCGGTCCGCCGCCGGTGCCACAGGCCCCGGGCGTGCGCGGCTTTCGCGACATCACTGCGGACGCCGACGATCTCGGCCGCGCCGCGGCGCAAGCCAACCGCGCCGCGCGGAAAACCTATGCCAACGTGCCGTCGCCCTCGCCGGAATTCGACCGGCTCGAGCCGAGCATGGAAAATCGCGGCGCCGATCCCGAGGCACCTTATTCTTACGACGAATCGGTCGAGGAGGCCGAACGCTACGCGCCCCCGCCGCCGCGCCCGCGCATCGGGCGCGACGCCGATCGCGAGCCGAAGAAGCCCGCCCGCGCCGGCCAGGTGTTTCCGTTCAAGAGCGCGATCGCGATCGGCATCGTCCTGATCCTGGTGGGCGCCGCGATCCTGTGGGGCAGATCGGTGGTCTCCGGCGTGAGCGGCCTGTTCAAATCCTCACCGGTGGTGGAAGCGCCAAAGGACAACAACGCGTCGCTGTCGAAGCCGAAGATTCCCGATCGCGTCGGCCAGCCGTCGTCGTCGGACCAACCGGTCGCGCCGGTGGCGCAGCGCGTGGTGCTGTATGACGAGGATCCTTCCGATCCCAAGGGCAAACAGTATGTCGGCTCGGTGATCTGGCGGACCGAACCGATCAAGGCCTCCGGCAACCAGAAGGCCGACATCTCCGTGCGCGCCGACATCGACATTCCCGACCGCAAATTCAAGATGACGATGTCGTTCCGCCGCAACACCGATTCATCGCTGCCGGCGAGCCACACCGCCGAACTGACCTTCATCCTGCCGCCGGATTTCAATGGCGGCGGCGTCGGCAACGTGCCGGGCATCCTGATGAAATCCAACGAGCAGGCGCGTGGCACGCCGCTGGCGGGGCTTGCGGTAAAAGTCACCGACGGCTTCTTCCTGGTGGGCTTGAGCAATGTCGATAACGACCGCGCGCGCAACGTGCAGCTGTTGAAGGAGCGCTCGTGGTTCGACGTGCCGCTGGTCTATTCCAACCAGCGCCGCGCCATCATCGCGATCGAAAAGGGCGGCCCCGGCGAGCGCGCCTTCAACGACGCGTTTGCGGCGTGGGGAGAGTAGGCTAATCTCTTACGCGTTGTTGCTTGGCAAGATGCGCGAGGGGTCTCCCATGAAACGTTATCTGATTTTCGCGGCGGTGGGTCCGCTGCTCGGCGGGTTTTGGCTGCTGCTGACGACCACCTATCAGTCCGGCTACTGGAGCGACGTCAGCGGCGGGGAAGTCGCAAAACTGTTCAAGGTGTTTTTCACAACACTTCAATATAGCTATCTGTTCGGCATCCTGCCGG
>Ga0070717_10000877_pt1 | contig 19877 bp, 21 predicted proteins | sample LARL113metaG_FD_71366 | JGI IMG/M metagenome (GOLD analysis project Ga0070717, IMG submission 71366) | Corn, switchgrass and miscanthus rhizosphere microbial communities from Kellogg Biological Station, Michigan, USA - LAR L11-3 metaG | ecosystem: Host-associated > Plants > Roots > Rhizosphere ... | reverse complement strand
TACTCGCTCCCGTGCGGGACCTATCGTCGCCCGCCGACCTCGTCGATATGGCTCAAGAGGTCAGCGGGGTCTTCGTAAACGCGGATGGCGCCGGATTGCCGCAACTCATCCGGACCATAGCCGCCGCTGAGCAGTCCCACCCCCAGCGCCCGGCAGCGCGTGGCCGCAAGCATGTCCCAGATACTGTCGCCGACCACGATCGACCTCTCGATCGGCGCGTTGAGCCGAGCCGCCGCTGCCAGGAACAAATCCGGGTCCGGCTTGGCATATCTCACCTCGTCGCGCGTCACGACGGGGGTTTTGGTTGGATCGACACCGAGCGCGGCAAGGTTGACGACGGCCGTTTCCATCCGTCCGCTGGTCGCGATCGCCCATTGGATGTTGGCTTGGGTCAGGAAATCGAGTAATTCGCGCGCGCCAGGTAGCGGACGAATGGCATCGGCATGGCGCTGGTAAGCTTCAGCGTGGCCGCGCCGCAGCCGCTCGATGCGAACGGGATCGATGTCGCAGCCGGTCTCGCGCAACAATTGGTTAGTGAAGAGACCTCCGCTCATGCCGATCTTTAGGTGGATGCGCCAGACGGAAAGTTCGATATTCTCGGCGTCAAGCGCCGACTTCCAGGCAAGAACGTGTTGATAGACGCTGTCGACCAGCGTGCCATCGAGGTCGAAAAGAAAAACCGGTTCGATGCGCATTGGCAGAATCTCCTCATCGGAACTCGCTTCGCGCCTCACCTTCGTGCGGGCCGTTGCGACGGGACGGAGAATGGCGAATGGTGAGTAGCGAATAGCGAATAGGAAAAAGGCCACAAGCCTGGGCTATTAGCTACTCGCTATTCGCCACTCGCTACCTCATTTCTTCACCGTCTTCGCCGGCAGCTTCGGCGGCGGCGCGGCCTTCTTGGCCGGCCTGAGGCTATCGGTTTCGGCGGCCGTATTGATGTCGTCGGCGAGCTTGGCGACGCGGGCGGCGTTGCTGCCGAGGTCGCTCTCGAAATAGCGCGAGGCGGAGCGGATATCGACGCGGGCGTCATCGCCATCGGGCACGACGCGGATCGAGACATCTTCGCGGAATCCCATGATCGGCGTCCGCGCCACCGCCTCGATACGCCCGGGCTTAAGCGGCGGCTGCGGTGGGCGCTCGTCGATGACAAGCCATTTGCGCTTCTGGACCAGTCGCAGCGTGATCTCGTAGGCGCGTTGCACCGGGACCTGGATATCCACCGGCTCAATGTCCGGATAGGCCTTGCGCTGCAGCTCGGCGGAATAGAGTCCGGCGTAGACGGCCGTATTGGTGCCTTCGCCGGTGCGCAAACGCGCCAGAGCCTCGAAGCGCGGCGGGTCGATCGGGTCGGTGGTGATGTCGTGGATCGGCGGCAGCTTGCGGTATTGCAGGGCCAGATACGCGGGATAGGCGAGCACCAGTGCGTCGATCAGGAAAGCCAGCAGGATGCGGCTCATGCCGCGGGTTCCATTCTGCCAGATGGCGGCGAAGGCCGCGAACCCGACCAGGATTGAAAGTCCGGCACAGGCCAGCGCGCCGAAGAACGTCGCCAGCGCCGGCTTCATTTCCAGAAAACCAAAGCGGACGATCAGGATCGAGACCAGGACCGCGACCACCGAGAAGACTGCAAGATTGCGCGCCCAGTTGGCGAGGCTGGACACGGGCTCCGACTGATAGGGAGCGGAAAACCTGCGGGCCATCCCTGTGCCGTTCCGATGGTAAATCTGGTCGCTGCCGGGCCTAAGCCGGCAACCGGGCGCGCAGGTGACCTAGCGCACTTTCCGGGGCGCTGTGAAGCGGTTTGTGCCGGCAATTCTGCTTGCGTTCCGGCCGTAAAGCTGAGGCAAAAGGCGCGCCCCGCCGCGGCGAGGCGCGCTGTTGCTTGGAGCATGATCCGGAAAAGTGGGTACCGGTTTTCCCTGCGACAAACGCGGAACGCGTTTGCGCGGAGATCATGCTCAATAGTTAATGCGTGGCCGCCAGCGGGCAGGCGGAGTCGGCGAGCTTTCCGAACGCCTCCTCGCCGGACATGGTCTGCACCAAATGATAGTAGTCCCACGGATATTTCGATTCCTCGGGCTTCTTCACCTGCATGATGTACATCTGATGTTCCATCAGGCCGTCGGCGCGGATCTTGCCGCTGTCGGTGAACATGTCGTCGATCTTCACCTTGTGCAGTTCCGCCATCACCTTGTCCGGATCGGTGCTGCCTGCCGCCTTGACCGCGTTGAGATAGGTCGTTGTGGCCGAGTAGTAGGCCGCCTGGTTCATGGTCGGCTCGCGCTTGGTCTTCTCGAAATAGCGCTTGGCGAACGCCCGGGTCTTGTCGTTGAGGTCCCAATACCAGCCGGTGGTGAGATAGAGGCCCTGGGCGGTCTTCAAGCCCAGGCTGTGGATGTCGCTGATGAAGGCGAGCAGGGCGGCGGGCTTCATGGTCCGGGCGATGCCGAACTCATCGGCCGCCTTGATCGAGTTGGTGAAGTCGTTGCCGGCGTTGGCAAGCCCGAGCACCTGGGCGCCGGAGTTCTGCGCCTGCAACAGGTAGCTCGAGAAATCCGAGGTCGACAGCGGCACGCGCACCGCGCCGATCACCTTGCCGCCATTGGCTTCCACCACCTTGGAGGCAGCTTCCTGCAACTGCGTGCCGAACGCATAGTCGGCGGTGAGGAAGAACCAGGTCTTGCCGCCCTGGGCCACCATCGTCTTGGCGGTGCCGTTGCCGAGCGCTGTCGTGTCATAGGCGTAGTGCACGGTGTAGGGCGTGCAGTCCTTGCCGGTCAGCGACGCGCCGGCAGCCCCGATCGCGAAGAACGGCGTCTTCTTTTCCTTGGCGATCGTCGCCATCGCGATCGAGACGCCGGTGTTGGAGCCGCCGAGCACCATGGTCAGGCCGTCGCGGTCGGCCCATTCGCGGAATTTTTGCGCGCCGAGGTCGGGCTTGTTCTGATGATCCGCCGTCATCAGCTCGATCTTGTTGCCGAGCACGCTGCCGCCGAAATCCTCGATCGCCATCTTGGCGGCCTCGATGCCGCCCGGTCCGATCACGTCGGCATAGAGTCCGGACATGTCGTCGATATCGCCGATCACCACCTTGTTTTCGGCCGCGTGCGCGGTTGCCGTCATCGAAGCAAATAGCAGCCACGACAATGTGCGTAGCGCGATTGATTTTCTCATTCTGGATGTTTCCTTTATTTTTGCACCCTAAAAAAGTGGCGGCAAGTTAGGAAGCCGACGCGCCGCTTCCTATTGGCCTTTCGTCGCTGTCCGGCCGGTTAACCACGGCGATTGCTCAAGAAAAAGGCTCCTTCCAAGCAAAACGGCCTCCTCCCGCATGGGAAGAGGCCGGATCGGCGCACGCTTGATTGGGTTCCCTTATGCCGCCGCGTTCGGGAAGCGATAGCTCTTGAACTGATCGCGCAGCGCGGTCTTCAGGATCTTGCCGGTTGCGGTATGCGGAATGCCGTCGACGAAGGCGATGTCGTCGGGCATCCACCATTTGGCGATCTTGCCGTCCATGAAGCGCAGGATGTCCTCGCGGGTCGCGCTTTGCCCAGCCTTGAGCTGCACGATCAGGAGCGGCCGCTCGTCCCATTTCGGGTGATAGACGCCGATCACGGCGGCTTCGGCGACCGCGGGATGCCCGACCGCGAGATTTTCCAGATCGATCGAGGAAATCCACTCGCCGCCCGACTTGATCACGTCCTTGGAGCGATCGGTGATGCGCATGTAGCCGTGCGGGTCGATGGTCGCCACGTCGCCGGTGTCGAAATAGCCGTCCTCGTCGAGGATGTTGCTGTCGACGTGGAAGTAGGCTTTTGAGACCGCGGGGCCGGCCACCTTCAGGCGGCCGAACGTCTTGCCGTCCCAAGGCAGGTCGTTGCCGGCATCGTCGGTGATCTTCATCTCAACGCCGAACGGCGGGAAACCCTGGGTCTGCAGGATGTCGAGCCTTTCCTCCCCTTTGAGTTCGGCGAACGGCGGCTTCAGCGCGGCCAGCGTGCCGATCGGGCTCATCTCGGTCATGCCCCAAGCATGGCGCGTCGTCACGCCCATGTCGACGAACGATTTGATCATCGAGCGCGGCATCGCCGAGCCGCCGCAAACCACAAATCGCAGGTGCGGCAGTTTCAGGTTGTTGGCGGCCATGTGGTTGAGCAGCATCAGCCACACCGTCGGCACGCCGGCGGTATGCGTCACCTTCTCGGTTTCCAGGAGCTCGAAGACCGAGGCGCCGTCGAGCTTGGCGCCGGGGAATACCAGCTTGGTGCCCATCGAGGGCGCCGAGAACGCAATCCCCCAACTGTTGGCATGGAACAGGGGCACCACCGGCAGCATGGTATCGCCGGCGCCGGCGCCGAGCGCATCGCCGCTATTGGCCATCAGCGCATGCAGCACGTTCGAGCGATGCGAATACAGCACGCCCTTGGGATCGCCCGTGGTGCCGGAGGTGTAGCACATCGCGGCCGCGGTATTTTCATCAAACGTCTTCCATTTGAAATCGCCGTCGGCGTCGCCGATCCAGTCTTCGTAGGCGACCGCGTTCTTCAGCGTGGTCTGCGGCATGTGCGCCTTGTCGGTCAGCACCACAAAGCGCTCGACGCTGGGCAATTTGTCGGCGATCTTTTCCAGCATCGGCACGAAGGTGATGTCGGTCATCACGATGCGGTCCTGCGCATGGTTGACGATCCAGGCGATCTGGTCGGGGAACAGCCGCGGATTGACGGTATGGCAGATCGCGCCGATGCCCATGATGCCGTACCAGCATTCGAGATGGCGCCAGGTGTTCCAGGCGATGGTGGCGACGCGGTCGCCGAGCTTGATACCGTCGCGCTCGAGCACTTGCGAGACCTTCAACGCACGGTCGTGGATTTGCCTGTAATTGGTGCGATGGATCGGGCCTTCGACCGATCGCGTCACAACCTCCTGCGTGCCATGGATCGCTGCGGCGTGCTCGATAATACGGTGACAGAGCAGGGGCCAATCTTGCATCAAGCCAAGCATGCGAACGTTCCTCCTCGATATGTTTTCGCTGGTCGTGGTGTTCTTGGGAATTATGATGAACTTTAGCGCGGGGAACTCGCGGCGCAAATGGCCTTGTGACGAGCTTCCGCGCCCCCGCGCGGCGATGGTTACCGCGCTGGCCGTGCTGGCGGTATTTTGTGCGTGGCCTGAGCCGGCCACGGCGCGGAAGTCGACCCCCGACATTTTTGGCGACCTGTTCGGTACCCGCCGGGTCCACGTGCGCCGGCCGGTGCATGAGGCGCGGGTGCCGCCGCACGAGGCGCCAGTGCCGCTGCCCCGGCCGCGTCCGGTGGAGGCAGAAAAGCAGGTCAAGCCGGCGGAACCAGGAAAACCGGCGGTGGCCAATGTTCCCCCCACCGAACCCGAAAAACCGGCCGCGCCCCCTCCGCCGTCGGCCTGTCGGCAGGCGCTGACGGAAGAGATCGCGATCGCGCCCTCCATTCCCGACATTCACGGGCCCGGCGGGTGCGGCGGCGAGGACCTGGTGCGGCTGGAGGCAATCGTGCTGGCCGACAGGAAGCGGGTGTCAATCAGGCCGCCGGCGACCTTGCGCTGCGGGATGGCGTCCGCGGTCGCGGACTGGATCCGCACCGACATCGTGCCGCTGGCAGCTCAGCTTGGCAGCGAGCCGAGTGGTCTCGAGATTCTCGGCAGCTATGAATGCCGCGGCTTCAATGGCGTGCCTGGCGCGCCGCTCTCCGAACACGGCCACGCCAACGCGCTCGACGTGGGCGCAATAAAGCTGGCCAACGGGCAGTCGATCGGGCTGACCGATCGCACCGTGTCGCGGGAGTTGAGGGAGAGCGTGCTGCATTCGGTCTGTGCGCGGTTCATGACCGTGCTTGGTCCGGACTCCGACTGGTACCACGAGGAACACATCCATCTCGACCTGATGCCGCGCCACAACAACTACAAGATCTGCCAGTGGGACGTGCTGGACCCGCTGCCCAAGGTCGCGCCGCTGCTGCCGGTCGAGCGGCCCGACGAAGCGCCGCCGCGCAAGGTCGCGGGCAAGGATACGGACAAGGATGATGCGGACAAGTCCAACGCCGGGAAGCCGGCTGCCGCAAAGCCGGTGGCCGAAGAAAGCAAGCCGGCAACGACCGAGCCTCAAACCAAGAAGCCGGCGACAAAGAAGCCCGCAACAAAAAAGCGCCGGCAAAACCGGCGCTTTTGATATTTGCTCGCTGGATCGCCCCGTTACTGCATCAGGAAGCTGCTGCCGCCGCCTTGCAGCGCCATCTGCGAATTGTACGGGGAGTCGCCATGGTGCGGCTCCAGCACCACCACGATGGTGCCGACCTTGACCCGGTTATACAGGTCGATGGCGTCCTCATTGGTCAGGCGGATGCAGCCCGAAGAAATCGACGCACCGATATATTCCGGCTGGTTGGTGCCGTGAATCCGGAACAGCGTGTCCTTGCCGTTCGAATAGAGATACATCGCGCGCGAGCCCATCGGATTGTCCGGTCCCGGCGGCACGAAGGTCGGCACGCCGAGCCGTTCGATTTCGCCCTTGGTCGGATGCCACGGCGGCCACTCGGTCATGGCGCCGACTTTGGCGATGCCCGACCACGCCATGGCTTCTTCGCCGACGGTGATGCCGTAGCGGATCGCCTTGCCGCTATCGAGAACGTAATAAAGGTAGTGATTGTCGGAATCGACCACGATCGAGCCCGGCGCTTCCTTGCGGTGATATTCGACAATGGCGCGGCGGAAGGGCTCGGCGACCGGCGTATTGGTGTACCGGATCTTGGCCAGATACTCCTTGTCGCGCGGTTTGAAGCTGGTCGTATTGGTCGCCTCATAGGTTGTGGCCTGCATGCAGCCCGACAACATCAGGCTGGCGGCCAGGATTGCTAGTTTCACCGTGAGCGACGAGATTTTCGGTGAAGACATCTTCAGGGAAGACATTGCGTAATTCCAATCCTAGCGTGCGTGCGCTGACATTGCGCTCCGAACGCGACGATTCCGTTAAAAGCATTATCGCCGATATTGGTCATTATTCCAGCGCTTAGACTCTCCTGCCGCGCTGCGGGACTCTACCTGTGGCTTTTCTGCCGCATAGCCTGCGGTTCCCGGGCTGATTTTTGGGCATGCCTGCCCGGAACGCCGAATCCGTGCCATCCTGGCAACGTTCCCTCGCCACAAATGCCAACAATTCGTTAAACCGGCCGTGATCGGCGCCTTCCGAAACCGAGTCGATCGCTGTCGGGCGAGGCGGGTACCCGAGGAGTCCTGCATGTATTCGGTGTTTGTTCCCTCCGAGTCCTCCTTGAAGAAAGTCACCGTCGACGATCTCGCGGCGTTGCCGGAGAGCGCGGTGTGGGTCGACCTCGTCAACCCGACCCAGGCCGAGGACAGGGCGGTGGAGCGGCTCGCGGGCATCGCGATACCGACCCGGGAGGACATGCAGGAGATCGAGATCTCCAGCCGCCTCTATATCGAGAACGGCGCCCGCTACATGACGGCGACGCTGATGTGCCAGGCCGACACCGACATGCCGAAGACCACGGCGGTGACCTTCATCCTGACCGGCCATCGCCTGGTGACTGTGCGCTACGACCAGCCAAAGCCGTTCGCATTGGTCGAGAACAAGCTGGCGCGCTCCTGTGCCGCCGGCATCACCGGCGAGACGGTGCTGATGGAGCTGCTCGACGCGGTGATCGATCGCTGCGCCGACATCCTGGAGCGCGTCGGCGCCGACGTCGACCAGGTCTCGCACGACATCTTCGAGCCGGCGAGCGAGCGTCCCGGCAACGCCAGGCGCTACGCGAAAATCCTGATCGCGATCGGTCGCGAGGGCGATCTGACCTCGAAAGTGCGCGAGAGCCTGGTTTCGATCGGCCGCGTCGTCACTTTCCTGTCGGCGGTGATGGAGGGCGTGAGGTGGTCGAAGGACATGCGCGAGCAGCTCAAGACCCAGCAGCGCGACGTGGCCTCACTGACCGACCACGCCTCCTATCTTGCGAGCAAGATCACCTTTGTGCTCGATGCCCTGCTCGGCGTCGTCAATCTCGAGCAGAATAACATCATCAAACTGTTTTCGGTGATGGCGGTGGTGTTGATGCCGCCGACTTTGATTGCCTCGATCTACGGCATGAACTTCAAGGACATGCCGGAACTGGAATGGACCCACGGCTATCCGTTGGCGCTGGTCGCGATGCTCGCCGCCGCCGTGGTGCCGTATCTCATCTTCAAGTGGAAGAGGTGGCTGTGAGGATGCGATAGCCCTTTGTGGCGGACGTGCGCAGCGTTCCGCGCAGGGATCATTTCCAACAGGCAATCTAGTTGAACATCCATTCAAGAAAGTTCCGATGCAGTTCCAGGAACGTCGCGATGATACGTTCGTTTTCTCCACGTGGACAACGATAGGAGAAGCGATATGAGGAAGATTTCATGCGTCATCGCAGCGTTGGCGACCATCGCGATTGCGGCGCCTACAGTCGCGAGCGCCGAGGGTTTCAGCTTCCGCCTGGGCGGCGGCCCCGACTATTACTATCGCGATCATGACTATCGCGGTCCTCGTGCCGAGTTCTACGAACATGACCGCGGATGGCATCGCGGGTGGTACCGAGACGGCGATCGAGTAGTCATTAGGCGTTACCATCACTGGGACGACTAATGGAAAATGGCCCCTTAACCGGGGCCATTTTTTTCGTAAGGCCCTCTGTCAATTTCTCCGGTAAAATTTGAGCAGTGCGCTGAACGTTTGATCTAAAATTTTCTGCGATAACGGTTGCTCACGAGCGCGATCCGGAAGAATGCCGAAAACGATCATGCTCAACAATAAGCTAAAGCGCGACCGTGGTTCCATGCGGAGCTGTCGCGCTGTGGCAAGAGGGCGCCATGGTTGAGAAACGAATAACGTCACCCCGCAACGTCGTCGATCTCGCGAGCTATCGGGAACGCAATGGCGGCGGTAGGGAGCTGGCGATCTCGGCGCGGTTCTGCCGGCATTGCGGCGCAGCACTTGCGGAAGGCGAGAGCGAGGAGGAATGCTCCAGCACGTTCAACGTCGATCAAGCGCAGTTGCGCTGGCAGGCCGCGCAGATCCTGCGCGGGTTGATTTGAACGGGGGTGCGATTTGACGGCTGCCGCAGCATCGTCACTGCGAGGAGCCAACGGGTCGCGCGAACGCGCGCCCGATGACAGGATCCGCGGCGAGGCAATCCATCGCGTCGCCGAAAGAAAAGAAAAATAGAGTGGATTGCTTCGTCGCAAGTGCTCCTCGCAATGACGGCGACGGAAGTTCGTGGGTGGAGGCGTAATCCACTGTTCAAGGAAAATGCGATGGTGGGTTACGCTTCGCTAACCCACCCCGGGACTACCGCCTCACCACCTTCGCAATCGCCACCACGACCTCGCCGATAAAACCGTCGCGGCTGAAGGGAAACAGCCGCTGCTCCACATTGCGCACCATCGCCTCCGCCCTGTCGCCGAGCACGCCGGGCGAGGACGACGAGAACGTCATCACGCGGCGCGCCAGGTTGTGCAGGCTGACTTCGTGGCTGGTCTCGACCTTGATCACCTCGCCGGCCTGAAACCGCGTGCCGCGAAAGAATCCCGCCAGGTCGCGATGCGTTTGCCCGGCGCTGCCCGAGTCCGACCACAGGCCCTCGTCCGACCAGGCGCGCCGCGCCGCGTTGTAATCTTCCAGCCACGGGTTGCGTCCATGCTGGGCGGAGATTGACGAGCAGACGAGGATCACACCTTCCGCCGCAACCAGCCGCTCGAGCCGCTCTAGCGTCAAGTCGCGATCCATCCAGTGCAGCGCCCGGCCGATGGTCACGACATCGAAGCGTCCGATGTCGTCCGGCAGGTCTTCCGCCTTGCCCGCAATCAAGGTGAGGTCCTGCCCCGCACGCTCGGCCGCCTTCCGCGCGGCCGCAAGCATCGCCGGCTCCGGATCGACGCCGACAATGCGTCCGACATAAGGCGCAAACCCGAGCGCCAGGAGCCCGGGCCCGGTGCCGAGGTCGATGAGCGCGTGCTGCTTCGTGAGTGCGAGTTGCTGGGCGACACTGCGAAAGAAGGCGGCCGGATAAGGTGTCCGTAACTCCTCGTACAACGCAACCGTAGTGGCAAAGCGTCCCATGGTGGGCGAGTGGTCCTTTTGTCTGTCGGAGCGGGTGCGGAATAGCGCGAGCGCTGGAAGCCGCGACGGAAAGCGGTTCGCTGCGGGTGCCGCGCACGCTAGCAGAACCATCGTATGGCGCCATTGAGATTGTCGCCAGCTTGGGTGGATCACGTTTTCTTGCTGTTTTTCGATGGAGTGTTTTCTCGGCACAGCTCGGGCGAAAGCCACCGCGAGAGCGCGGGGTGTGTCTGCTTCTCTGAAAATTGAATCTGGAAGTCGCTGCAATCTCGGTGTCGTCCCGGGCAAGCGAGCATCGCGAGCGCGACCCGGGATCCATAACCAGGGATGTCTGCGTTGTACGCAGCTGGGGGCCGCTGTGCTGACCACAACAACCGCCTGTGGTTATGGGCCCCGCGTTCGCGGGGGCGACGAAAGAGGCAACACTGTCGGCCCGTTCTCGCGGGAACCATTCCTGCGAATGGAGGTTTCCTCGCGGGGCGATGGGCATAGGAGGATACTTTGGAAAAGAAGATGGCCGGACTTTTGGGAGCGGTGGCAGCGCTCGGAACGATGGGTTCTGCTCAGGCAGCGCCGGCTCCAACCCCGACTGATGGGCTAAGGGCCAACTCCTATGCCGAGCTGCTGGAGCCGATCGCGAATGCGAGCGCGCTCTTGCAGGCGATCGACGAGCAGCAGCCAGCGGCGTCGAGGGACGGAAATATCCAGCTCGCGCAATATCACCATCACCACCATCATCATCACGCTTATCGGCCGCGCATCGTCGTCAGGCTGCCCCATCGGCATCACCATCATCACCACCACCATCATCACCACTATCACCACGATTGATGATCCCGAAGGGATGAACAAGCGCGGCTCCCGAGCGATGGCTCCGGAGCCGTTGTGTTGAGCAGCGAGCGTCATTGCGAGGAGCGCAAGCGAAGCTTCCGCGAGTCGGATCACCTCGCCCGCTTGCGGGGAGAGGTCGAAATTCGCGAGAGCGAATTTCGGGTGAGGGGACTCTCCGCGAGTCCGAATCCTTGGAGGCAGCCCCTCACCCCAACCCTCTCCCCGCGAAGAGCGGGGCGAGGGAGAAGTAAAGCATCACACGTGTTGCCCGCCGTTGATGTGGATCTCGGCGCCGTTCACATACGAGCTGGTCTCCGTGCACAGCACGTAGATGATCTTGGCCACCTCGTCCGGCGTGCCGAGCCGATGCATCGGGATCTGTTGCTCGACGATCCTCTCGGTGCCCGGCGAGAGGATCGAGGTGTCGATCTCGCCCGGCGCGATCGAGTTGACGCGCACCCCGATGCGGCCGAAATCGCTGGCCATCTCGCGCGTTAGCGCGGCGAGCGCCGCCTTCGAGGTCGCATAGGCCGCGCCGGCGAACGGGTGCACCCGCGAGCCCGCGATCGAGGTGACGTTGACGACCGAACCCTTCACCGCCTTCAGCTCGTTGATCAGTCCGCGCGCCATCATGATCGGCGCGAAGAAATTGACCCGGAACACGTGATTCCAGGTCTCGAGATCGGTGTCGACGCTGCCAAGGCGCCTGCCGCCTTCGCCCTTCGGCGAGATCGCGGCGTTGTTGACCAGTGCATGCAGCTCGCCGGCGTCGAGCCGCTCGCGGATTTCGTCGATCGCGCGCGCAGTGTCCTCGGGGTCGGCGAGGTCGACCTGGATGTGATCCTCAGGCCCCGCGCCCCACGGGCACTCTTCCGGGAACGGATGCCGCGAGCAGGTGAGGACGCGCCAGCCGGCGGAGGAAAAGCGGATCACGGTGGCATGGCCGATGCCACGGCTGGCTCCGGTCAGAAGCATCGTTCGCCGCGGCAGGTTAGATGAACTCGGCATGTCGTTCCTTCGTTCCGATCAGGGATAAAGCCGCGTCTTGGACCAGGGTTGATGGGGCGCCGCGCGGGAAAATTCCACGCGGTCGTGCAGGCGGAATGGGCGGTCGTGCCAGAACTCGAAGCGTTGCGGCGCGATGCGCCAGCCGCTCCAGCCCGGCGGCCGAGGCACGTCGCTTATCACATATTTGGCGGCGATCTTGGCAATCGCCTGCTCGAAGGCAAACCGGCTTTCCAGCGGCTGCGATTGTTTCGAGGCCCAGGCGCCGATCTGGGCCTGCTTCGGGCGGGTTGCGAAATAGGCGTCGGCCTCGGTGTCGGTCACGGGCGACACCAGTCCACGGATGCGGACCTGCCGGCGCAGCGACTTCCAGTGGAAAAGTAACGCCGCCTTAGGATTTGTGGCGAGCTCGCGGCCTTTCTGGCTGGCGATGTGGCTGTAGAACACAAAGCCGTCGGCGTCATAGCCCTTCATCAGCACCATTCGCACGTCAGGCAGGCCGGTTTCGTCGACGGTCGCGAGCGCCATCGCATTGGGATCGTTGGGTTCTGCCGTGACGGCCTCGGCAAACCATTCCGCGAACAGCGCAAACGGTTCCTCGGCCGCGGTGAAATCACCGGATGTTAAGGATCCCTGGTGTTTGATGGAGGTCGTGTCGGTCATGATCCGGAGTCCGAGTTGCGTCCGCTTGTGCCTGGAAGCGTGCAGCGCCAATGTGGTCCCGCCCTATATAGGGCATGGGGACGCGTTGGCCTATCGGCGATCGGGTCCCGGGGAGCTGCGCTTGTCGTGATTCTAATCGCGCTTGCGGCCTCCGGCTGCAGCATGTCGCATTCGGGCGGGCCTTTCGCCAGGATGGACGACAAGGATTTGACCAGCTCGCTCGGTGCGCCGCGGACGCCGCAACCGACCGAGAGCGACCTGGTTCACGCCCGTAATGCCGCCTCCGACGTGCTCACCAAGGGCGACAAGGATTCCAGCCAGCCCTGGGAAAACCCCGAGACCGGCGCGCGCGGGTCAGTGACGCCGCTGGCGGAGGCCTATTCCGCGGAAGATGGGCGTACCTGCCGGGACTTTCTGGCAAGCTACGTCAACGGCAAGACCGAAAGCTGGCTGCAGGGCGCCGCCTGCAAAGGCGGCCAGGGCCGCTGGGAAATTCATGCGCTGAAGCCGTGGCGACAGGGATAGAGCGTGATCCGGACCCGAACGGCCGCGTTCGCGCAAAGTGGGCACCGATTTTCCGAAAAGATCATACTCAAATAAAGTCCCGTTGCAAAAATGCAACGTAAACCCCAGATGAAATTCAAAGCGGGCGGGCGGCCCGTAGTTTATAGTTCGATTTTTCCTGAAGGAGATGTGACGGATGCGCGACCCCTATGAGGTCTTGGGGGTGCCGCGGAGCGCGAGCGCTGCGGCCATCAAGAGCGCCTATCGTAAGCTTGCCAAGAAGCATCACCCCGATTCGAACACCAACGACCCGAAGGCGGCGGCGCGCTTTTCCGAGATCAACTCCGCCAACGAGATCCTCGGCGACGAGGACAAGCGCAAGGCGTTCGATCGCGGCGAGATCGACGCCGAGGGCAAGCCGCGCTTTCAGGGTTTTCCCGGCGGCGGGGCCACGGGCGGCCGTACCGGTCCGGGCGGGTTCGAGACCCATACCTTTCGTAGCGGTGGCACGGGCTCGGGCGGATTTGGCGGCGCCGGCGCCGGCGGGTTTGAGGACATTCTCAACAGCATGTTCGGCGGCGCGGCCCGCGGTGGCGCACGGCCGGGCGCGGGTCCAGGCGGCAGCCATTTCGAATTTGATACCGGCGGCCTCGGGCTCGACCTCGATCTCTCCGTCGCCATGTCGGTTTCGCTGGAAGAGGCGGTCAAGGGCGCGGAGAAGCGCGTCCGGCTGCCGACCGGCAAGGAATTGAACGTCAAGATTCCCGCCGGTGTCACCGCGGGTCAGCAGATTCGCCTGAAGGGGCAGGGCGAGACCGCGCCGGGCCATCCTCCCGGCGATCTCCTGATCACGGTCAATATCGCCCCGCACGCCTTCTTCAAGGTCGAAGGCCAGGACTTGCGGATCGATCTGCCGATCACGCTGTACGAGGCGGTGCTGGGCGGCAAGGTGCGGGTGCCGACACTCGGCAGCGCGGTCGAGTTGTCGATCCCGAAGAACACCTCGAGCGGGCGGACGTTTCGGCTGAAGGGCAAGGGCCTGCCGAAAGGTTCCGGCGTGAGCGGCGACCTGTTCGTCACCACCCGTATCGCGTTACCGGACGGGAACGACTCCGAACTGGAGGCGTTGATGCAGAAGTGGCGCGAGGGACACCCCTACAATCCGCGGAAGGATCTTGACTGATCTGAAACCAGGCAAGTTTTCGTCCGTATCGCCTTTTTTCAGGTTTTTTCCTGACAAAAAAGGTGCGGCCTCAAGAGGGGGACCAGCGCGGTACAAAACCCCAACTTGAGGCCGCTTGCGTCGATCGGCGGATCGAACGCTTCTCATTTTTTCGTGACCATCCGGTACGATAATGAGACGCAGCCATGACTTGATTCCAGATTTTCGATGTCGGAATTGGGACGCGGGGCGTGACCCATTCACGCGTTGAGGTTTTTTACTCAACCACCACTTTTCTCTGCCTGATCATACACCAACCGCGCGACTTCGGTCAGCCGGTCGCGGTTGCTCGAGCCGCTCACCACGTAACCCACGCCATTGTCGGCCCAGAACAGTGCGCCGTCATTGTCTTGTGTCGCGTAGCGCATCTGCGTCGTCTCGGCGGACGCCTTCGCGGTGTAGATGGTGAAACGCTCGCCGGAGGCGCTTTCGTACATCAGGAACGACGCCGGACCCGTGGGCCCGGGCAACAGCCGCCCGCCGACGAGCTTCAATCCGGTCGCATCAAGCTCCGGCGCGTGCACGTCCCAGCCGCACCGCTTGGTCAGCCAGGCCTGCAAATGCGCGCGCTCGTCACCGGGCACCTCTACCGGATGCCGAACCTCGACGACATACAGCCGGTGCGCATCCAGCGCGTCCACCGTAAAGCTCTTGAACAGCGAGGGCGACACCGCGGCGCCATGCGCGATCCAGCCGGCGCCGCCGCCGGCCACGAAGGCGAGCAGCGTCGCCGCAATCGTGCCGTAGATCCACCTGCGCGGCTGTCGCTCCAACTGCTCGATCTCCAGACGCTTCGGCACCGGCTCGTTGGCGACCGCGTCGTAACGCGCGTGCAGCGCTTCCGCCATCGTGCGCCACGATTGCACCCGCTCGGCATCCTCGGGATGGGCCGCGAGCCATACCTCGACGTCGCCGCGCCGCTCCCCCGGCAGCTCATTGTCCACATAGGCGTGGAGCTCGTCCTCGGTGACGGGAATCTTGGGGTCGGTCATGTTGGTCGTCTCTACTTGCTCTTCATTGTCTGTCGTTGGTTCGAAAAGGTTCGCCCGCCGGCAGCGACATACCTCCAGCACGGCGAGGATCGGGAACACCCGCGCGAGGTCGCCTCAATTGTCTCATTCATATGCGTCTTTTTGTGCACAGCACGTGCCATCATTTCACCCGCCGCAGCGCCGGACGTTCGCCCTCCAGCACGGCTTTGACATGGGCGCGTGCACGCGCGAGACGCGACATCACGGTGCCGATCGGCACGCCCTGGATGTCGGCGACCTCGCGGTAGCTCAATCCTTCAAGCATCACCAGCAACAGCACGGCGCGCTGCTCCTCGACCAGCGTCGCCAGCGCACGCGCGATGTCGCGGCCTTCGGCCTCGGTGCCGCTGGCGTCAGGATTGTTTTCCAGAAGCGGCATGAATTGCGGCCGCCGCGCCAGCGAGCGGCGCCGGTTCTTGTTGAGGTTGGTCAGGATCGTATAAAGCCAGCTCCTGACGTCGCCGCCCAGAAACAGCCGTTCCGAGCGCAAGGCCCGCACCAGCGTGTCCTGCACCAGATCGTCGGCGATATCGGCGTCGCGCGCGAGCGCGCGGGCATAGCGGCGCAGGGACGGAATCATGGCTTCGACACTCTGACGAAACGCGCTCATTGCGGCTCGGACTCAAGGTTGTGGCGGCTGGAATCGCAAGACGCGAACGCCTTATCCAGCATAACACCCAAATCGCGTGACTATTCCGGACGTTAACGGCTCGGACGAAACCGCTGCCGATTTGGACTGTACCGGGACGGAGGGCTGGTGTACCCAAAAACTTGATCAAGCTCGGTGGACACGCGGATGATGCAAACTTCAGGTCTGATGCAGGGCAAGCGCGGGGTCATTCTCGGCGTCGCCAACAACCGCTCGATTGCCTGGGGGATTGCGAAAGCCTGCCGTGCGGCGGGCGCCGAGATCGCACTGACCTGGCAGGGCGACGCGCTGAAGAAACGGGTCGAGCCGCTGGCCAAGGAGCTCGACGCCCTCCTGCTCGGCCATTGCGACGTCACTGAACCGGCGACCATCGACGCGGCGTTCGACGTGCTGCGCGAGAAATGGGGCCGAATCGATTTCGTGGTGCACGCGATCGCCTTTTCCGACAAGGATCAGCTCGACGGCCGCTATCTGGAGACGACGGCGGACAATTTCTCCAAGACCATGCTGATCAGTTGCTACTCGCTGACCGCGGTCGCGCAGCGCGCCGAAAAACTACTGGTCGACGGCGGCTCGATCCTGACCTTGACCTATTACGGCGCCGAGAAATGGATGCCGCACTACAACGTCATGGGCGTTGCCAAGGCGGCGCTGGAAGCGAGTGTGCGCTACCTCGCCGCCGATCTCGGTGAAAAGAACATCCGCGTCAACGCCATCTCGGCAGGGCCGATCAAGACGCTGGCGTTCGCCGGCATCGCCGACTCCCGCTATCTCTTGAAGTGGAACGAAATCAATTCGCCGATGCGCCGTAACGTCACCATCGAGGAAGTCGGCGACAGCGCGCTCTATTTCCTGTCCGACCTCGCGCGCGGCGTCACCGGCGAGGTGCACCACGTCGATTCCGGCTATCACGTCCTTGGCATGAAGCGGCCGGACGCGCCGGATATCTCACTGGCGAAGGACTGACCCGAGAAGTCCATGCCCGCGCCGACCCTGTACTACATCCGCCACGGCGAGACCGAGTGGAACGCGGTCGGCAGGCTGCAGGGCGCGCAGGACGTCCCCCTGAACGAGCTGGGCCGCCGGCAGGCGGTCCACGTCGGCGGCGTTCTGGCGGGCTTGCTCGCGCGCGACGGGCGCGACCGGTTTTCGCTGCCGTTCGTCGCGAGCCCCCTGGGACGGGCGCGCGCGACCATGGAACTGGTGCGCGGCACGATGAACCTGCCGCCGCATGACTATGCGACCGACGATCGGCTGCGCGAGATCGCTTACGGCGAGTGGGAAGGTTCGACCTTGGCGCAGGCGCAGGCGCGCGACCCCGAACGGTTCGCTCGCCGTCTGGCCGACAAATGGCACGTGTCGGCGCCGGGCGGCGAGAGCTACGCCGCGGTGCAGGAGAGGGTGAGCGACTGGTACGACACGCTTCGCGTCGACACCGTCGCGGTGGCGCATGGCGGCACGGCGCGGGCGCTGATGGTGGCGCTGGGTCTTGAGACGGAGCAAAGCGCCGCCGATCTCCTGATCGAGCAGGGCGCGGTCTATGTATTCGGCGGCGGGGGCTTAACCAAACATAGTTAAGATCGCGCGATATTTGACCCGGTCAGCCCCGCGCGTTACCACACTCCGCGATTGACGGCTTCGGGCCCAAAAATGTCCTTCAATACCTTCGGCCATATGTTCCGGGTCACGACCTTCGGCGAAAGCCATGGGGTCGCGATCGGCTGCGTGGTCGACGGCTGCCCGCCGCTGATCCCGCTGACGGCTGACGAGATCCAGCGCGATCTTGATCGCCGCCGCCCGGGTCAGTCGCGCTTCACTACCCAGCGCCAGGAGCCCGACGCGGTGAAGATTCTCTCCGGCGTGATGGCGCATCCGCAGACCGGCGTGCAGGTGACGACGGGCACGCCGATCGCGCTATTGATCGAGAACACCGATCAGCGCTCCAAAGACTACTCCGACATCAAGGACAAGTTTCGCCCCGGCCATGCCGACTTCACCTATGAGGCCAAATACGGCCTGCGCGACTACCGCGGCGGCGGCCGCTCCTCGGCGCGCGAGACCGCGATGCGGGTCGCGGCCGGCGCGATCGCGCGCAAGATCCTGCCCGACGTCAAGGTGCGCGGCGCGCTGGTGCAGATGGGCCCGCACAAGATCGATCGCGACAGATGGGACTGGGAGGAGGTCGCGCGCAACCCGTTCTTCTGCCCCGACAAGGACAAGGCCGCGTTCTTCGAGGATTACCTCGATGGCATCCGAAAAAAGGGTTCTTCCATCGGTGCGGTGATCGAAGTCGTCGCCGAAGGCGTGCCGCCCGGATTGGGTGCGCCGATCTATGCCAAGCTCGACGCTGATCTGGCCGCGGCGATGATGAGCATCAACGCGGTGAAGGGCGTCGAGATCGGCGCCGGCTTCGGCGCGGCCGAACTCAGCGGCGAAGAAAACGCCGACGAGATGCGCACCGGCAACAACGGCACGCGCTTTCTGTCCAACCACGCCGGCGGCATTCTGGGCGGCATCTCCACGGGACAACCGGTCGTCGCGCGCTTCGCGGTCAAGCCGACCTCGTCGATCCTCTCCCCGCGCAAGACTGTGGACCGCAAGGGCTCAGAGACCGAGATCATGACCAAGGGCCGCCACGACCCCTGCGTCGGCATCCGCGCCGTGCCGGTCGGCGAGGCCATGATGGCCTGCGTGCTGGCGGATCATTTTTTGCGGCATCGCGGGCAGGTGGGGCGGTAGATCTGGTAGGGCGGATCAGCGTCAGCGCAATCCGCCGTTCCGCGAGATGGCGGATTACGCCTTCGACTCGATCCGCCCAGGCTTTAATCGAGGTCCACCATGGTAACGAAAGCTAAAAAAGCCAAACCTAAAGATGGCAAGACTCGACTGACTCGGGAGTTGCTGGAGACCGCGCGGGACATGCACGCGAGCGGCCTGATGACAAAGGCGGCTCGCGACAAGATTACGATGCGCCACCTCGGCGCTGCTCTACCTTCGACCATTCCGGTCAAGCAAGCGCGGCCCGGATGAGCGAAGCGATATCCGGGTTTTCTGATTTCCTGCGGTCCCCGCATTTCGCTGCGCGTGCGCGGGCTACGGCTCACGCGGCCGCCGCGCCTGCTCCAGATTCCATGCCCTGTCCAGATTGCGCGCCCCGGCGAGCGCGGCGGCGTTCGGCAACAGGGCCGAGGCGAGGTCGGTCTCGGTGAAATCGGCGCCGGCGAGGTTGGCGTTCGAGAGGTCGGCTCCCGCAAGGTCGGCGTGGGTGAGGTTGCAATTGGCCAGATTGGCGTTCTGCAGCTTGGCGAATGCGAGACTGGCGCGCGAGAGATTGGCGCCGCTTAAGTCCGCATTCCTGAGATCGGCGGATTTGAGCACGCCGCGCATCAGGCCCATCGATTGGTTGCGCATGTCCGCGCTCAAATCGGCGCCCGCGAGCTTGGCCCCGCTCAGGCTGGCACCCGAAAGATCGGCAGTGATGCGCGCGCCGCTCAAATCGGCGCCGCCAAGCTTGGCGCGTTGCATCTGCGTCGAGAGCAGCGATGCCTTGACCAGGGACGCCTCCGTCAAATCCGCATCGATCAGCCAGGCCTGGTTCAGGATGGCGCGATCGAAGCGAGCGCCTTTCAGGTTCGTCCGGTTGAACCTTGCCAGGCGAAGATTGCTGCCGGTGAAGTCGAGGCCCGAGAGATCGAGGTGCGACAGCCGCTTGCCTTCGAGATTTGCAGAGCGTTGGTCCGCGGGGCCTTGAGGCGCCGCCTTGAGAAGCGCGTCGACCTCCTCGCGCGTCATCTCCGATGTCGACATTTCCGGACTGTTGAGGTCGACATAGCGCAGCAGGTCCTGCGC
>Ga0070717_10000876_pt1 | contig 19881 bp, 13 predicted proteins | sample LARL113metaG_FD_71366 | JGI IMG/M metagenome (GOLD analysis project Ga0070717, IMG submission 71366) | Corn, switchgrass and miscanthus rhizosphere microbial communities from Kellogg Biological Station, Michigan, USA - LAR L11-3 metaG | ecosystem: Host-associated > Plants > Roots > Rhizosphere ... | reverse complement strand
CGGACAGCATCGTCCATGATCAACGATGCGCCGCCGATCACATTTTCCAGTGTCTTTTGAGCAGCCAGCGCGACCGCAATGCCGCCCACTCCCAATCCGGCCAGCGCCGCGGAGGGATTGATGCCAAAATGCGATAAGGCGAACATCAGTCCGACCACCACAATCAACAGATCCACGATGCGGCGAGTTGGACGCAAGACTGCGATCGAGACGAGCTTGCCTTGGCGCTCCAGTCGTTGCCGGAGATATGTCTCGCATCGCCCGTTGAGGAGAAACGCGAACCACACAAGCGACGCGATGAGAAGGATGACCCCCGTAATTGAGGCCACCTGCCGGGCCACCAGCGATACGTTATACATTTGGAGAGCGGAATAGATGAACGCCGAGATGATCAAGAGTCGTGCGGGACGTGGGATGATGTTTGGATTCGGCTGGGTGGGTCGCTTCGCCCAGTGTCGTATCGCGTATCCCACCACTCTGCCCAGCAGCCCGTTCAGCAGCCCGAGAGCCAGGTAGAGCACCGGCAAGCCAATAGGGAAGAACAGCCATCCAATGAGCGTGAAACCTAAAAACCTCCGCAATAAGAACTCCGGAAGGACGTTCTCTACTGCAACGGCATTGACTTCGTCGTACAGATCGGGCATCTGAACCAGCGTCTGGCGGGAGAACAGCCAGATCTGGGTGGCATTGGGACGATCGACACGTTCGAGGTAGATATCTACTTTTCCGTCCTGGCTGGCGACTGTCCCCACCAGTTCGCGGCGGGAGTCCAGCGGATCTGATAATGAGCCATTAGGGTCGTTGCTCAGATGATTCAGCTTGGCGGGGAGCCGTCGATCCAAAACGTAAAAGAGTTCTCTGGCAAGCGACTCCGCTTCTTTTCCGTGCAGGCGCGTATTCAAGTATTTCGAGGCGGTGGAATAGTCGTCTTTATATGCGGCGGTCAGGAAACCAAGCACCGTCCCGCGAGGGGTGGTGCGCCCCAGGTCATCCTCGTGTTCCGGGGGCTGAGCTGGGGCCTGCGCCGCTTGACCGGTGGCCACCTTGGGAATTTGTGCCTGGACGCGTTGCAAAGGCGTCAGGCAGCCCAAGAGCAGAATGAGGCTGAGGCAATCCCATACGCGTGATTGTGACCGGGCGATTATCATTTTTAATCCCCTGATATATCGAATCGACTCGTGTTCGCTCCATCTGCTCTTCCAGCATTCGTTGGAGGCAAAACGCGAGTTGAAAACAGCCCTGGGGCAAGGCGTAGTCAGGCAGGATCTCACATGGCGTTCAGCGGCATCCGGAGGCCGAACCGTTATGCCCTAAAAGTCAGGCACCCCGGCATTGCTTGCCTATTGGTGCGCTATTTCTTGTGCAGCCGCCTCCGGCTTAAGCGTCAGCGACTGGTCCAACTTGAAGCTGAGAGCCGATTCGGCCGGCAATTCGATATCGCGATTTCCGGTCATTGCTCCGACGGTGCCAGCGCCTGCTCCTATAAGCGCGCCGATGGCCGCTCCTTTGCCGCCCCCAGCTATTCCGCCAATCGCTGCGCCCGCGCCCGCGCCGCCCCCAATCATGACGGCGGTCCGTTTTCCCTTGCCCTTGGACTCCTGGGCATAGAGCTCGGTCACAATGTTGTACGGGTGTCCGTTCACGGTAATGGAGTGCAGGCTCAACGAAAGCTCGGCTGCTCCCTTGAATTTTCCGGCCTTCTTTACCTGTGTTACGGTTCCGGATACGTCGGAATGCGCCGGAATGGCCACCTTGCCTCCGAGGGTGATGGGGGTCATGACCGAACCGTTGAATGTTGCCCCATTCAGGAGAGTCTTGGTACTGAGAGGCTGGTTGGTGCGAATGGTGAAAATGGTTCCAGCAGGCACCACGACCGGTTGCGGCGGTGGCGGTGGTGGGGGCGGAGGCGGTGCGGGAGCCGGCTGCGCCGCAGCTGTCAACCGCCCGGCGGGTGCGGCTGGAGCGGAGGCGGACTCCTGTCCTTCGAGGTTCGTCTCGTCATCGACGGAAGAGACGCCGGGCTCGTCCTTCGCCATCTTTACAATCTCTTTGCGCACTCCTTCATCCTTGACCGTGCCCTTGAGGGTGACCTGTCCCTCTTTGGATTCCACGGCCACTTTCGACTCTTGAGTGGACAAGTCCGCAGAGATTTTGTTTTGAATGTCTTTCTCGATCGTCGCATCGTCAGGTTTGCTGTGACACGACGTGATGACCGCAACACAGATCGTTACGCTGAGGGCAACTGACAGCCGGCGCATATGGCTCTCCTCACATCCAGAACGGATTTGTTCATTCGAACAGAAACATAACAACGAAGGTGGCGTGGTGGTAACTGGCAGTTTTGCTAGAAAGAGCAGGGACTTGGGCCCCCAGCGCCCGTGAAAACTACTACCGCAGCACGATTTCCTGACCTTGCTCGGGAACTATTTGACGGCCCAGTTTTGAGCCATCCGAGGCCGCCCGCACTGCGCAGTGACAAAGGCGCATGGCCTGCCTGAGGCAGATAGGTGGCTTCCAGGTGATTCATGGCTCGGGAGCCGATTATGGGCATACTGGAGCGTACCACTGTGACATTTGCCAGTGTCCATCCGCTCAATAGAGTGCAATAAATAGATGCGCCGTGAGGGGCGCATTTTCGTGCCTGGCAAGTGGAGAAAACGCTCTCGCGAAAAAGGCTTTTTATATCACCATTTCTTCGTCTATGCGGTTGGGCTGGCTCTGTGTCGAATGGGGTCGGCGCAGGACCTTGCGCCGCGGGCTTACGTGATTACACCGGTTCACTCAAACGCGGTTGTGGTCACATACTCGTTTTTCTCCGGGAATCTCGATTTCCAGGGCGCAGTCCCGATCACCGACGCCACGGCGAAGGCGAATGTACCGATTTTAACGATCTATCATTCTCTGAACTTCTTTGGCCGCAGCGCCAGCCTCACCGCCGGGTTGCCTTACGGAGAAGCCAATTTCCATGGCAATGTGCTTGGCAATGAAACCAATGTCTACCGGTCAGGCTTGTTCGATTCCGTTTATCGGTTCTCGATGAATCTTGTCGGCGGACCGGCGATGGCTGCTCCCGAATTCAGGAAATGGCGCCAAAAGAACATCCTCGGAATGAGCCTTCGAGTGGTTGCGCCGACCGGCCAGTTCGATTCCACCAAGCTGATTAACCTGGGAGCGAACCGCTGGGGATTCAAACCCGAACTTGGGTATTCGCGACGAAAAGGGCATTGGATTTTGGACACCTACTACGGGGAGTGGTTCTATACCAAGAATCCGAAGTTCTTTTCAGAGAATAAATACAATCCCGGCATCACGGCTCAGACCCAGGCGCCCGTTGGTGCGTTTGAAGGACATTTCAGCTACGATGTAAAGCCGCGACTGTGGGTCTCATTCGATGGCAATTTCTGGTTCGGAGGCAAAACCAGCCTGAATGGAGTGGAGAATCCGGTAACTGAGCAGAAGAGCTCGCGGATCGGCGGGACCGCATCGTTGCCGTTCACCAAGCATTCTTCCGTCAAGTTGAGCTACAGCAACGGTGCGTACATCAAGTACGGAGGCAATTTTCAGAATGTCTCTGTCGCTTGGCAGTATTCGTGGCTCGGCCGGCCTAAATGATCACCTTGCGCCGGCGGTGGTTTCTGTGACTTCCTTTTCCGTTCCGTTGACTCGAAATGACGGGACGGTGTAGCCGGGAGCAACATACTGCTCAGGAATTGCAATCTTGTTCCCATCGCGCAGCGACGCGAAGTGAGGCGAGCAAATCTCCACTCCGGCTTCGTTGAACCGGTCCTGAATGTTCTGGTGGAGATGCGAATAGATAAACTGCATTTCTGCGGGGACGTCCGTATACGCGTTCAGTTCATAGGCAACGTAAAAGTCGTTGAGCGCGGTCTGCAGAACGAAGGGCTTGGGAACATGAAGCACTCGCTCGGTTGCAAGAGCCGCGGCGATGAGTAATTCATGAACTGTCCTCCACGGAGCGTCATAGCCAATAGTGACGGTGGTGTGGAAGATGACTCCCTCGTTTCTTGCCTCCCGGGTGTAGTTCATGACGGAGCCGTTCATGACGGTTGCGTTGGGAATGGTCAGGATCTCCTGCTTCTGAGTCAGGATTCGCGTCACAAGCATGTTCTTTTCGACCACCGCTCCCAGGCTATCTCCGATTCTCACCCAGTCGCCCACTACGTAGGAGCGCATGTAGGTAAGAATGATTCCGGCGATTGCGTTGGCGACGGCCGACGAGGAACCTAATGAAAGCAAGACGCCCACGAAGATCGAGATTCCCTGAAAGGCCGGGCTCTTTGAACCGGGCAAGTAGGGAAAGATGATGATGATCACCAGCACCAGCACCAGCATGCGGATCAACCGAGCGGTGGGTTCAGCCCATTCGGGATAAAAACTCCCAAACTTCAGGTTGCCATTGCCGATCTCCGCGAAAATCACGGAGATGAGCCGAATGACCTGGCTTGCGATGACTCCGACTACGGCAATGATGAACAGGTTGGGGATATAGGCTAAAACCGAATCGCCCATTCCTGACAAGGCCACGAGCACCCACTGGATAACCGCACGCGAGATGTGGCGTGTTTGCGGAAAGAAGCTCAGAACAATGCTGAGATACACCTGAAGCAGCGCGATCAGGAAGAGCCAGCGCACCACGGTTCCCACCGACATAAGCACCGAGAGAAAATATGTAAAACTAACCTGCCAGGCCGTCCTCTTTTCTTCCCGCTGAGTGCGAGTGAGAATCCACCTCTCTAATCGGCTACCGACCCATTTGCGGAGCCTTCTGACAACCCAGGCAACTGGCAATAACAATAAGGTGACGCCCAGGGTGTAGAGGATGTCACGAACAACCGAGTGCCAGTCATGGTCGCGCCGATAATTCAGAATGCACTGGCGAATATTCCCCGCGTTTTCGATAGCAAGTTGCTTGCGCGATTTCCCCGCCGCTTTTGCATCCGCAGGCGTGACGGCCATCAGAGTCTTGCCGTTGGCAGTAATCTCCGTCCAGCCATCGTGCGGTTCCAGTGCGACGGACTCGGGAAGGACGTCGGGATCTCGCGCCGCCTGGATAATACGTTCTGCAATCCTGTCCCCTCGTTGTTGAAGCGTCAAACCGGCGACTGGTTCATAAACCGTAAGTACAGAATTGCCATCCACCGTCACATTCCCAGGCGGCGGCTGTTTGTCTAGGGCTTGCTCCGGATCGTCCTCGGTTGCGGTCGACTGCTGGGGAGTGTCGAGAGCCTGTGGCGCTGCGACGAGCGGGAAATTCGTAGCCGTCATTGCAAGTACCAGGACAAGCTTAAACATTGAAGTGGTCTTGCCGGAGATGGTCCCGGTGCGGAATGGAGATGGCATGCGCTTGTCCCGCCTCTCTTGTCATGACGGCGCGCTTTCCGGATGCGCCGCTCAGGTTGCATTTTTGCAAACTAATTGAGCCCAAAGCACTAGTAGTTTTCGCAGTACCTGCACCCCATCTTGCTTCTTACACTTTCAACTGGCATCAAAAGCAGGTTTTACGGGATCGATGGGCTACCGCGTGGGGCTCGACGGAGCTTCGGAATTTGGCGTCGATCACTGGTCAATACTCCTCATCAGTGCTGCGGGAAGGAATGGGCGGTTCATCATGAAATCAAGGAGTAGGCAATTGGGGCGTTGCAAGCACATCCTCCGGGGACTTGTTGCTATTTTGTGTTCTCTTCTGATCGCACCCGGAGACGGAATATGGGCTGCCCCATTCCAGGAAGCGGCGGCAGCGCCCGAAGCAGCCAAACTATCGGCACAGGAACTCGATTCGCTGGTGGCGCCGATAGCCCTTTACCCAGATGAGCTGCTCAGCCAGGCGCTGGTGGCCTCCACCTACCCTCTCGAGATTATTCAGCTTCAGCAGTGGCTGGCATCGAACAAGAATCTCAAGGACAAAGCATTGACAGACGCGGCCATGAAGCAGCCCTGGGATCCGAGCGTGCAAGCCATGGCTGTTCTTCCGGACATGGTGAAAGTGCTTTCTGAAAACATCAAATGGACCACGGACCTGGGAAATGCTTTTCTGGCACAGCAAGGCGACGTAATGAATGCCGTTCAGCGGATGCGCGGAGTCGCAAAGGAAAAGGGAAACCTCAAGTCCAGTGAACAACAGAAGGTGGAGACCAAGGTCGTCGAGAGCAAAGAAGTGATCGTGATCCAGCCGGCCAACCCGGAAGTGATTTATGTGCCAAGTTATAACCCGACGGTGGTGTACGGTCCGCCTGTTTATCCATACCCTCCGGTCTACTATCCGCCTCCTCCGCCTCCGGGAGCTTATATCGCGACCGCGGCCGTCGCCTTCGGCGTAGGCATGATGGTGGGAGCGGCCTGGGGCGGAGGCGGCTGGGGCTGCGGTTGGGGCAGCAGCAACAACAATGTGTACATCAATAACAGTAATAATTTCGTCAACAACTCCAATCGAAATACGAATGTGAACGGCGGCAATCGAAACAATGTTAACGGGGGTAATTCGAACTGGCAGCACAACCCCCAGCATCGGGGTGGCGCACCTTACTCCGATCGCGGTACGGCCAATAAATACGGGGGCACCGCACGCGGCGATAACCGCCAGAATGCGGGCAACCGTGGCGGCGCGGGCGGCAGTCGAGGCGCCTCCGCCGGCACCATGGATCGCACCAGCGATCGGGGCGGCTCTGCTGGTGATCGCGGTAACGATCGGGGCGGCTCCGCGGGCGATCGCAGCGGCAACCGCGGCAATTCGCCATCGGCGGGCACGATGGATCGCGGCGGCGGCGGGGGGGACCGCGTAGGCAACCGCAGCACCTCAGGCGCCAGTTCCAGAGACAGCGGCGCGTTCGGAGGCGGAAGCGGCAGCTCAGCTCGCGCCAGCAGCTCGCGTGGCTCTTCCAGCGTCGGCGGCGGCGGTGGGCGCTCAGGTGGCGGCGGACGTTCCGGCGGCGGCGGTGGACGGCGCAGGTAGCCAGGCAAGAATGGACGCGGAGAGAGAAACCCCGAAAGGATTGACGACGATGAGACGGACGCTGCTGTTATTTGCATTGGCTTGTTCCTTCCTGAGCTTGTCCTGCGCTCCGGCACGATCTCAGAGTGACACAGGCGCCCCGGCGAAAACGCCGGCCCAGTTGATATTCCCGACTCCCGACGCGGCCGTCGACGCGCTGATCAAAGCGGCTGAAGACTACGACGCCCCGGCGTTGTTGAAGATCTTTGGACCCTCAGGCGAGGACGTCATCAGTTCAGCTGATCCGGTTCGCGACAAGACCAATGGCATCAACTTTGCAAAAATGGCTCGTGAAAAGCACACATTGCAGATGAATCCGTCGAAATCCAACCGCGCTATTCTCGTGGTCGGCGATCAGGATTTCCCATTCCCCGTTCCGCTTGTGAAGACCGGCGGGAAGTGGCTTTTCGACACCGCTGCAGGCCGCAAAGAGATTCTCTACCGCCGTATCGGCGCCAATGAACTAGACGCCATCCAGGTTTGTCGGGGGTATGTCGACGCACAACAAGAATACGCGTCCACGATTCACGATAATTCCGGTGTGAACCAATATGCGCAGAAAATCATCAGCACTCCCGGGAAACAGGACGGCTTGTATTGGGAGAACGCTGACGGTACGCCGGGGGGACCGATTAGTGAACCGATTGCTCAAGCCCTGGCGGAAGGCTACACGCTCGAAAAAAAGAGTGCTTACCACGGCTATTACTTCAAGATCCTGAAAGGCCAGGGGCCTGCCGCACCTTTGGGCAAGCTGGACTACTTGATCCAGGACGCCATGATCGGTGGATTCGCGCTGGTGGCAGTCCCAGCCGAGTATCGCGTTACCGGCGTAAAGACGTTCATCATTGGCCCGCAGGGGATCGTCTATGAAAAGGACCTTGGGCCGGATTCACTCCAAATCGCAAAGGACATGGAACTCTATAATCCGGACAAAACTTGGCAGGAGACGGATGACCAGTGGCCTGACAGCTCCACCAACCTGCAAGTAGCCGCGGATAAATAGTTCGAATTTGCCACGAAGGCGTCCCGGGATGCTGCAAGTGTATGTGGCATCCCGGGTACGGTTAGAAGCTGACTCCGACCTGCAACACGACCGTCGGATCCGTCCATCCCAGATTGAAAACGTAGGTAGCAAAGTCAACTTTCCGGTGCGAGACTCCGGCGAAGAACCCGCGCTGCGTATCCAGGCCCGTGTGATAGACCTTGGTGTGTTGCGCCGCCAGCCCCATTCGAAGCCAATCTTTCGGTGAGAAGCCGAGCTCCGCCCAGCTATAGAAGAAACTGCCGCTTGAATCCCTGGTATCGAAGACGAATTCACCCTCTGTCGAAACATCCAGGCGCTTGTACGTCAACGACACTTCATATCCCGGAGCCACTCCAGTTGTGTTCCCAAAGATGCTGCCCACCATGGGTGTGGCCTCGAGCTTTAGTTTCTCGCCTGCTTCAAAATTGCAGCCGACCCAGGCCGACCCCGTCTGAAGATCCTCGTAGTTATAGCGGGTTTCGAGATGCAGCAGTTTATGGTCGGCTGAGAATGCGATGGAGCCGTAGCTGGAGTCGTCGGGGACAAGATATCCATCTGCGGTGAATGAAAATGACCAATTCCTGGAGGCACCGCTGTCTTTGTCGACCTGTTCGGCTGGCATTTGCGCCTTAGCCCCGGCCGATATGAGCAGCACCGCAAGGAAGCAAAACTGGAATTTGACGTTCATCCGCCGAGCACCAGGGCAGCGACAACGAGGACGCCCCCGACCGCAAGCATTGCCAACCCCGAACGCCATGGATTGCTGCCGGACACGCGCCCAAACCGATATCCGATGAGGAACAGGAAGACCATGGCAATGGCGTTCGAAACCCTGAGGGCGTGAACTACGTTGGTCATGAATATGAACGGAATCACAACAGGCCAGGTGGACAGGAAGACGAGAAGGAAGACGCCCAGTCCACCGAGCCAATCGTTCATGCGGAGAGATCTGGATGGAATGTCGGGCAACTCGGCCAAACGCTTGCGAAGAGATTCAAGATCGTCAGGAGTAAGAACCTTCGCAATCAGAGGAGGCACGGCGTCCGCAATTGTTCGATAGGCAACATCGGGCGATGTTGCGGTGCGAACAGCGCCAAAGGCGAGAGCATTCTTCCTTGACTCGCTGAGACAACCCAAGATGTAGAGCGCGCCATCGATCAGGCCCCAGGCCACATTGCAGCCTAAAGCCGCAATGAACATTTCGCGGACCGTCTCACGGCCGGCATCGACTTTGTTCAGCGTCAGGGTGAAGGTGAGCACCATGAGCACGCCGCAGAACACTTCTGCGATCCTGTCCATGGGCTCGAGCGGCCGCCGTTTATGTTGGGTCTTTATGTTCGCCGCCATCGAACGGAGTCGCCGATCAGTACTTCTCGGGGACGAAGTGGCTTGCGACTAACTCCACGCGGTCGTCGTACCGACCTTTCTTGCCGCGAGCCGCGAGCTTGATTTTTTCGTGAGGCACTTTCTTCGCCGGAATGAGACTTAGTAGGTGTGTGATGCAATTCAGGCGGGCCTTTTTCTTATCGTTCGAACGGATCACGTACCACGGACTCGCGTCTGTGTCGGTGGCTTTCAGCATCTGATCGCGGGCATGGGAGTAGTCGTACCAGCGCTTCCACGACTCCACGTCCATGGGACTGAGCTTCCACTGGCGGACGGGATCCTTGATCCGTTGCTGGAAGCGGCGCTCCTGCTCTTCCTGGCTCACTTCGAGCCAATATTTGATGAGGATAATCCCCGAATCTTTAATCTGCTTTTCGAAGAATGGACTTAGCTCAAGGAATCGCTTGTGCTGTTCCTTGGTGCAGAAGCCCATCACGGGCTCAACGCCGGCGCGGTTGTACCAGCTGCGATCGAAGATAACGATTTCGCCGGCAGCAGGGAAGTGGGCCATATAGCGCTGCAGGTACATCTGGGTTTTTTCGCGATCGGAGGGTGTGGGCAGAGCGACAAGCCTGAAGACTCGCGGGCTCACTCGTTCCGTAATGGCGCGAATCGTACCACCTTTGCCTGCGGCGTCACGGCCTTCGAAAACAATGATGACGCGCAGACCGGCATGCTTGACCCAATCCTGCAAATTGCACAGCTCACCCTGCAGCCGGCGCAATTCTTTTTCATACTCCTTGTTGCTTAAGCCGTTCTTTCCCGCGCCATTTTTTTCGGTATGCTTTGGCGCCGAATCTTTCGATGACTTTTTCATTACTCCCAGCCTCCCCCTAATGCCTTGTACAGTTGCACAAAATTCTGAAGTTCTCCGTTGCGGGCTTGGGCAAGCAGCAATTCGGAATCGAAATATTGCTGTTGAGTTACCAGAACCTCAAGGAAGCTGGTCGATCCTCCCTGGAACCGCACATTGGCGAGCTGCGCCGTTTCCAGATAAGTATTTGTCTGCTCCTGGATCTTTGCCCGATACTGTTGCGATTGGGCATACCCGACCAGGCCATTGGAAACATCGGCAACCGCCAGCTGGATGGATTGTCTGTAAGCAAGTTCCGCCTCATTCCGCTTTGCCCATGCCAGCTCGTAATTGGAACGAATACGGCCACCCTCGAAGATCGGCTGAGCCAGTTGTCCCGCGAGTGCCCAGAACGTCGCCGGCCCCTGAAGAAAACTCGTGATCGAGGTGCTTTGTGCACCAAACTGCCCGGTTAGCGCGAATTGCGGAAAAAACGCAGCCTTGGCGACACCCACGTTGGCATTGGCCGAAACCAGGAACATCTCGGCGCGCCGCACGTCGGGACGACGCTCCAACAGAGTGGAGGGCAAACCGGGAGGAATCTCGGGCGTGTGCGGCTGCTCGGTAAGGCTGAGACCGCGAGCGATAGGGCCGGGGTTTCGACCGAGGAGGATGCTGATCTGGTTTTCCGTCTGCTGGATGGACTGCTGGAGGCTGATGATCTGGGCTTCGGCTTGTTCCACCAGGAGTTGGGCTTGGAGAACGTCTGTTTTGGGACTCTCTCCGCCTTTGAATTTAACCGTGTTCAGGTTCAGCATCTCGTGGTCGGAGACGAGTGTCTTTTGGGAATACTCGAGCTGCGCGTCGAATTGGCGCAAGGTGAAATATGCGCTTGCGATCTGCGACACCAGAGTTGTGCGCACGATGTCGCGGCCAAACTCGGTCGCGACGAGGTTGGCGCGGGCGGCCTCGGTTGCCCTGCGATATTGGCCCCAGAAGTCGAGGATGTACGCTGCCTGAATGGAAAGCGTGTCAAAGGTGGGACCGCCGGGGTTAAGTTCCGACCGCAGATGCTCGATACTGCCCGACCCACTCACGGACGGAAATTGGTCAGCGCGGGTAATTCCGAGTGCGGCTTGGGCCTGCACCACCCGGCTGGCCGCGATCTGAATGTCGTAGTTGTTGGAGAGTGCTTCCTTGATCAGGTCGTCAAGCACCTTGTCCTGGAAGACGGCCCACCACTTCATCTCGCCGAATGGCTGGCCGGACGGCTGGTTGGATGCGTCGGGCGCCAATCCCCGGTACTGGTCAGGCGTCGTTATGGGTGGCCGCTTGTAATTCGGCCCTACCCTGCACCCAGCAAGCCAGACCACCAACAACGCCGAAGCAGCCAATGATCTTGCCTGGATCATACGTGCGCTCCTTTTGGCTCCACTGGCTTTGCGACTTCGGCCTTGGCTTTTCCCAAGCCGAGCCAATTGCCAAATTTTTCAATGACCACATACGAAACAGGGATGAAGAAAATCGCGAGGAGTGATGCGGCCGTCATGCCGCCGATCACCACGGTTCCAAGCACCTGTCGCGATATGCCGCCGGCCCCCTTGGCCGCCCAGAGTGGAACGCACCCGAGAATGAATGCGAAGGCGGTCATCAGAATCGGCCTGAGCCTCAGCTTAGCCCCCAACATTGCCGCCTCCACCAGAGGCAGGCCCTTGTCGTATTCCATCTTTGCGAATTCAACAATGAGAATCGCGTTTTTGGCGGACAGACCAATGAGCATCACCAGTCCGATTTGCGCATACACGTCGTTTTCCAGGTGGCGGGCAAACAGGGCCAGAAATGCTCCGAACACCGCGATCGGCGTTCCCAGCAAAACTGCAAACGGCAACGTCCAGCTTTCATACTGCGCGGCCATGATGAGGAACACGATGAAGAACGCAAGGGCAAAGACGACCGCCGGGCTCACCCCTTCAGCCGCCTTCTTTTCCTGGTACGACATACCCATGTAATCGAATCCCATTTCGGTGGGCATGGTTTGTTTGAAGGTTTCCTCCAATGCGGCAATCGCCTGGCCCGAACTGAAGCCGGGAGCGGTGGATGCATTCAACTGGACAGACTGAAATTGATTAAACCGCATGGTGAACCCGGGCCCGCTGCGGCTCTCGATTCCAGTGAGCGTACTGAGGGGCACCATCTCGCCGGTGGCGTTCTTTACATAGAACTTGCCCAGGTTTTTGGCGTCGGTGCGATACTCGCCGTCGGCCTGGACGTAAACCTGCCACTGACGGCCAAAGCGGTTGAAGTAGTTCACCAGCGCGCCGCCCATAAATGCCTGCAACGTCTGATAGACATTGCCAAGATTGACCTGCTGAGTGAGCACCTTGGCTTTGTCGACCGTGATGCCCACCTGCGGAACCGCGAGCAACGCCGTAGTTGTAACGCTGGCCAGTTCCGGCCGCTTGCGAGCGGCGGCCAGGAATATCTGCAGGTTTTTTGCAAGAAATGCGATGTCCTTTCCCGATCTGTCCTGCAGGACGAAACTTACGCCTCCCGACGTGCCCACGCCGGGGATCGCGGGTGGCGGGAAGGAAAATGCGATGCCCTGAGTTACCTTGGAAAGTGATCGGTTGATGTTCTTCTTGATGGCCTCGTAACTTACATCGTCCGTCTTTCTTTCTGCCCAGGGTTTCAGGGTAACGAAGAAGAATGCGTTAAATGTGCTGTTGACGCCGCTCAGCATGTTGTATCCCACGACTGTGGAGACATGCTCGACGCCGGGCACCTTGCCCATGATGTCTTCCACCTGCCTGGCTGCTTCGGAGGTTCGCTGTAATGAGGAAGCATCGGGGAGCTGAATCCCGGCGTAGATGAACCCCTGATCTTCATCGGGAAGAAAGCTGGTAGGTATCTGTTTGCCGAAATAACCGGCTGCCAGTGTAAGTGCGAGAAGCAGAACGAACGCGAAGCCGGATTTTCGTACCAGGTGATTGCAGGTGGTGACGTACCCATCTGTAGCCCGCCCAAACACGCGGTTGAACCAGCGGAAAAATTTGGCCAAGGGACCGCGGCCTTGCTTCCTGGGCCGCAACAGCATTGCCGAGAGCGCCGGGCTTAACGTGAGCGCATTGAAAGCGGAGATGATCACCGAGACTGCGATGGTGACCGCGAATTGTTGATACATTCTTCCGGTGATCCCGGGGATGAAGGCCGTGGGGACGAACACGGCGGCCAGGATCAGGGCAATTGCGATCACCGGCCCTGCCACTTCCTCCATCGCCTTGACCGTCGCGTCATGGGGCGAGAGTCCGTGTTCGATGTGGTGCTCCACCGCTTCCACGACTACGATCGCATCGTCCACAACCAGGCCGATGGCGAGTACAAGTCCGAACAGCGACAGGGTGTTGATGGAAAAACCGAGCATTGGAAAGATGATGAACGTTCCCACCAGGGAAACCGGAACCGCCAACAATGGAATGAGAGTGGCCCGCCAGCCTTGCAGGAATATGAATACCACCAGGATGACAAGCGCGATGGCTTCGAAGAGAGTGTGCTGGATCTCTTTCAATCCCTCCGTAACCGCTAGCGTGGTGTCCAACGGAATGACATAATCGAGCCCCTGCGGGAAGCGCGTCTTGGCCTCCGCCATGAGCTTGCGCACACCGGCTGCGGTGGTTACCGCATTGGTTCCGGGCAGTTGATAAATGGCCAGAAGCGCGGCAGGTTTGCCGTTCAAGCGACCTTCGAGAGCATAAGTTTGTGATCCCAATTCGATGCGCGCAACATCCTTCAGGCGAAGGATGCCGCCGTCGGGCTGAGCGCGGACGATAATCTGGCCAAATTCCTCCGCAGATGGCAGGCGGCCCGGCGCTCGGACGGTATACGTAAAATCCTGGCCCTTCGGAACGGGCTCACTCCCTATTTGGCCCGCGGGGTTAACCGTATTCTGCGTCTGGATGGCATTGGTGATTTCCGGAACGGTGATTCCGAGGCTCGCCAGCCGATCGGGATTCACCCAGCATCGCATCGCGTATTGGCCCGCACCGAACACCGTAACCGAAGCGACTCCCGGAACACGGGTAAGAGAATCGTTGATGTTGATGATGCCGTAGTTCGCCAGGAAGATGTTGTCGTACAGATTGGAAGGAGAATAAAGAGCAACCAGCATCAAGGGCGCGGCGGTGGACTTCTGTACCGTGACTCCGTATTGGACGACCGAGCTGGGAAGCTGTGAATTGGCCTGATTGGTGCGCATCTGCGCAAGGATCTGGTCGATATTGGCTTCAGTCGCGATATCAAAGTTGATGGTGAGCTTGAGCGATCCGTCGCTGCCGTTGAGCGAATACATGTATTGCATGTTGTCCACACCGGACATTTGCTGTTCGATGGGGGTTGCCACGGACTGCGCCACGGTTTCGGCATCAGCGCCGATATACGTCGTGTTGACCTGGATCTCCGGCGGCGCGATCTTCGGAAACTGTGCCGTAGGGAGACCGAGCATCGCGACGACACCTGCAATGACCATCAGGATAGAGATGACCATCGCCACAATGGGCCGATTGATGAAGAATTTCGACACGGCTAGTTGCCCCCAGACGCTACGGCTGGTGCGGCCGTCACGGGATTGACGGTGACCCCATCACGGACCTTCATGAAGCCCTGCGTGACTACCTTCTCACCGGCCTTCAATCCATCGGTGATCACCCAGTTATTACCGACCCTCTCTCCCACCTTGACCGGCCGGAAGCTGGCTTTATTGTCAGCAGAAATTACTACCACCTGGTAGGCGGATTGCACTTCCTGCACTGCCGTTTGCGGAACGAGGAGAGCGGCCTTGTTGTCTCCCGTCTTGATGCGTACCCGCCCGAATCCGCCCGGCCGAAGAACCGCGTTGGGATTGGGGAATTCCGCCGCCAGTTGGATGGTTCCGGTTTGCGAGCTGACTTCGCGATTGACCAGCATGATGTGTCCCGGGCTGGGATACGTAACGTCGTTCGACTGGATGTATTCGACACGCACCGGTGTGCCCTTCGACGTACCGCGCAACACCGCAACGATCTTTTCTGCGTTGCCCAGGTAGGCGCTTTCGCTGATCGAAAAATAGGCGCGAATGGGATCCACCTTGGAGATGGTGGTCATCTTCGTAGACGTTCCCACCAGGTCGCCGACCTGTGCATTGGCTACTCCGGCAACACCGTCAATGGGCGAGTAGACCTTGGTCCAATCGAGATTGAGCTGCGCCTGTTCGATCATGGCATTGGCGGCTTGCACCTGGGCCTTGCCTGCTTGTTCGGCGGAAATATCGTTATCGAGCTGCTTTTGAGGGATGGCATTCTGGGCCGCCAAAGGCGTGTCCCGCACCCGGTCGTTCTGGGCTTTCGAAAGCTCTGCCTGGGCGAGGGCAAGTTGGGCTTTGGCCTGGTCCATAGCGGCTTCAAATGGGCGAGGATCGATTTCAAAGAGGAGCTGACCCTGCTGGATGAAAAACCCCTCCTTGTAATTTTGCTTCAATACATACCCCTGAACCTTGGGCGTGATCTGGGCGTTAGTATCGCCGTTCAGTTGGGCAACCCATTCCGTGAAAATGGGGACGTCCTGTTGAACCACGTCCGCCACTTCGACATCCGGCGGAGCGGGAGGTGCCGCCGCTTCCTTCTTCTCGCATCCTCCCAAAAGAAGTGTTGACACACAAAGGAACAAGCCTTGGTGGAAGGGCTTGATCCACCTAACGGCCGCGTGACGCTTACCTGCTAAGCGAGTTTCCATGAATGCACTCCGCTACTGGCTGGAAGAACGTTTGGACGACGAAGCAGAACATATCGTTTTTAGGCCTTGATGCCCCATTAGGACTACTAGCAACATTCATAGTGAGGATTGACTAGCGATTCAGGAATGGGGGAGGAAAGATGTTCGGAACCCGTCCCGCCGCCCGCGACATGCCTATCTCTCGGCGCCAGGATGGCACCGGCATCCGGACGAGCGTCGCGATTAGCTCACGCAAGCAATGAGACGATGATGGTTCCCCATGTGGTCAGCAGGATGTGCCCGATGGCCACGGTGTACGAATAGCCGAGAGTGGCGATCGGGCTGTTGGACTTCTCCTGGACCGCTGCCACACCGGCGATCATGGTTTGCGCACCGGCCACGCCCCCGAGCAACTGAATGGGATCCAGGCGTAGTACGTATCGACCGAACCATATTCCGGAGATTAGCGGCACCATTGTGACAACGATGCCACCAAAGAACAACAGGTATCCGGATTCTTTAACCGCGCTGATAAAGATGGGACCGGCTTTGAGCCCAATCATTGCCACGAAGGCCGCCAGGCCCATGGAGCGCATGAAGAGGATGGCGCCATCCGGGATTCTTGCGAACCAGGGCCGAGTGGAGCGCGCCCAGCCAACCAGCAAGCCTGCGAGCAGTGTTCCGACGCTGGTTCCCAGCGAGATGCGGAGGCCTCCGATCGGAAACGTGATCGCCGCGCCGACGAACACACCTACCGCAATGGCAATCCCCAGAATTCCCAGGTCGCTGTCTTCGTGGGGCTGGATCTTCATGCCGACGACCGGAGCCAATTTCTCGACTTCGGACTCAGGTCCGGTTACGTGCAGCGTGTCTCCGCGCTCCACCACCACGTTAGCTCCCACCGGAATTTCGCGGTCGCCACGGGTCATCCCGCGCAACAGGACGCTTCGTGCCTGCGGGACATCATCCACGATCTGCTGGAGAGTCTTTCCGGCAATCTGCTTGCTGGTCACGTACAAATCATAGGAAGCGACGGGAATTGCCAACAGGTCGGGATCCGCGATTTCCACCGAGCGCGGTCCCAATACTTTCACCAGCACTTCCGTTCGCCCCAGCACGGCCACAGTATCGTTGGCCCGGATGACGGTTTCTCCGGAAGTTGAGAGTATCTCTCCTTCGCGTCGAATTCTCTCCACGAAGAGCCGTCCCTCGGTTACAGACCGTTCGGCCGCGGCTACCGTCTTGCCGACGATAGGTGCATTTTGCGGGACCTTGTAGGCGCGGAACCCAATGGCCTGCCAACCGGAACTGACCCCCAGCTTCGCAGGGCGGATGCCCAATTTCTTTTCTTCCTTCTTGGACTCTGTCAGGAGATCGATGCCCATCAGTTTTGGTCCGAGCCAACTGCAACACCAGATCACTCCGATCGTCCCGAAGACGTAGCAGATCGCATCAGCCACCGCAATGTGCCCGATCAGCAACTGCTTCTGTTCATCCGTAATGGCAGCCAGGCCTCGAATGGCTTCGCTGGCGGTGCCGATGGCAGGTGATTCGGTGAGTGCTCCCGAAAGCATGCCGGCTGAGTAACCGAGATCGAGCTTGAGGAACCGCGCCACACCATACGCAGTGATTAAACCGACGACCGGTATGAAGGTGGCCAGGACGGCCCAGCGCCAACCTTCGCCTTTGAGATTACGAAAGAAGCTCGGCCCGACGGAGTAGCCAATCCCAAACAGGAACAGCAAAAACAGCATCGTCTTGGCCTGATCGGCGACGGGGACGTGGACGAGGTTGCCGATGAGTATTCCAGCCAGCAAAGACGAAGTGACGACGCCCAGTCCGAACCCACGAAACTTCAACCGCCCGACGAAGTATCCGATTCCTACGGAAAGGTAGACGGACATTTCGGGATACTTCTCGAACAGCTTCACCAACCACTCCATACGGTCTCCTCGAGCGCGCCTTGCCAGCCGAGCATCCAGACTGGAGGTTGGGCCATGACTTACAAAGCGATCGCGCCAGTTGCGAAAACCGGCGCGAGCGTGGTTGGAAAGTTCAAGCTCGAAAGGCGGCCAACCCATTCTCGTTATATGGCTGCGAATGAGCCGCAAATATGAAAATGCGCTGGCCGTCGTCCGCTCTCTCCGATCAATCTCCGACCGGAGCCCCAGCTAGTTCTTCTTCATGCCGCTGTGAAGCTTCAAAGGCGTGGCGATACCCTCTGGCGATCGCGCGGACGCCGCGCCCTATCTCTTCATAGGCCTCGTCGTCCAGGTTGGCCAGGGATACGCGCAACGACCAGTTGGGAGCTTCGAACCCGCTACCGTTGAGCAACACGATTCCGTGGTCCTCGGCCAAACGGAAGGCCAGATCGAGCGGATGTACATGCTTCTTTAGGTACTCGACTGCCTCCTTGCCGATGTTCTTGTTAGCCCAGAATTCGAAATCGATCAAGCCGTAGTACGCGTCGTAGTTGGGGTTGGGTGGAACTTCCAGACCCAGTCCGTCGAGCAGCGCGTGAATGCGGCGGTACACGATATCCCGGCAGGCGGTTTGATAGTGCTTATCCTTGTCCATCAGTTCGACCAACCCAAACAGGCTCATCATCACCTGCTGTGGCAGCGAGAGCCCGGCCGTGTGGTTGAGCGCAACGTCGCGGCTGTCGGCGACGACGCGATCGATGAACTTGATCTTGCGCGGTTCGAGAGTCAGGGCACCATAACGCTTGTCGAGCGCCTTCACCTGCACTTCTTGCAGGCCGGCGATCTTCTGGTCGTAGATGTTGTTTTCGTGGACGGCGATCACGCCGAGGCGCCAGCCGGTGCAGCCGAAATACTTCGAGTAGGAGTACACCCCGATGGTGTTCTGCGGCAGTTCACCAAGTAACGACCTGAAGCCCGGTACAAAGGTTCCATAGACGTCATCGGTCAGGAGCATTAAGTCAGGCCGCTTGGTCTTCACCAGCTTGGCAATCTTGGCAATCGATTCCGCGTTCAGGGCCATGCCGGTTGGATTGCCCGGATTAACGATGAAGAACGCTTTGACCTTCGGATCTTCGAGCTTCTTGAGTTCCTCGTCGGTGGGCTGGAAGCGATTCTCCTGGGGAGACGCGATGGTGACCATCTTCAGGTCGTAATCCTCCAGGTGCGTCATCTCCAGGTAGGGCGTGAAAATCGGAGTGCTCAGCGCGATGGTGTCGCCCGGAAGCAGCAGGCGATTGGCTTTGAGCGATTTGAAGATGTAGCACATGGCGGCCGTGCCGCCCTCGACCGCGTAGAGTTCGAACTTGCCGGTGGGCCGCGGATCTCCGCACATGGCCCACATCAGGTACTCATGGGTGACGCGCTCGTTATGGACGAGCATGCGGTCGGGAACCGGGTAATTGTCGCCGATGATGGAGTCGACGAGTTCGTGCACAAATGCATCGGCATTAAAGCCGAAGGTATGCACGGCGAACGGCACCATTTCCGCCAGGAATGTTGCGCCCGGCATATCGGCATGCTTCTCCAGGTACACCTCTAACCGGTGCGCAATCCCGGGAGCCTTGGGCATGCCGCCCAGGCCGGCTTCATGTTCCATCACCCGCTTGCTTTCGGTGATTGCGAACTGCCCCAGAAGGAAGAAACCTTCGCGAGGGGTGGTGGCGATCCAGTTGGGGTTGCCGCGGCCAGCGTTGAGAAACGCAGACTGGGTTTTCTGGGAGCTCTTCTTGGCAAGCTTGATCAGCTCATCCTTGATTTCGAATGGGCTTAGCGCCTCGAAACTTTTCAGGTTGAAATCAGCCATGGATATGTCTCCTTGATCACTCAAGTGGTGGTTAGCTGAGCAGCAGAATGAGGACCATGCCCCAAATCGTGAGCAGCGTGTTGCCGACGGCGTACGTTACCGTGTAGCCCAGCGCCGGTACCTGGCTCTTTCCCAGGTCGC
>Ga0070717_10000875_pt1 | contig 19920 bp, 37 predicted proteins | sample LARL113metaG_FD_71366 | JGI IMG/M metagenome (GOLD analysis project Ga0070717, IMG submission 71366) | Corn, switchgrass and miscanthus rhizosphere microbial communities from Kellogg Biological Station, Michigan, USA - LAR L11-3 metaG | ecosystem: Host-associated > Plants > Roots > Rhizosphere ... | reverse complement strand
GCATGTTCGTGTCTTGATATGAAAAGCGGATAATGCAGACTTATGTTTAAAGTGTTAAAAATGCAAACAAAGCCCTCCGGCGGAAATGCCGGAGGGCTTAAAGCTTTGAGAACTAGGCTGAGAGGGCTCTCTTCACCATCTCGGTCCGTGCAACCCCGAGTTCGTAGCCGGCTCGGTCGTACCATGTCAGGATCCCGTCCACTTCTCGCTGGACCAAGAAGCGGTCTGAGTAGCGGGCAGCGCAGCGAAAGGCGTGCCATACCGAGTCACAATCCCGGTAGTGGAGGCCGGCGGTGCTGACGATCGAGTATCGAACGGTTTTCATGATCAGTCTCCCGAGGTTCGCTCCCTGACTTCCTTGATAGGAGAGTATCAGATTTTATGACAGACGTCTACGGCCAACTCTTCGTCAAACTCTCCTGATCTTCGACGCTTGTCGAGCAGGCTTCTAAACTCCTTGAGATCATCCTCAGTCGCCTGATCCCAGACGTACGCGGCCGGCGGGACCGCCCATGCCATGGGATTTCCCGGTACGGGATACGCGCTGGAGTAGTCGCGCTTGTTCGACGTGACCCGCGAATCCGTGGTCTTGGTCTCGAACGACCCGGCAAGGAGGGGCTTCCCGCGTGCGATAGCCTGCCGACGAGTGATCATGACCTGTTGAACCGAGGTGAGCAGGGGCCAAGTGTCCGGGTGCTGCGTCAAATCAGTCTTCTGATACCAGTTCCAGGCGGCCAAGGTGAAGTCCCGCACGCGCACACCGCGCGAGGCTACCTTGCCATTGCAGAACAAAGACATGGCCAGACCCGGCTGAATGATCAAAAAGCCCTGCGAAGACTTCTCTTTACCCCATGCGCCGAGCTTCTTTCCGCCATCTTCCACTGTGGTCCCGACGGACAACACAGAATCGGTGTGCTGGTATACGACAGTGCCACCTGCGGATTCGTGCTCCCAAGTCTTTACACGCACCTGACCACGCGTCGAGCCGGTCACATAGCCTGCGAAATGAAGATTCGTGTACGGACCAAGGCCGTAACGCGTTTGTGCTAGCTTCCCGTAGATGCTGTTAATGATCAGTTTGATAGCCTGCTCTTTACACGAAGCCTCCCACCACTCGGAAGACCCCGGCTCCATACCGGCCATGGACTCTTTGATGGCCAACCGTTCGTCATACAGGTCAGCTAGGAACGCAAGCGGCGGTTCGCACTCGCATGTCGGAATCCAAGACAACACCTTGTGGACCACGATGGAGGACGCGAACCGCGGCATGGCCGCCTGTAGCTCGGCCAGAGCAACCCAGATGCGTCGGCCTACAAGCGGCTGACAGACTGCTCCAGACCGGCGCCGGACTGTGAACGGCGGAGTGGACGTTCCTGAGCGCGACACGTCCCATGTGACCAGCGCATGCCCGATCAGATCGGCAGGTACATCCCGCCGCGAGGTCTTCCATTCTCCGTGACCCGAGCGCATGCACGGAATGTGAATCATCTTCGACGGATAGGCCGAGTTGATGTCCTCGCCCTCTACGTCTTCAGAAAGAAGACCGACCACCGGCGCCTCAATCAGACCCCCGTAATAGGTCATGCGCGCTAGCGTGTCGGCCTCGGTATCTTCATGCGTGTCGGTACGCTTAGGCGCGCCATAGTGCCGTAACACCGCAGCGGCGATAGATCCGGATCCGGCCAGCTGAGACGGCCGGATCCGGACATGCGCCGCGGTGCCGATCGAATCAATCAGCTGACGGCAGACCCGCGCGTGCGCTACGCACTCAGCTTCGGAGTACGCGGCAATGTCAGCCTCGGTAGCGCCAGCGAACCCCACCTCGCGCTGCCGTTTGCCCCACGCAATGCGTTCGCGCTGAGCCTCGGAGAGGTCGGGATTCCACCGGTCGATGACTGATTCCAGGCCCCCATGAAACGAACGTCCCGTGTCTCGAATGACAAGACGTTTCCACCCTTCAAAACGATCACCGTTCGGTCGGTACTCCAGATATAGTCCCTGGCCGGCGGAACCGGCAATGGCCAGATGTGACGGACGATGCCAGGCGACAACATCGCTAAGCATTCCGTCTGTAACAACGGCTTGGCAGTCGTCCGGGTGATAGCGATGAAGCGCACCATCGGTAGGGTTCCCCTCTTCGTCTTGTCGAGTGTCGTACTCGCAGGGCGAGCCAGTCGAGTGGTCGGCTCCACAAAGAGACGTTTCGATCTTGTGTTGAACCTTCCGGATCAACATCAAATCCGCCGGGTCTATGTCATTGCACAGAACGGCAGTGTCATGGTTGAAGTGGAACGCCACCGGCGCCGGCCTCCACTGCTTACCCTCCGCGTCGGTGTAGACCCCGCACAGCCGCTCCATGAGCCACCGGTACGCCTCGCGCGAGTCGTGCCCGATGAAAGACTCCGAGGTCCCGTCCTCACGGCCATACGACAGCGTTGTGAGCCGCTGACGCCCCTCGGCCTCACACCATTCCGTCTCGGAGTCCACCGAGACGAACATCTCAGGGACCTTGTTCCGGCGGTGCCCGTTCCGATGCGGGTCGGCAGCTGTGCAGTACTGACACCGGTTACGCCGTCCGCGCCGGGTGTACTCGCGTCCGCAGGCACACCGTGCGGGGTCGGACAGGGGCCGGGTCACAGCAGCCCCCGCGCGCGATGCGGCGGCTGGCCAGTGATCCGGTCGTACTCAGCCCAGAATTCCCGGGTCTCGTCCGGGCGACCATCCTCCATGCGCTCATTGGCCGGCAGATGGTAGAACCGCAGCGCCCTGCGACGGACGGTGTTTCGGGCCCGTCGCTCTTGGTCAAGACGAAGAATCTCTTTACGAGCCTGCGCACCACGGTTTGCGTCGATCAAGTTCAAGATAGAGCGCTGGTCGGCCCGATTCAGCCTCACCAGCTTGGGGCCGTAGTCTTCATCGCGGAGGATGCGATTGAGACGTCTGCTCGCATTTGACTGAGCCATCACCTATCCTGTCTCTGGGAGAGTAAGAGATGATTGAGCCCAGAACGACCCGCCGAACTAGTCCCTCGGCGGGTCGTTCTGTTGTGCAGAGTACTCTGATAAACCGCTCAAGTGGAGATGTGCCATGTCAGCCGTGTGCGGGCACATCGTTCCAGTAGCGATCCCACTCCGCGGCCACTGCACGAGCGAACGAGCGGAGTATGCCCCGCCGCTGGCCGCGGTGCCTTCCCTGAGCACTCATCACTGCCCTTTCTTCAGTGTCCACGGGCCGGTGGCCCCTCGACGGTGCTGGTCTCGCTCGCTCCACGCGCCGGACTCGCTGTGATGCAAGACCGACTTCCAGCCGCACTCGCAGCTGGCCGAGAAGTAGGGGAAGCCGTCTTCCGGCTCAGACACGATCGTGATCTCTTCGTGCCGTGTGCCCTTCCGCATGATCACTCCTCGCAGTGCAAAGTGGCCGGTGGCGTGCTGCCACCGGCCGCGCCATCTGTCAGAGCTCGACCGGCGCCGGAATTGTGTCCTGTTCCGGGATCGGTCGCAGTTCAGAGTTGTGGAAGACGTGCTGGCACTCACCGACCTTGACACTTGAGGCCGATTGCTGCCCGTGACTGATCACCGTTCCCACGTCACCGTTGTGGTAGGACCCGGCAGCACTGATCAGCACTTCGGTGCCGAAGGGGATGACTTCCATCAGAAGCCGACGGCCGTCTTCCAGTCGAACGTCATCTCCTTGCCCTCGGCCGTGTAGAGGTGATACTCGACCGGGTCGCCGAAGTCGTCCAGCTTCTTGCCCTGCCGGGTCCCGACGTAGGTGATCGTGATCTTGTCGCCCACGGAGGGCTTCAAGTCGTAGAGCGCGCCCTTGAGCGTGCCGTGGAACGCGTGGACGGCCACGTACTCGGTCACCCCGCTGACCACCCGGCTCATCGTGAGGACCGGGTACAGACCGTAGTCCGACTTGCGGGTCCCGATGTGCTCCACGGTGCCGGTGAGCTTGTCGCCCGGCTCCGGCGTCCAGCCGGCCGCCTCGGTCATCGCCATCTTCCTCCGCAGCTCGGCTGTGAGGAACGGGGTCTTCTTCGCCCCGGTGTAGCTGCCTTCCGCCGGGGCCGGAGCCTCGGCCTTGTCCTCGGTGGTCTTCTCGGTCTTCGTGGTCATGATGTTCCCTTCGTGGCCTTGTAGAGTTGCGCGTAGGTGTCCGCGGAAGAAGCGACCAGGTACAGCCGCCCGCCGTGCCGGTGGGCGATGATGCGGCCCGAGTTGGCCGCGGAGTACACCGTCTGGATCGGAATGGTGTGCGCGTCCGCGAAAGACTTTGGCGTGCACATCGCCACCCCGTTGACCTGGAACGTCGCCACTTGGTCGGTCGTCATCTGCCCTCCTTTCTGATACGAAATCTATCAGAGAATATGAGGACTGACTAGGCCACTTGACCAGCGCATTCTTTGCAAAGACACTTGGTCTATGACCCTCACAAACCCTTTCCAGCCCCCTGACGTAGATCAGGAAGACACGGAAACGGCTTCGGAGCGTCCTTACACCCCCGCCCCGGGGCTGGACCCGGAAGCCCCCTACGGCTGGACCATCGACCCCAAAACCAAACAGCGCCGACCGAAGAAGCGCGCCGGCCGCGTCCGCCTGGCCACCACACAGACAGAGCCGGAGCAGCCGGAGCAGCCAGCTGAGTCCGGCGCCCCCAAGGCCGAGCGCGAGCCGGACCGGGTACCGGGCAAGGTCCATCCCCAGACCAAGCGGCGGGGCCGGGCACCGCGCGCGGCCAAGCCACCGCCCGAGCCCATGGCTCCGTTCCGCGCGGGCCCCATCGCCAAGGCTGTGAACCGGCTCTATCTGCGCGCCGGCAAGCTGCTTCGCGTCTGGGATGAGGAGATCGGCACGGCCGTCATCTCCATGACCCGCAAAGAGCTGACGGACACCGGCGAACCGGACCCGGAAGACATCACCGTCGGTGAGGCGTGGGAAGAAGTCGCCCGGCTCAACCCCCGCATCCGAGCCCTGCTCATGAAGCTGATCTCCGGCGGAGCATGGTCGCAGCTGCTCATGGTGCACGCGCCGTTGCTGCTCGCCATCCTGATGAAGGAATCCGTCGCCCGGCGACTGCCCCTCATGCGGCTGCTCGGCGCGTTCCTGGACGACACGGCCGACAGCGTCACCCCCGAGCAGGCGGCCGGCGCGCCGGTCGGCATGCCCGCGGGTCTGTTCGCAGGCTTCACACAGGATGACTTGATGCAGGCGGCATCCGCCTTCCAGGCGTTCATGCCCGGCGCGGCCGGCATGATGCCCGAGGGCATGAACGGCTTCGCGGTGCATGTCGGCCGGACTCCGGAGACGACCCGCGCGGCCACCGCGGAAGACCTGGACCTTGGCGATGCCGCCGCGTAACCGGTATGAGCCTCTTGAGCCCCCGCCGGATCACCTGGCGCCGGTGCTGCCGTGGGACGACTTCCAAGAGGAAATGCTCTGGAAGCAGAACCAACACCTCGGCGTAGTGGGCCCGACCGAGCAGGGAAAGACCAACTTGGTCTATCACCTCCTTGACCAACGCGACTACATCACCTACTTGTCCATCAAAACCGAGGACGAGACGCTAGACGCGTACGCCGAGGCTGGCGGATTCGTCCGGCTCTACGACTGGCCGCCCATGGTCAAGCGACTCGGACGCAGAGCGCGCGAGGTCACCCCCGAGGAGATGCCCAAGCGTCTTCTCTGGCCGGATGCCAAAAACCTGGACTCGGAAGAGGAACAGAAGCGCGTCTTCGGCAAGGCACTCCACGACATCTACGCCAAGGGTGGATGGTGCGTGGTCATGGACGACTACTGGTATCTAGCGAACATCCTCGGCTTCGCCAAAACCACAAAGAAGTTCCTCGCCAACGCAAGATCCAACTACATCCCCATGGTGATCTGCGCGCAGAGACCGGCCGGAAACCAACTGGTCGAGATGTTCGACCAGTCCACACACCTGTTCTTCGCGCGCGACAACGACGAACGCAACCTCAAAACTATCTCCGGGGTGGGGTGGCGCTCAGCAGAGCCGATCAAGGCGTTTGTAGCCAACCTGGACCCGTACCAGTTCCTTTACATCAACACCCGATCCGGTGTGATGTACCGGACCACCGCCCCGGAGTTGAAGCTCAAGAGGAGAGCAGCATGAGCACTGCCGAATACGAACGGCTCACACAGGTCCAGAACCAGCTGGACGACGTCCACACCACCCTGATCGGGATCCAGGTCTTACTGTCCTGGGCAGTCATGGCCGCCGCGGTCTACTACCTCTACAAGTCCGGCGCCCTGGAAAGGCTGGCCCATGTCTGATGAGATCACGGTGACTGTCCCGGACGACAGCACCGAGGAGAGCGCCGAAGAGACCAGCGCGCACATGGCGGCAGTCGCCGAGGGCGCAGCGCAGGCCCACGGGGAACGCGCTGTAGAGGCAGCCGTGGAAGCCGAGTTGGCCGCGAGCGAGGCGCGCGAGGTCGGAAACACCGCCGGGGAATCAGCCATCGAAGCCATGGACGCGGCCGGCCGCGCCGAGGCAGCGGCCACCGCGGTCACCGCGGCGGCTGTTGTAGTCGCGGAGTCTGTCGCAGGGTTCACTACAGCTGTAGAATCCCTGCGAGAGACCATGGCTTCGCAGGCCGCGAAGTCGGAACCGGAGCCGGCCAAAGAGTCGAAGACCCCGGACAAGCCTCCCGCGACGAAGAAGAAGCGTCTCGGGGACCGCTACTACGGAAGGTAGACGGGAGTGGAGATGCACATCGGTATTGCCGGATTCGCGGTCTTCGTCCTCTACATGATCATCTACAAGGCAGCGATCCAGCTGCTCAACGTCGAGACCCGCCGGGCCGGCATGCACGTGCCCGCGGCTGTCTCCGGACTGATCGCCTGAAAGGGGTCATCAGAAAATGGCAGCTGGCACCAACATGACCGCTCCGGCCCCGGCCACAGCCGCGCCGGCCCCGGCTACCGGTGGGACCGCTCCGCCGCAACCGGCCTCCATCGTCCAGTTCGTGCGGGGGTCCGGCAAGGGGAAGTACAAGTTCTTCTCCAAGGCGAACCTCACCCTCACCACTGCGACGCAGGACCTCGGCCCGATCGACGTCAAGGCCTACGACTACATGCGGTCCATCCTGGTCACGGTCACCAACACCGCGAACGGCGGGGCGACCGGCACCGCGCAGGCCGACGCACCGTTCAACTACTTCACCAACGTCGCGGTGAAGCAGCCGAACGGCCAGACCATGTACCAGGTGAGCTCCGGCTACCACGCCGCGATGATCCAGAAGTACGGCTACTACCGCGCGAACAGCGACCCGCGCGAGGACCCCAACTTCTCGGTCAACGGCAGTGCGGCTACGTTCGCGTTCCGCATCCCGTTCGAGCTCGACCTCCGGGACGCACTCGGCGCGCTGCCGAACAAGGACGCGGCTGCCCCGTTCTCTCTGGAGCTCACGCTCAACACCCTGGCCAACGTCTACGGCTCCGGCCAGGGGACGTCGCCGACGTTCACCGTGGAAGCCTGGTTGGAGGCCTACGATCAGCCCCCGACCAACCTCAACGGCCAGCCGGTCCAGACCACCCCGCCGAACATGAACACGCTCCAGCGCTGGACGGAGCAGAACATCACCATGTCCACGGGGCAGTTCGACGCGCGCGTCCGGAAGCTCGGCAACTACATCCGGCTGTTGCTGCCGATCATGAAGAACAGCAGCAACGCGCGCATCCTCACCAACGGGTGGGCCGACCCGCTCCAGATCGTGCTGGACGAAGACGTCAAGGACAACATCTCGCAGGCCGACTTCCAGCGACGCATCTGGGAGACGTGGGGCTTCGGCGGGATCCAGTCCGGCACCGCGGCCACCCTCGGGACCGCGTCGAGCATCCCGATCCAGATCGACTCCCCCGGCGGGGCCGACACCGGCGTGTGGCCGATCCAGTACTTCAACGACACGCGCGACCCGGCGGAGAACGTCAACTTCTACCTGCCCACGATCGAGTCCGAGGACTACCTCCTGCGGGGGTCCTGGGGCTCGGCGGTGTCCAAGCTGGTCACCCTCGTGTGCGAGGTGCTGCCCCAGGGCAGCATCTTCGACTAGGAGGACGCGCGATGCCCTCCAACCTGCGCACCCCCACTGCCGAGGGACCGGCCCCGGCGCACTCCTACCCGGTGACCCGGTCATTCGCGATGCTGGTCCTCGCGGCCCTGGTCCTGCTGTTCGCCCTCCGGCACGTCTTCGGCTCGGTCCGCCTGGAAGGAGGTGTCCGATAATGGGTGACTGGTTCACTCTTCAGACGTTCATCGCCTTCCTGCTCGGGGTGGCGCTGTCCGCCATGGTCAAGGGCTTCGCGTCCAAGGCCAAGAGCACCGTAGGAGTCTGATCATGCACATCGACGACATCTTCGACATCTTCGGAGGACTGCTCACCATCGCGCTGGTGGCCGTCTTCCTGACCAAGCCGAACACCGCAGCGGACATCAACGCGGCCGGCAGTCAGTTCACCGGCGCCCTCAAACAGGCGCAGGCCGGGCAGTAGCGGAAGGACCAACGTCATGGCCGGTGGAGTCATCAGCCGTCTTTTCGGCGCGTCCGCCCGCACGCGCGGGCCCGCGGACACCAATCCGCACCCGGGCATCGGCGGGGTCTCCACCCCGCCGGGCCCTGCCGGCCAGACCGGGTTCCCCGGCTCGACCGGCCAGACCCGCACGTTCCAGGGGAACAACCCCCGAGCGGTCAAGGTCCGCGCGGACACGAACACCGGTTTCGAACAGCAGCTTGGCGACCAGGTCCAGGTGCGCTCGGCCTCATACCGCGGCGACGTGCCTGGCGCGGCCACGGCCAACCCCCGGTCTGCTGGCCTCACCGGGTCCCGTCAGCCGGTGCTCACCGAACTCATGCAGGCCACCCCCGGCACGTTCTACGGCGGACCCACGCTACGGACCGGGCCGGGGAACCAGACCGCGGGCGGTGCCCCGCTGTCCGGCGCGGCAGCCGCGGGCGGCCACTCGCAGCGCGAGACCACCACCCCGTGGACGCACGCACAGCCGGAGATCGGCACCGACGTGCCCGGCTCGCAGAACGTCCGCAATACCAGGGCCCTGCGCTACAAGGCCGTGCCCGGCCAGGTGCACACCTACTCCTCGGCCTCCCGCGGCGACCTCCCCCCGGTCAACCGCGGCGGCCAGGCGACCGACGGCAACGTGAACCCCCACGCTGCCGTCACCTCCGTGTCCGTCCCGAGCCGGTTCGTCTTCGACAACGGCGGAAACCAGACATGGTCCGTCGATCGTGAAATGCCCTACGGCGGACGCGGCGACGGAGCGCGCGGGGCCGACCTCAACGGGCAGCGCTACTATGCCACCGGCCAGGCAACGCAGTTCTGGAACGCAGGCCAGGGTGACTACGGCATCGCCCGAGCCTCCGGAGGCGACCACAAGCGGCCGGTGTCCTTCCAACAGCCGGCGCCCTGGACGGCCAACTTCTACGACACCACACAAGGCGTCGCGGACGAGACCACCGCGCAGGCCCCGAACATGATCTACGTGTCCCCCACCACCGGCCGCGCGACCAACAGGACGGGACGGACTTCCTGATGGCCGATGAAGTCGAGGGGGCTGCCAAGGGCGCCGGCAACTTCCTGACACAGAAGCTCGGCCCCCTGCCGATCGGGGTATGGATGGTCGCCGCGGGCGGAATCTACCTCTACCTGCGGAAGAAGAACGCGTCTTCTACAGGTGTAGGCCCCACCGCCCTCACCCCTTCCGGCACCGTGGCCACCACCGGCGGCATCGGCTCATCCGACATGTCCGGCGCGTCCGGCGGAGGCTCCACCGGCGACACCGGCGGCTCCGGCTCCACCGTGGGCGGACAGTACGCCACGAACGACGCATGGGGCCGGGCAGCCGTCAACTTCCTGGTAGCGCGCGGAGTAGACCCCACCGTGGCCAATTCGGCCATCACGCAGTTCCTCGCCTCCCAGACCCTCACCGCCGATCAACAGGCGCAAGTGAACTTGGTCATTCAGACCCTCGGTGCGCCCCCGACCCTTCCGCAACCGGGCAACGCGCCACCGCCGGTCACCAATCCACCCGGCACTGTCTACGCGGCCAACCCACCCAACGGCCTCACCGCGACGGCCAGCGGCATGAACAGCGTGGACCTCACCTGGAACAAGACCACCAACGCCACCGCCTACACCATCAAGTACTCCGCGGCCGGCATCGCACAGCAAACCATGAGCGTCAACGGCACCGACACCCACGCCACTGTGGGCGCCCTCTCCCCCGGCACCCGGTATGACTTCCAGGTCCAGGCCGTACCGGCCAAACCGGGCGACTCCTACGCCTCCACCTCGGCGACCACTCCCAGCGGTCCGACTAACCAACCCCCGCCGAGCGCGCCCCCGCCCCCACCGCCCCCGCCCCCGCCGGTCACCGACCCCCACGCCGGACAGCATCTTCAGCCCCCGCAGGTGGCCACGCTGGAACGCGGGACGTCCATGGCCCAATGGGCCAAGGGCCACTACGGAGCCACATGGGCACAGCATCTCGCGGTGTTGGTCCAGCTCAACCCCGGCATCAACGAAAACGACATCGTCCACGGCGGAACCCGCTACATCAAGACGTCAGACGAACGATGGGTGCCTAACTGATGGACGAGAAACAGGACGTCAATCTGTCCGAGGTGCGGGCGCAGCTCGATCGAATCGAGCTCCAGAACGTCCAGATCTTGCAGTTCTGCCAGACTGTGCTGGAGACGGCCGGCCCGTTCCTCACCGGCGGCAAGTCAAAGGTCTGGCTCGCCCTGCTCGCCAAGAGCAAGGGGGCGCCGAAGACGTGAGCGCCACGAAGGTGTTCGGCGCGGCCATCGCCTTGGGTGTGATCGGCCGGTGGGCGAACAACAAGAAAGCCCTCCCCGGCATGACCGGCATCCTCCAAGTCACCGGCGCTCTTTTCCTGGTGTCGTTCATGGACCGGGGCAAGACCGAACCGGTGGCCAAGGGACTGGCTTGGCTGTTCATGGCCGCCATCCTGCTGTCCGACTCCTCCCCGCTCACCGGTCTGGCCAAGGCAGAGCAGGCAGGCGGCCGGATCCCCACCGCGGCCCCCGGCAACGGCGGGGGTCCGTTCCCCGGCGCGGCCGGAGCGACCACACTGCCACCGGCAAACACACAGAGGAGAAGCGGACCATGATCGACAAACCGGACCTCAAGTACGGATTCTGGGTGGGGCTCGGCCTGTTGGCCGCGTTCCTCGCGTGGCACCTGGCCACCTCGGCCATCAACCGCGCGCGAGGCGCGTGATGGCGGACATTGCCACCGCGCTGAAAGGTGCCAACGGGGTCGCGTTCATCGTGGCCGCTGGCCTCACCTATGAAGTGGTGGCCGCCGCGTGCTCCTCCCCGCAGACGACCGAGATCAACGCGGGCAGCCGGTCGAAGACCCTCATGAAGTGGGTGTATCTCGGCCTCGCCCAAGCGGCCCTTCTGCTGATGATCGCCGCTGCGCTGGAGCCGAGCCACAAATGGGCCATCCTCGGCGGGGGCAGCATCGCAGGGGCCCTCATGTGGCTCAGCTACGCACACGCACGCTCGGCCGGACTCAAGTCCTGCGAGCCGGGCACGGAAAGCTACTAGGGAGTAGCGGAGGACACGATGAGCACAGGACGCGCGCGCGGCAAAAACCACATTCGACCGGCGGTGATCGCACCGAACACCCCCGAGGGCGACGGCATCGGCGCATCCGACCGGATGGTCGCGGACCCCTCCCCGATCCCCGGGGGCCGGGTCCATCTGGAGAACCAGCCCACCATCCGGCAGCGCACCCCGGTCCCGGACTCACCACCCGAGATCAAAGACCTCAACGCGCACGGTGTGACCCCCGGCACGTATACCGCCCGCGAGCGCGCGGAGTTCCAGCGCGGACCCAACGATCTCAAACCGATCCGACCGGCCTACTACGCGCCGGCCGCGGAACCGGTCCCTGTCCCGGTCCGTATCGTGGAATCCCGCTCACCGACGGTTCGACGTACCAGCTCACATCGCACGTTCGGCGTTCCCGCGGCCGGAGGAGAACCGGTCCGCCTCTGCGGACTCGACACCAACCGCGTCAATATCCTGCTGTTGAACGAATCGAGTAGCTCCAACATCCGATTCGCTCAATCCCCGCGCGACCTCAACAACGGCGGAGGATCCCTCCTCCCCTGGCCGGGCAACAGCTACATCAAGTTGGAGACGCAGGACGAGTTGTACGCGATCAGCGCGGACACCGGCACCCCGATCATCAGCGTGATTCAGGAGTTCGAACAGCCATGGTGAGCTACCCGAACCAGATCACCGGACCGGTCACCGTCACCGGCAATGAAACGGTCAATGGCGTGCTGGCCGTCTCCAGCGCGCAGGCCACATCAGGTGTCTTGCAGATCACCAACACCGTGGACAACGGCTCCGACGGCTCCATCCACATGGAGCAATTCGATGCCGCCTCGCGAGCCATCGGGATCCGGGTCACCGGCGAGTCCCAACAGCGGTTTCTGCTCGGCACCGACGGAACCATGGGGTGGGGCGCCGGAGCCGCCGCGCGGGATACCTTCCTGGCGCGAACCTCGGTCGGTGTGCTGTCCGTAGTCACCGGAACATCCCTGGCTGTGGCCACCGCCGGTCAGGGATTTCAGGTGAAGGAAGGCCTCAACGCGAAGCAGGGAACCGCGGTGTTGGTGGCCGGCTCGGCCACCGTGGCCAACACCGCTGTGACCGCGAACAGCCGGATCCTGCTCACCTCGCAGGTGGACGGGGGAACCCCCGGGTGGCTCCGGGTGTCCGCGCGCGTGGCAGGGACCAGCTTCACCATCACGTCATCGTCGGGTGCTGACACCTCCACGGTGGCCTATCAGATTTTCGAGCCTGCGTGAGCGCGGGCCCGCGCGAACTACAGCTTGACCTCAAGAAATCGGGTCAGGTCACGTTGAACGCTGCCGGTATCGGGGTGCTCCAGTTCTACCCTGACCACGCAAACCAGCGTTGGGAAGTGGACTCGGTGGTGGTCTCGACCAATCAGGCGGCCACCGCCACCACGGTCCCGTTCGTCTCGCTCGCCCTCAACACCGTGGACCCGGCCACCGCCTCACCCGGCAACGCGCAGGGCTCGACCTGGAACGGCAGCTCCGAGACGTTCACCGGCATGATCAAAGTCGGTGAGTGCGACTTCCTGGCAGTGATCTTCACACCACCCACCGGTGCGGCCGGCGCCCCACTGGCCGGAGTCATCGGCTCAGCGGTCATCACCGGCAGCAAGTACACACGGCGAGGCTGACATGGGCGGAATCTGGTCAGGGATCACCGACACCACCAACGCGCTGGTGGTCTTTTTCGCCACGCTCACCGACTACACCATGTGGCGATCCCTCGGATGGCTGCTTCTCGGCATCGTGCTGATTGGAGCAGGCCTCGCCCTGCTCGCACGGAATGAGATCATTCCCGGCATCGCCTCGGCGGTGAAGTGATGGCAGACATGCCCGCACTGCCCGTGGCCCTCATCGGGGCCGGGGCATACCTGGCATGGTTCGGAGTCCACTACTGGAGAACGGACGTCGCCTGGCCCTCGGACCCGGTCAAGGCAGCACTCACCGGCCAGCCGCAACCGATCGGGCACAAGAGCTCCATGGCCAACCTCACTACCTCTGTAGTCGGCCCCGGCATGTCGATCTTTAACAATGTGATCTCCTCCGGCGCTGGCCTCGGGTCAGACTTCGGTGACCAAATCGCCAAGGACGCACTCCAGTACCAGGGCGCCGGCTACGTCTGGGGCGGAGACGCGTCGGTCCCCGGCAAGTGGGACTGTTCGAGCTTCACATCCAAAGTCCTCGGACAGGACATGGGCTTGACCCTGCCCGGCGGAGGCAAGTGGGGAGACCCCGGCTACCCGCCCAACTCCCACGGGCCCGGCTCTACCGCCTACATGCTCTACGGGACCGGGATCAGCCTTGCCGACGTCCGCCCCGGCGACCTCATTGTGTCCACCGAACACATCGGGATCGCAGTGGGCAGCGGCCAGATGATCTCCGCCGAGGATCCGCAGCGCGGAACCAGGATCGGCAGCTTCCCTGACGGCTTCCCCGCGGGCCCCCCGGTCTACCGGCGCGTGGCCGGACCCGGCACCGGCGCCGGTGGCGCCCCGTTCCCCGGAGCGAGGTGACCCCGTGCCGGTGGCCGTCATCCTGCTCGGCGCATACTTCACCTGGTTCGGGGTTCATTACTGGCGTAGTGACGTCGCCTGGCCCTCGGAACCGGTGAAAGCCGTACTCACCGGCCAGCCAGTCCCGATCGGGCACAAGAGTGCCAATGCCATGCTCACCACGCCAGTGGCTACCAACCCCGATGTCCAAGCGGCCATCGGCGACCTCGCAGGCGGAGCAGCAGGACCCGGAACAGGCTTCGCCCACGGCACCCTGACCAAGGACCAGATCAAGTCCCTCTGGATCGCCAACGGAGGGGATCCGGCCGCCGCGAACACCGCGGCGGCCATCGCCATGGCCGAGTCCTCCGGCCGTATCGATGCCACCTCCCCCAACCCTGATGGGGGAACGAATGTAGGCCTCTGGCAGCTGGACACGCGCGGAGTAGGATCAGGGTACTCAATCGCACAGCTGTCCGACTCGGCGACCAACGCGCGGGTCACGATCCTCGGATCGGGCAACGGGACCAGGTGGGGCGCGTGGCAGACATACGTCGAAGGGACGTACCGAAACTACTTGTAGGAGGTGCGGCCATGGCTATGACCCCCGGGAACCAAGCCATCACCGGCGGAACAGTCCTGCGCGCACCGGCCATCCAATCTCCGAATTTCCTCACCGGCGTATCCGGTTGGATCATTCGGCAAGATGGAACCGTGGAGTTCACCGCGGGTACCTTCCGCGGCTCAATCTCGGTCGGTACCTCACCGGGACAGCGTTTCATCGTGAACAATCCCGTCACCGGGGATGTCATCGACGTCTACGACTCGGCGAACAACCTGATTTTCGCGATCACCAATCAGGGCCAGGCAATTTCCTACAGCACCGGCAGCACCCCTCAACCGAGCGTCAACCTCCAAGGGGCCAAAGTCGTCTTTAGCGACAATGCCACCCCTACGGCGCATACAGCGCAGATTTCTTTTCAGCACAACTCAGCACCGGCCGGCCAAGGTCAGATCACCCTGCTCAATTCGGACAATGCGTCCGCCGTGGGGGCGCTGGAAATCTTGTCCGGCTCCACAGACGGGACCAAGGGCCCGACTGTCCAGGCGATCGAGCGCACGCGCCAAGGATCAGTTGTCGTCTCAGACAACATCAGTGTTAACAACTTGATGCATGCAGCTTCCTACTCCGGCACAACCAACGCCGGAGGACACCTGGTCTTTAACCACAACTGCGGATTCACACCGACCGTGGCAGTGGTCACCGGGACCACCCCCGGCGGAACGTTCGCCAACCTGACCTGTGGTCTCAACTCTCTGACAGCTACGCAAGCCGACGTGAGCTGGATCGTGGCCAACACCAACGCCGCGTTCGCAAATCAAGGAATTACCTTCGACATGGTGTTCTTCGGGTGAGTCAGATGGAGCAGAGACAGCACACGCGTGAGCGAAAGCCGCGCGAGCAGGAGATAGGGATCCGAGACGTCTACCAGGAACTACGCAGGACAAACGAAAGGCTCCGCGCAGTGGAGATTCATCTAGCGGCCCACCGCGCGGAGCATAAGTCCCTGACGGCCTACAAGGCGATGCTCTACCCCACCATGGTGGGGGTGGCCGGCGCCTTGGCAGGGATTCTGATCAAGTAGACGTCAGTCTCCGAACCGCTCCGGCTCATACCCGACGGCCGTGAGCCCCCGAGCGAGGACGTACAGCAGGAAGAAGACCATCGTGAGGCAGGCAGCCTTGACTGCTCTCATGTCAAAGCCCTAACTTTCGTAGCGTCACCTGAATGTTGCTGTTGACCAGCATGGACACCTTGGCGAAAGCCACCCCGCCGTACGCCGGATTGTGCTCATCGAACAGCACAGTCCCCGGAATCCAGTAATCGAACGTGTGTTCTGTAGGGAATCGGCGGTGCGTCGGATCGGTGAACGCGTCCGCGCTCCGGTAGTAGGGCGTCTGGATGAACAGAAGACGGTTCGACCCGAGGATCCGGTGACACTCAGTCATGAACATCACCGCGTCCGCCACATGCTCGAACACGTCCACGGCTGCTATCTGCTCGACCGAGCCGGACTCGAACGGCCACGGGCACACATCCAGGTCCACCACCCGATCCACAGTCGGCAGATCGGCCCGGTCCACGTTTACCCACCCCGGTATGGGCCGAGACCCGGAGCCGAGGTTCACCCTCATGACCGCTCGACCCCGAACACCTCGGCCACCGCCTCAGCCGCCGCGGGGTCGTCCCACCCCTCGGCCTCCGCCGGGGACATGCCGCCGAACGCGCCGGCTGCTTCCGTCATCTCCTCCGCTGCGGATGCGTCCATCGCCCCTACGGCTTCCAGGATCGGCAGCCAGTAGCGCGCCACCACGTCGTCAGCGTCGAACTTCTCGGCGCCGGCCACCGCCTGTGCGCGCCGGTGCTCCATCTTCCCTGCCTGCCACTGCTCATAGGCGTAGCCGTACCGGGTGGTGATCGAGTCGATGGAGGGCCGGTCCCACCACGCGCGGTGCACCGGATTCCAGTACGGGTCCGACGACACGCGCCAGCCGGACCAGACGTTCTCCTCCATGGCGGAGCCGCCGGTGGTGATGACCGGGGTCCCGCAGGCCTGCGACTCGATCAGCGGGACACAGAACGCCTCGGCATACGAGCAGGCGGACAGGACGTCCAGGCAGCCATACCAGCCGGCCATGGTCTCGTCGTCCATCAGGCCAGCCACCAGCGCATACTGGTCGGAGAAGATCACCGCGTCCGCGATGCCCATGTCTTCGGCCAGCTGGTCCAGCGGGAAGCCGTTCCCGGACCGAGCCTCCGAGTGCACCATGAGCCGAGCCTCCGGCGCGTTCTGTCGGAGCCGCTTGAACGCCTGGAACTGTTCCGGCCACCCCTTACGGAGCGCGTCCCGGTTGGCCGCGTTGATGCCGATCAGGAAGAAGTCGTCCAAGCCGAGCTCGGCCCGGAGTGCGCGCCGGTCCGCCGGGGGCTTGAACACGCTGGTGTCCACGGCATGCGGAGCGTACAGGCTGGAGAAGCCCGCCTCGGTGAGAACCCGCTCCCCGAACCGGGACATGGCCACCGGCTGAGCGCCGGACCGGGCGAGCGTCTGAGCGTCCGGCCGCCCGAGCGGGTCACAGTCGGTCGGTAGCCAGGCGAGGACCCGGAGCCGCTGTAGCGCTTCGGCGCACGGCTGTAGCTTCCAGAAGTCCATCAGGGTGATGACCAACTCGGCCCCGTGGTTCGCGGCGTGGTATGGGAGAACGTCGGTGCCGAAATCCCGCGAGCCGGCCGGCAGGAGAGGGATCCCCTCCCACATGATCGGCGAGCCGGACAGGCCGTAGAATGTGGACACCGCCACTTCGTGGCCAGCCGCCTTGAGTCGGGGGGCGAGCAGGCGGACTTGCTTGCCGTAGCCGGAAGGCACCATGGGCCCGTTCGAGTGGATCAAGATCTTCACGGTTTCTCCTTAAGCGGGGTGTCTCCCGGGATGTCCGGGACGTTGGGCACTGCGTTGCCCTCGGCGATGACGTCGCCGATCGGGCGGTGATCCCGTTCGTCCAGCATGTGCGGAACGGGGTCCTGTGTGGCGCACGCGGAGTTCCAGCACACCAACTCCGGCGGAAGGGTGTAGAGCATCTTCCTGAGCTCTTGCTCCAGATGCCAGATCGACTTCCGCATCTCGCGTTCCAGAGGGTTGGAGCCCCCGGCGGCCGGCGCGGCGCTGCCGAGCTCGGCGAGAGTGGCCGCTTTCCGCTTCTCCAGCTCGGCGGTGAGGCCAGCCAGTATCCGGCCGCCTTCCTGGTCGATGAAGTCTTTCGCTGCGCTGCGTGCCATCTTCGCGATGACCATGCGAGCCTCCCCCTCGGGGTCGGTGAGCGCGTCGAAGACTTCCTCTACCAGTTTGGGTCCACCGGCTCGGCGGAATTCAATGATCAGCTTTCCGAGCTTCACTGTCCTGCCTTTCCTGCTCGGCGAGCATCCGCCGGAAGAGGATCCGGCCGAGCTCGGAGATACTGTTGAAACCCATACGCTGACAGAAGACCACCAATTGGTTGTGTTCGTCCTCTGTGACGTAGACGGCCAGCTTGGCCGTGCACCTCTGCTCGGGTGCTGGTAGCTCTGCCATAGGTCTAAGAATAGTACCCAAAATCTGTACCCACAACGAAGACCGCAGTACACTTACATCATGACCCTCTTCGGACCGGACATCTCCTCCTACCAGCGGGGTCTGGCCTTGTCCAGGCTCCAACACGCGTCTTTCGTCATTGCAAAGACCACGGAGGGCAGCTACTACGCGGACGGTGACTACGACGAGTGGCGCCGGCAGGCGGCCACCCTCGGGAAGCCGTTCATGTGGTATCACTTCCTGACCCCCGAGCCCACCATGCTCCAGATCAACAACAACCGGGCCCACGTCCAAGACTTCGCGCTGCCCGGCATGCTCGACTGCGAGCCGTCCGGCAACAACCCCGGCCCGACGCTGCCCGAGATCATGGCGTACGTGACTGTAGCGCACGCGGCTGGCCTCCGGATCAAGCTGATCTACCTGCCGGAATGGTACTGGCAGCGCATCGGCTCCCCCGACCTCCGGCCGCTCCTCGCGCTCGGCGACGGCGTGTCACTGGTGTCGAGCAGCTACGTGAGCGCCGGGGGTCCGCCGGACGCCATCTACCCCGGGGATGAGTCGGCCGGCTGGATCAGCTACGGCAACGTGGTCCCGACGCTCTACCAGTTCACGAATCAGGCCACGGACGCCGGAATGACCATGGATTACATGGCGTTTCGCGGATCCGAGGCCGCGTTCCAGCAGTTGTTCAACCCTTCACAAGGAGATGACATGTCCACATTCGCCACCGGCCCGGTCAACGTCGGCAACGGCGCACAGACGGTGATCTGCGTCCCACCGGCCAACTACGGATCCGCCGGGTGGGGGAACGTCTGGTTCTCCCTCGGCGCGGACTTCGGCGAGGCCCACCTCCGGGTGGCCGCCTACATCCACGGGGAGGGGTGGCACGTCATCGATGACGTCACCGTCTCGGCCGACGAAGACCGGGTGAACCCTTTCGGCGGGCCCCTGCCGGTCGCCACCCAGAAGATCAGCATCGTGCGGAACACCGGGGGCCCCGCGGTGCCGGTCGCCTACCTGATCGAAGCCGTCGCGAGGTGACCGAGGAGGAAGAAGGGATGCAGGGCGGTTGCGGAGGGACCGGCCCTGACACCTGGTGTGGCGAGTGCTCGGACTGTCTGGAAGGACTGGACGAGTGGCGCGAGATCAACGGGATCGACTCGTGAACCCCTTTCTGATCATGTATCTCATCGCGATGTACCTGCGTCGAGGATGGGAGAAGAACCCCTACAGAACTGATCGCCCTCACACGCACCGGTGATCTGGCGTACACTGTAGGTAGTCCCGCCCGAGGGGCACCCCCGCGGTTCGGGCCCGCCGGCCAGACCACCCCGGCGGGCCCGGTCGCCCCAAGATCGTGGCCCTGCGTTCGAATGACCGCTCCGCATCCGTCATGCGTCGGTCCGCAACCCCCAGCAAGGGGGCCGAAGATCGGTGACGGCCAGCGTGCCACACAGCACCGCCCCGGAGGGGAAGTTCCGGGGCGGTGCTCAAGATCAGCCTAGGCCCATCCCCTAGGTGAGAGCGGAACAGGGTCCTCACTGCCCGAAGTGGTGTTCGCAGGTAAGCGGACCCTTACCCCGCTCGCGCTCTGCCCCGCCGGCCACCAACCGGCGGGGCTTTGTCGTTGCCTTATATCAA
>Ga0070717_10000874_pt1 | contig 19935 bp, 15 predicted proteins | sample LARL113metaG_FD_71366 | JGI IMG/M metagenome (GOLD analysis project Ga0070717, IMG submission 71366) | Corn, switchgrass and miscanthus rhizosphere microbial communities from Kellogg Biological Station, Michigan, USA - LAR L11-3 metaG | ecosystem: Host-associated > Plants > Roots > Rhizosphere ... | reverse complement strand
CCGGGCTCGTGTGGGTCAGCAGCCACGTGTACAGCGGGAAGCCGATCAGCGACGGCCCGGCGAGCAGGAACAGCCAGGCCACGGCCGCCGGGCCCAGCAGCGCCGGGCCCTGCACCTGCCCCGCCTCGCCCAGCGCCAGCGCGATCACCATCTGCGCCGCGCCGCCGGACACCAGCTGGATGCTCGTGGCCAGGACGGGCCGGCGGGAGATCTCCGTCCGGCTGGTGTAGACCGACGCCGCGGCCCACGACACCGAGCCCGCCGCCACCAGCAGGGTGGGCACGAGCGGCGGCGCCGCGCCGCCCGCGGGCGAGGCCAGGAACGCCACGCCGCCGAAGCCGACCGCCATGCCGATCACGGCCGGCAGCGGGACCGGCCGGTGCAGCGCCAGCCACGACAGCAGCGCCGTCCAGATCGGGACCAGGGTCACCAGCAGCGCGATCACGCCGGGCGACACGAACTGCGATGCCCAGCTGACCGAGGCCTGGCCGCCGACCATCAGGCCGAGCCCGACCACCGAGGCCTCGACCACGTCCCGGCGGCTGAGGCCCAGCCGCCACCCGCTCCGCCACGCCGACCAGGCCAGCAGCAGGAGACCGGCGGCCAGCAGCCGCGAGCCCGAGAACAGCAGCGGCGGCACGTGGCTGACGCCGACCTTGATGCCGATGAACGCCGACCCGAACAGCAGCCACTGGGCCAGCAGGGCGATGGGCGTGGAGAAGCGCCGGAGCGAGGTCTGCACGAAGACAGAGAACCCGTCAGGCCCACATGACTGTTCCGCCGGCTTCCCGCTCGCCGCCGCCGGCGCCGTGTTCCAGCACCCGGAGCGGCTCGGCCGCGAGCACCGCGTCGCCCGCCCGCTGTGGCGTCGTGCTGCACACCTGGACGGCGATGCCGTGGGTGCGGCACGTGCTGAGGTCGAGCTCCAGCTCGGACAGCAGCGAGTGAAGCGTCGAGCCGTGCGCCGGGAAGCTGGCCAGCGCCATGCGGACGTGGCGGCCGAGCCGCTCGGTGGCGAGGGCGCAGATCTGCGAGCCGCCGTCCAGCAGGTTCGCCGCCGACTCCTCCGGCAGGACCATCAGCCGCTCGCACGGGCCGTACTCGCAGACCAGGTCGAACCGCGTCACGCTCTCCAGCACCAGCTCGTCCAGGCCCTGCATCAGCCCGAGCCGCATGCCCGCGTCGTCGCCGTCCGGGGGGTCGTCGAGGCCGACCAGCGCCAGCGCCACCTCCCGCCGGTACTCCGCCGCGCGGGCGAGCTCCCACGCGGCCCGGCGCAGGCCGGCGTCGCGCTCGCTCATCGTCGCCCGCTCGGTCCAGATCGGCCCCGCGTCGCCGGTCCGCGCCGGCTCGGCCGGCACGCGCGAGATCGCGGCGGACGCGGCGTCGGCGACGGCCGCCGACACCAGCAGAAGGCCCAGTCCGAGCAGGAGCGACGCGACCACCTGGTGGGAGGCCCCGGCGCCGCCGAGGCCGCTCAGCTCGAGGTCGGCGAACGCGAACGGCACCGCCGCGGCCGCGGCGGCCACCAGGCCGCCGCGCAGCGACGTGCGCATGGTCACCACCATCACCGCGCCGGCCAGGAACGCGAACAGCGCCGCCGCCAGCGTCGGGAAGAGGGCCGTGGCGAGCGCGGCCGCGCCCGCGGCCCAGGCCACGACCGCGGCCGTCTGCGTCCGCAGGCGCCGGCGGGCGGCCGAGCTCCGGGCCGGCGGCGGGGCCGGGGCCGCGTGACCGGCGGGGTTGCGCATGCTCACGGCTCCTCCCTCCGCGGCCGCCACGCCTGCCAGCCGACCGCGGCGACGAGCAGGCAGGCGGCGACCGCGGTCATCACCTTGACGGCCGTGACGACCCCCGGCTCGGATGGCGCGGCCTCCTCGGCCACCAGCGCCCGGATCCGGCCGGTCGCGTCCACCGTGGCGCCCGCGCCGGCCAGCGCGCCGCGAGCGAGCGCGTCGCCGGCCAGCGTCAGCGCGGCCGGGGCGGTTCCGTCCACCCACAGCACGGGATGGCTGCCGGCGGCCAGCTCCCGGACCGCGCCCGATGGCTGCGTCCCGCCCGTCGGGGGCGGCGGCCCCGCCAGTCCGATCGCGCCGGCCACCCGGGCCGCGGCGGCCGACGCCCCGGCCACGCCGAGCACCAGGACGCCGCCGTCCGCCCGCGCGTCGCTCGCGTAGCCGGCCGCCAGGCGGGGCGTCGCGACGGCCCGCTCGCCCAGGGCGGCGACCACGCGGGCGGCGCCGGTCAGGTCCGCGTCATCCGCGCCGCCCAGCACCACCCGCACGCCGCCCGGATCGTTGAACACCGGGTACGGCAGCAGCTGCAGGCCGGCGCCGGAGGGCGCGCCCGGCAGCCGCAGCCGCGCGTCCGACGCCACCTGCGCGGTCGCGCCGTCCCCGGCCAGCACGAGGTCCAGGGTCAGCGTGTTGCGTCCGGGGTGGAGCGCCGAGCCGGGCACCCGCACCGGCGCCGTTCGCATCTGCTCGTCTTCCCGGTCCAGCGGGACGGCGCCGACGCTGGTGGCGTTGACGAGCACGCCCAGCACCGCGCGCTGGCCGGCGGGGACCGGCGAGTGGGCGACCGCCAGCTCCAGGTCGCCCGCCCCGCCGGCGTCCACCGCGGGCGCCGTGAACGTCAGGCTGACGGAGTGCCGGCCCGGGCCCTGGACCTGGAGGTCCTGACCGCCCAGCGCGGGGAACGACAGCGTCTCGCCGGGCCGGGGGCCGGGCGGCGCCGGCGCGAGGCTTCCCCCGGCGGGCACGAGCGCGAACGTGCCGCCCGCCGGCATGCCGGCGCGCGCCGTCAGCGCCGCCGCCGCCCTGGTCACGGCGCCGTCGGTGTCGCCGGTGACCAGGACGATCGGGCTGCGCCGGTCCCACGGCGACGCCACCGCGGCCACGATGCCGTCCTCGGGCTGCACGTCCTGGCCGTCCGGCGTGGTCCAGCCGCCGGCGCCGAGCGAGAACCCGGCGGCGCGGAGCAGCGGCTCGGCGGCGGGCAGGCGGCGCAGGCCGCCGACCACCAGGGCGGGCAGTCCGCCCGCGTGCAGCCAGTCCAGCTGGCCGCCGGTGACCGCCTCCGGCGCCACCTGCTGCCCGCCGGCCCGCCGGCCCAGGTCGGCGACGAGCCGGAGCCCGGCGGCCAGGTCGGCGGCGTTCGCCGGCTCGGGCAGGACGAGGCCCAGGCGGGCCGGCGCCGGCCCGTGCGCGCCGATCAGCGGGAACGGGTACGCGTCCAGCCGGGCCGGGGCCGGCGTCCCCGGCGGCACGAACAGCTGGTAGCGGAGCAGCGTCTGGCTCTCCAGGCGGACGTATGCGGAGGGGTCGTCGGCCCGGGCGCCGGGACGGCCGGCCAGGCGCACGTCGAAGCGCACCTCGAGCAGGTTGGCCCGGTCGCCGAGGAGGGCGGACGTCGGGACCTTCAGCTGGGCGACGGCGCCGTCCGAGCTGGAGGCCTCCAGCGGCACCACGCCCAGCTCCTCGCCGTTGACCAGCACCGTCGCGGCCGACGTCGCCGGGTCGAGCAGCGGGCTGTGCGCGAACACGAGCCGGACGGCGCTGCCGGCCGGCGCCAGCGGGCCCGCCGGTACCGGCATGAACACCGCGACCTCGTTGGTGAGACCGTAGAGCGTCTGCGTCGGCACGCCCATCGCGTCGAGCGTCGTGTCCTGCGCCGACTCCAGCACGCCGAGGCTGACCGGCGGCGGCGCCGGCCGCGGACCACGCGCCGCTGCCGCCGCCGAGCCAGCCATCGCCGGCGCCGCGCACGCGACCACGACCACCGCCGCGGCGGCACGCGCCGCCCACGCTGCGGGCGCGCACGCCCGCCGATCCCCACACGCCATGCCATGACCTCTCTTCGGCCGCGGCTCCCGCGGCCCGGATACGAGGCGCTATGGTGCGCCGCCGGGGCGCCGCTGTCAAACGGGACCCCCGCGCGGGTCGGTTACCGGTCTGCGGTAGCCTGTCCGCTGAGCTCGTAGAGCCGCTGGGGGGAGAGAGGCATCTCGCGGACGGGCACGCCGAGCGCGTCCTCGATCGCCGAGGCGATCACCGCCCCCACCGGGATCACGCCCGCCTCGCCGGCGCCCTTGACGCCCAGCGGGTTGAGCGGCGACGGCGTCTCGATGTGGCCGATCTCGGGCGCCGGCACCTCCGTCGCGTACGGGACCAGGAACTCCATGAACGAGGCGTTGCGGAGCTGGCCGTCCTCGTCGTACGCCAGCCGCTCGTAGAACGCGCCGCCGATGCCCTGGCCCACGCCGCCCTCGATCTGGCCCTCCAGGACCAGCGGGTTGATGACCCGGCCGCAGTCGTGCACGACCACGTAGCGGAGGATCTCCAGCCGGAACGTGCGCGGGTCCACGCGGACGTACGCCGCGTGGCAGCCGGAGGCCCACGTGGACGCCTCGGGGCTGAAGAAGCCGGTGGCCTCCAGCCCGGGCTGCTCGCCCTCGGGCAGCGGCGGCCCGGGGCGCGGCCGGCCCTGGAACTGGGTCGCCATCTCGGCGCCGCCGCCGAACGCGTAGCGCAGCGGGTTGGACAGGATGGCGGCGGCCGCCAGCGGCATCGCCCGGTCGGGCGCGCCCTTGACGCGCACCGCGCCGCCGGCCAGCTCCAGGTCCTCGGGGGCGACCTCCAGGTGCTCGGAGGCGATCCGCTTCGCCTTGTCCGCCACCCGGAGCGCGGCGGCGCGCATCGCGTTGCCGGCGGTGACCGCGCCCCGCGAGGCGAACGTGCCGACGCCCCACTGGAAGCGCCGGGTGTCGCCGCTCCGGACCTCGACGTCGGCGACGTCCACGCCCAGCGCGTCCGCCACCACCTGGGCCAGCACCGTGGCGTGGCCCTGGCCCTGGCTGGGGATGCCGGTGGCCGCCACCACCTTCCCCGAGACCAGCACCTGGACGTGGGCGCCCTCGTACGGGCCGACGCCGGTGCCCTCGACGTACACGCCCAGGCCCATCCCGACGTTCGGGCCCTCCGGCCGGGGCCCGAGGAGGCGCACGCACTCGTCGAGCAGCTCCGGGTAGCTGCCGCTGTCGTACACCGCTCGGCTGCCGTCCTGCCAGGCGATGCCGGTGTCCCACGGGAACTGGTCCGGCTGGATGAAGTTGCGCCGGCGCACCTCGGCCCGGTCCAGGCCCAGCTCGGCGGCGATCGCGTCCAGCACTCGCTCCATCACGAAGCAGCCGTGGGGGCGGCCGGCGCCGCGGTACGGCGACGTCGGCGTCGCGTTCGTGTAGACGTCGCGGAACCGGGTCCGGAAGCTGGGCACGCGGTACGGGCCGGTGGTCTGGGCGGCGGTGATGATCGGCAGGATGATCCCGTACGGCGTGTACGCGCCGGCGTCGTGCAGGAAGTCGTCGTCGAGCGCCCCCACGACCCCGCTGTCGTCGAACCCGACCCGCACGCGGTGGACCTGCGCCCGCTCCTGGTTGACGGCCGTGAAGTGCTCGGCGCGGTCCTCGGTCCACTTCACGGGCCGGCCCAGGCGCATGGCCGCGAACGGGACCAGGAGCTCGTCCGGGTAGAACAGCATGATCTTGGGCCCGAAGCCGCCGCCCACGTCCGGCGCGATCACCTCGACGGACGTCTCGGGCAGCCCGAACAGGACGGCCAGGCCGCCCCGGATCGACGTGGGCGACTGCGTGGAGTCGTAGACCAGCAGCCGGCGCTCGGCCTCGTCCCAGCGCGCCCACACGGCGCGCGCCTCCATCGGCGCCGCGGCCCCGCGCTCGAAGCGGAGGCGCAGGTCCAGCCGGTGGGGCGCGGCGGCCAGGTCGGCCTCCACGTCGCCCCGCTCCTGCGTCAGCTCCGCGGCCACGTTGCCGGGGACGTCGTCGTGGACCAGGTCCGCCGCCCGCTCGGCGGCCTCGGGCCCGATCACGACGGGCAGCGGCTCGTACGCGACGTCCACCAGCTCGGCGGCGTCCTCGGCCAGGTAGCGGTCGGCGGCGACCACGAAGGCGACGGCCTCGCCGGCGTAGCGCACGACCTCGGAGGCCAGGCAGCGCTGCGTGCGGCCGTGCGTGAGGGCGGGGTGGGGGATGAGCAGCGGGAGGTCGACGTGGCCGAACGGCAGGTCGGCGGCGGTGTAGACGGCGGCCACGCCGGGAGCCTGGCGCGCGGCCTCGACGTCGATCGCGGTGATGCGGGCATGGGCGAACGGCGAGCGGACGAAGCAGCCGTGGAGCGCGCCCTCGTCCAGGTCGTCGGTGTACCGGCCGCGGCCTCGCAGCAGGCGGTCGTCCTCCAGGCGCCGGACGCGCTCCCCGAACCAGCGGGTGGTCACGCCAGCAGCTCCGCGGCGCGGCGGACCGAGCGGCGGATCGAGGCGTAGCCCGTGCAGCGGCACAGGTTGCCGGCGATGCCCTCGTCGATCTCCGCGTCCGTCGGCTCCGGGTGCTCGGCGAGCAGCCCCGCCACGGCCAGCACGAAGCCGGGGGTGCAGAATCCGCACTGGAGGCCGTGGCACTCGTGGAACGCCTGCTGGACCGGGTGCAGGGCCGCGCCGTCCGGCGCCAGGCCCTCGATCGTGGTCACCTCGTGGCCCTCGACCTGGACGGCCAGCAGCAGGCAGGAGCGCACCGGGCGGCCGTCGAGCAGCACCGTGCAGCAGCCGCAGACGCCGTGCTCGCAGCCCACGTGGGTGCCGGTCAGCCCCAGCTCGCCGCGCAGGTAGTCGGACAGCAGCCGCCGCCCGCTGCCCGGCGCCGCCCGGGCAGCCCCGTTGACCGAGAAGCCGTGCACCACTTGCCCCCTCCCCCCTCGCGGGGGCGGGTTGGGTTTGGGGGGAACGGGTGCAGCCGCCCGCACCCGTTCGACCAGCACCTCGACCAGGTGCCGCTTGAACTCGCCCGACGCCTCCAGGTCGGCGCTGGGCTCCAGCCGGCGGCCCGGGTCCCACAGCACCGGCGTCGGCGCCACCCCGAACAGCGCCAGCCGATCGCGCCACCGCGCCACCCCGGCCATCGCGAAGTCGCCGTGCCGCCGGGTCTCCTCCACCAGGGCCACGTCCGCCGCCATGTGGGCAGGGAACCACGCCTCGACGACCAGCTCGTCGGGCGCCAGCGCGGTCTCGAACGCGCCCAGGAACAGGTCGGCGGCCTCGATCACCCGCTCGCCGCGCACCGAGCGCGCCACCACGTGGCCGCCCAGCGCCAGCAGGACGGCCGGCAGCTCCGCGGCCGGGTCGGCGTGGGCCAGGCTGCCGCAGACCGTGCCCCGGTTGCGCACGACGTGGTGGGCGACCTGCCGCAGCGCCAGCGGCACCAGCGGGCAGCGCTCGCGCAGCAGCGGGTGTCGCTCGGCGTCGGCCTGGCGCACCGTGGCGCCGACCGCCACACCCCCGTCCCGCTCCGTCACGGCGGCCAGCTCGTCCAGCCGGTTCACGTCCACCAGGTGGGCCGGCCGCGCCAGCCGGAAGTTCAGCAGCGGCACCAGCGACTGCCCGCCGGCCAGCACCTTGGCGTCCTCCAGGCCGGCCAGCAGCGACAGCGCCTCCGCGACCGTGGCCGGGGCGTGGTGCTGGAGCGGCGGCGGCTTCACAGGAACGCGACCGCGCGGCAGAACGCGGCCTCGCCGCCCTGGAACCGCCAGGGGAAGCAGCCGAACTCGATCCTGCGGTCGAGCACGCGGTCGATCTCGCCGCCCAGGTTCTCGATGTGCACCACGTCGTGCGGGAACAGGAGCGTGTGCATGACCTGGTAGTCCTGCTTCGGGAAGACCTCGTCCAGCGGCCGGCCCAGCGCGGCCTCGGCGTCCTCCGCCTCGTCCGGCCGCAGCCGCCGGATCACCGTGTTCATCGGGTGGTCGGCCGAGCCGACGTCGACCGCGAGCCAGCGCACGCCCCGCTCCAGCACCCACTCCGCGAAGGCGCGCGTGGGTCCCGGGTGGCGGATGAAGTACCGCGTCTCGTCCACCTCCGACCGGTCGGTCCAGTTCTCCGGGTAGTAGCGGTGGTACCCGGTGTGGATCACCAGGATGTCGCCGGGCTCGATCCGCAGCCCGGTGTCGCGCTCCCACCGCTCGAAGTGCTCCGGGCCGTACAGCCCGTAGTCGCCGACGCCCATCCGCTCCAGGTCCACCACGCAGGCGGGGCCGACCAGGAAGTCGAGCGGGAGGTCGCCGATGAACTTGCCGCCCGAGAAGAAGTGCGCCGGCGCGTCCAGGTGGGTGCCGACGTGCAGGGTGGTGGTGATCTCCTGGCCGCCGGCCTTGTCGAACGCGAGCCGCTTGACCCACTTGATGCTCGGCCCGTCGTACGACGCGAAGGCGGGCGTGTGGACCGAGAAGTCCTGGCTGAGATCGATCAGCTCCATTGAGTCGAACAGTGTCGCACCCGCGTACTCGAGGCGTCCGGAGCGTTCCAAGGAGAGAAGAGGTTTGTCCGCTCGTCGCTCATCTTGGAGGTGACGCATGCGCAAGATCCCTCCTGCGCTCGCACTCGCCGCCGCCCTGACGCTCGCCGTGGCAGTGAGCCCGGCGCTGGCGTCCTCGGCGGTGCACCAGGTGACGAACGCAGGTAACGACCCGTTCGCCGCCTGCGCCGTCAACGCCGGCGGCACCAACTACCCGCGATCCGAGGTCGAGCCGTTCGGCTCGATCAACCCGTCCGACCCGTCGAACATCGTGACCGTGTTCCAGCAGGACCGCTGGAGCAACGGCGGCGCCCACGGCCTGGCCGCGGGCGTGAGCAGGAACGGAGGCTCGTCGTGGACCGTCGTCCCGCTGCCGTTCAGCTCCTGCGCGGCCGGCACGCCGGCCGACCTGCAGTACGAGGCGGCGTCGGATCCCTGGGTCTCGTTCGGGCCGGGCACCGCGTCCAACCCGGCGACGGGGGCCACGGCCTACACGGTCTCGATCTCGTTCAACGAGAGCCCTGGCCGGAACGGCAACACCGTCGGAGCCGCGGTGTCCTCTGACGGCGGGGCCACCTGGACCAACGCCCAGACGCTGCACGCCGACGCCCAGAGCGGCGTGCCGATCCCGGTGGACGACACCAACTTCCGGTTCTTCCACGACAAGGAATCGGTGACGGCGGATCCGACCCGGCCCGGCTGGGCCTACGCCGTCTGGGACATGCTGATCGGTCCCAACGCCAACGAGAGCTCAGATCTCCACTCGGGCTCGTTCACGGACGACACCCTGTTCGCCAGGACGACCGACTTCGGGGCCACCTGGTCGCCGGTGCGGATCATCAACACCAGTCAGCACTCGACGACGAACAAGAACCAGACGATCGGCAACGTCGTCGTGGTGGATCCCCGGACCGGGACGCTCTACGACTTCTTCAACCAGATCTTCAACACCGGCAGCGGCGCGGGCGGCGCCCACGGCGACAACGCCGCGTTCCAGAAGTCGACCGACCAGGGCCTCACGTGGTCCGCCCCGCAGGTCATCTCGACGATGGACGACGTCGGGGTCGCGGACCCGAACAACCTCAACCCGGTGTCCGGCAAGGCGCCGGCGCCCTTCCGGGTCGGCGACGGCATCCCCGCGCCCGCCATCGACCCGGAGACCGGCGATCTCTACGCCGTGTGGGAGGACGCCCGCTTCAGCGGCCAGGACGAGGTCGCCATCACCCGTTCGACGAACGGCGGCGCCACCTGGAGCGCGCCCAAGCGCGTCGACACTCCGGGCGGCCCGGCCTTCACCCCGGCGGTGGCGGTCACCGACAGCGGCACGGCGGGCGTGGGCGGCACGGTCGGCGTCGAGTACTACCAGCTCGGGGCCTCGTCGTCCGGCTCGTCGCCGACCACCGAGCTCATCAAGCGGTTCAGCGGCGCCGCGGCGGGCGACTCGTCGAGCGTCGACACGAGCGTCCCGGCGACCACCGTCCTGGGACCGTTCAACATGCTGGACGCGCCCTACGCCGGCGGGTACTTCACCGGCGACTACGAGGCCCTGCTGACCACCGGGACCGGATCGTCCGCCACGTTCGAACCAGTGGTGGTGGCCGGCGCGTGCGGCGCGGCGCTGACGTGCCGGGCCCTGACCTCGGTCGTGGCGCCGACCAGCACCGCCCCGACCGGCAACGACTCCACGGACCTCTTCTTCGGCACCGGCTTCTGATCGAAGCCACGGCGCGGCCCGCGTTCGCGCGGGCCGCGTCCACCGCGGTCAGCCGGGCAGGTCGAGCCAGCCCTCGCCCACGACGCACGCGCTGCCGCCGACCCGGACCGCCGTCACCTGGCCGCCGCTGACGTCCACCGCGGCGTCCAGCAGGCTCTCGCGGCCCATCTCGAAGCCCTGCTCGAGCCGGAACTTCCGGGTGCCGTCGCCCTCCGGCAGGCGGGTGGCCAGGTAGCAGGCCAGCGGGCCGGCCGCCGAGCCGGTGCCGGGGTCCTCGGTCTCGGGCGTGAACATCCGGCAGTGGACGTCGCTGCCGGGCAGCTGCCCCTCTCGCGCGAAGCAGTACGCCGCGAGGCCCGGGAACGCCGTCATCGCGGCCTCCCACCGGTCGAGCCGGGGCCGCAGACGGCGAATGGCGTCGATCGAGCGCACCGGCACCATCAGGTGGGTGAAGCCGGTGCCCACCGCCTGCGGCGGCAGACCGGTGCCCAGGATGTCGTCCGGATCGAGCGAGAGGGCCACCGCGAGCGCCGCCGGGTCGGGGTGCTCGGGCCCGAAGACCGGCGGCCGCTGGTCCATCTCGGCCCAGCCCGGACGCAGGCGCACCGGCGTGGGCCCGACGCCCAGCTCGAACACGGTCCGCTCGCTGACGCGGCCCAGCGCCTCCAGGACGACGCCGGTCCCGATCGTCGGGTGGCCGGCCATCGGCAGCTCCCGGCCGGGCGTGAAGATGCGGACGCGCCAGTCGCAGCCCGCGACGGCCGAGGGCGTGACGAACGTCGTCTCGGAGAAGTTGAACTCGCGCGCGATGGCCTGCATGCGCTCGTCGCCCAGGCCCTCGGCGTCCAGCACGACGGCGAGCTGGTTGCCCGCGAGCGGCCGCTCGCTGAAGACGTCCACCAGCCGGAAGGGGTACTTCACGGCACACTGCCCTTCGGCACCACCCACCGCGTGCTCTGCCTCGTCATCCGCGCGTCAGTCGCCCCACGCTCGCCGCATGACCGCGCGATCGGCCAGGCCCGTCGGCTGGCTGAAGCGGCGGATCAGGCGCGCTCGGGCGCCCTGAGCCAGGACCGCATCGAGCGAGCGGTCGATCGTCTCGCGCAGCGTGGTTGTGCCCAGCGCGGCGGCCGGACGAGCGACCTTTCGTTCATCGATCTCGATCATGATCCTCCGCACCGAATCAGTATGGAAGGGAGCCCGCCTGGTAGCCATACCGATGGCCGCTCGCTATCTGGACAGCAGGTGCCGGTGCGCCGCCACGAACGGCTCCAGCGGGGCCCGGACGAGCCCGGCCCCGACCTGGCCCACGCCCGCCTGGCGGTGCGCGATGCCGGTGTTGATCAGCGGCCGGATGCCCGTCTCCACGACCCGGCGGACGTCGATGCCGGTCGGCGTGCCCCGGAAGTCCAGGGCCGGCACCTGGTGCCCGGGGTGCTCCTCCAGCGTGATCTCGTACATCTCCAGCGTGGCGTCCAGTGCCGTGCGGGCGGTGCCCCCGACCACGTGCGTGATCGCCGGCGCGGCCGCCATCGCGAAGCCGCCGAGACCGTACGTCTCGGTGATGGCCGAGTCGCCGATGTCCGGGTTGGCGTCGGCCTGCGTGTAGGCGCCCAGGAACAGGCCGACGGGCACCGCGGCGGGGGCGGTGAACCAGCGGCCCGGGTCGCCGCTGACGCGGATGCCGAACTCGGTCCCGTTCCGCGCCATCGTGACCACCAGGCTGCTGCCGGGCACGCCCGCCGCCGCCTCGCACGCGGCCTTGGCCGCGGCCATCGCGAGGTTCAGGTAGAAGTAGTCGTTCCCGTCCACGAACCGCAGCGACTCCGTCGGGAGGCCGCGCAGCGCCAGCTCCCGGAACAGCAGCGACGTGGCCGCCCGGTGCCGGTTGTGCAGCTCGTCGCCCATCTGCAGCGCGCGCTGGTTGATCGCCGCCAGGTCGATCGGGCCGGCCTCCAGGGCGCGGGCCAGGTCGGGCGCCAGCGTCGAGGCCATCCAGCGCAGCCGCTCCAGCACCGCCTCGTCGTTGGCCCCGTAGCGGAGCACGCGGCCCAGCCCCTCGTTCAGGTTCGACCACGCGTAGGTGCCGCTGACCGGGTCCTCGACGACCACGACCGGCATCGCAGCGCTGATCACGCCGGCCATCGGCCCGACGGCCCCGTGGTGGTGGCACGGCTCCAGGTCGGCCGAGTCGCGGCCCTGCAGCCGGAGAGCGCCCTCCAGCGCGCCCCGCATCGGCCCCGACGCCGCGTCCCAGCGGAGTGGCGGGCCGCTGTGGAGGAGCAGGTCGCCGCGCATCCCCGGGACGACGTCCGCCGCCGCGCCGACGCCGACCCAGCGAGGCCGCGCGGCCAGCATCCGGCCCACCGCCTCCGCGTTGGCCGCGTCGACCGCCGGGTCGGGCGCCAGGCGCTCCAGCGGCGGCCGCCAGTCCACCCGCGCCTGCTCGGCGCGGAGGCCGTCCGCCAGCAGGTCGGCCCCGGCCGTGACCGCCCGGACCTCGCCGATCAGCGGCACAGCAGCGACCTCGCCGCCCGCGCGTTGGACAGGTGCACGCGCGCCCCGGCGGCCTCGAAGGCGGCCCGCTGCCGGGCCAGGCCCTGCGGGTCGGCCTCGGTGCCGATCAGCGCCACGACCGCCGGCCGGCCGGCCAGCGCCGGGGCCAGCTCGGCGGCGGGGTCGGGGTGGGCGCCGTGGCCGAGGACCACGTCCAGGTAGACCAGGCCGCGCGCCCGGCGGATGGCGTCCAGCCGCAGCCGCTGGTCGATCATCGGGTGCGGACGTCCCCTGGTGTGCTCGTCGGAGCCGTAGTCGATCGCGCTGAACCGCCCCGGGTCGGCGTCCGCCGCCCAGACCAGGGCCGCCTCGTCGCGCAGCGTGCCGCCGGAGAAGATGCCGTCCACCGGGCCGTCCCACGCCAGCGGCTCGACCGGCTCCTCGGGCAGGCGGCCGCCGCCCACCCGCAGCGCCACCTCGGTCAGGTCCACGCCCGGCCCCAGCAGCGCCGGCACGAGCGGCTTGCGGGCGGTCAGCTCGGCGCGGGCCGGCTTGGACACGACCACGATCACGTCGGTGTCGGGGTCCTCGTCGAGGCGCCGGATCGCCTCGCGCGTCATGCGGCCGCCGACCTCGGGTGACAGGTCCCTGCCGCCGACGCCGATCGCGTGCGAGACGCCCGCGCCCTGGTGGGCGAGCAGGCAGCAGAGCTGCTGGACGCCTGTGCCCGAGGCGCCGACGATGCCGACCCGCCCCCGCGGCACCTCGTTCCAGAAGCCCATCCCGACGCCGTCGAGGATGGCCGTGCCGCAGTCGGGGCCCATGAGGAGCAGGCCGCGTCGGAGCGCCTCGTCCTTGAGCAGGACCTCGTCGGCTACCGTCACGTTGTCGGAGAAGCAGAACACGTGCAGACCGGAGCGGAGCGCGTCCCAACAGGCCCAGGCGGCGTGCTCGCCGGGAACCGAGATGACCGCCAGGTTGGCGCCGGCGAGCTGGCGGGCAGCGGCGCGCACGGTCCGCGGCCGCGGGCCCTCGCCGGCGGGGCGGCCGGCCGGCACGCGCTCGGCCAGCGCGGCCGACGCCGCGGCGATGGCGGCGGCCGGGTCGTCGCCGCGGGCCGCCAGAACCAGATCGTCGGGCCCCGCGCCGGCGAGCGCCGCGTCGTCCCACAGGCCGCTCCCTCGGAGCAGGTCGAGGTTCAGGGGCGTGGCCATCGCCGCCATCGCCGCGTGGGTGCCGGGAATCGCCAGCATGCGAGCAGACGCCGCCATCAGCACGATTGAATCGTGATACGAGTGGTGGACCTCGACGCGGATCATCTTTTACAGCGTGCTCCGGTACTTGGATTTGCGCGGATTTTGCGTTATCAAGTGAGCTTGACGGGCTTTTATCGCCAGGCCTTAACAGAGTCATCCGGGTTCCATTTCCGGCCGGCCCTATGAACGATGGAATATGGCGGGGGTGACCGGCAAGGCTCGCGTCCTGATCGTGGATGACAAGGCGGACATCCGCGGCATCGTGGCGACGCGGCTGCGGATCGAGCCGGGGTTCGAGGTGGTCGGCGAAGGGGCCAACGGCGCCGAGGCGATCGCCCGGGTCGGCGAGCTGAAGCCGACGATCATGGTCCTGGACCTCCAGATGCCGGTGATGTCCGGCGAGGAGGTGATCCCGATCCTGCGCTCGCTGTCGCCGGCCCTGCGCATCCTGGTGTTCTCTGCCTATGCCGGCGCGCTGCAGCGGATGCGGCCGTGCGAGCGGCCGGACACGGAGGTCCGCAAGGGCACGGGCCTGGCCCCGCTCGTGAAGGAGCTGCACCTCCTGGTCGAGCGGACGCCGGCCGACCTGGTCCGGGTGGACCTGGGCATCGTGGACGTGCAGCACGCGCTGCGCGCCAGCCACGCGTGGGCGCGGCTCAACCCCGCGGTGCGCGAGATCGCGGTCGAGAGCGGCAACCGGCCGGACTTCCTGGCCCTGGTTGGCGTCTTCCTGGCGCTGGGCGAGCCGCTCGCCGGCGCGGCCAGCTCCGGCTTCGCCAGCTCGAGCGTGTGCTTCACCACGCGGCTGGAGGCCGGCCGGGCGGCCCGCCGCGGGCTCGCGGCGATCGCCGACGAGGAGGCTGCGCTGCTGGAGCCGCTGCGCTCCCGGCTGCTGGCCGCCCTGCCCGAGGACCCGGAGAACGCGGAGAACGCGGAGTGCGCCGCCTCGTAGGACTGGGAGGGCTACCGCTCCAGGGCCGGTGAGTCAGAGCCGGCCTGGCTCTTGCTTCGGGAACGGCCAATGGGCTAGCACTGTGCTGCCTTTGGATGGCAAGTGGTTCACGACAGTGCCTTGCCGTACGTCTGCCACCCCTCAGCCCGGTCGAGACGTGGCGCCCGTACGGCAAGGCCCCGTTCGCCCATCTCGAGACGCGCCAGGCCGATCGCCCAGGCAACGACTTCGTCCCGGGCTCGAAGCGGGCTCTGACTCACCGGCATTGGACCTACCGCTCCAGGGCCGGGGCCGGCTGGCGCAGGCCGGCCAGCCTCGCCAGGGCGGGCAGCGCGGCCAGGACCAGGTCGACCTCGTCGTCGGTGAGCTCGTCGAGCACGCCCCGGATGGCGGCCCTGCGGACGGCCCGCAGCCGCTCCATCAGCGTCTCGCCCAGCGGCGTCACCACCACGCGGACGACCCGGCGGTCGCCGGGGTCGCCCCGCCGCTCCACCAGGCCAGCCGCGACCAGCCGGTCGATCAGCGACGTGGCCGTGTTCAGCGCCACGTTCCGCGCGCACGCCAGCTCGCTCATCGAGACCGAGCCGCGGTCCAGGACGTACGCCAGGACGCCGTACTGCTCGGTCGTGACCTTGGCGACGCCGGCCACCTCGTTCGGCAGGCCGACCACGAGCCGCCTGAACAGGGCCGGCAGCACCTCGATCAGCCGGGCATGGGCCTCGTCGCGCGCGCCAGCCTGCACGTACTGGAATATCGGCAGAGGCAACGCTTGATTCCGACGGCGCCGGGCCGGCTCGGGCGGATCAGCGGCTGGCGCGGAAGCCGGAGGTTCGGAGACGCAGGCTGAGCCGCCGGATCGCCAGTCGTGGCCGCGATGGCCCAGCGGCATCGAGCGGGACGCGTGCAATGCGGAGCAGGCTCAGGACCATCGCTGCCACCATGTCCCTCACAACGGGCGGGGCCCCGATCTCGTTACGGGCCGGCCCTGTAAAGCAGCTTGACGGCCACCCGGAGCGGGGCTAGGGTGGCCAGGAGGCGGCCCCCAGGCGGACGGAGGCCGCGTCGCGAAGCGAAGGGAGAGTGAAGCCTATGGTCAGGTGGAGGATTCGCGCCTGCCTGTCGGCGGGAGCCGGGTTGATCCTGGCCCTGCTGCCGGCCCACGGCGCGGCCGCGGCGACGACGACCCACGCGGGCATCAGCTGCGCGGTCCACAGCCAGCTCTGCGCGGAGGTGTACGACTCCGAGGCGGTGTTCGGGCAGGACGTCTACGTCGGGCACGACGAGCCCTCGGACCTGTTCTACTCGAACACCCGCGGCGCCGGTGCCCACCAGACGTACCTGCTGCGGCTGCCCAAGGACCCGCCGACGCTGCCCAACGGCACGGACAGCGGCGGCACGTTCAACTTCCAGCTCCATCCCGCGTTCTGGTTCGGGCAGGCTCTCTGCGACTCGCAGTCGGCGCCCGAGTTCACCACGACCTGCGACCCGGCGACGGACGCCAACATCTTCGACGACGCGGACCCGGCCAGCCCCCACTACATCGGGAAGCATCCGGGCACGGCGTTCATGGAGATGCAGTTCTACCCGCCCGGCTGGGCCCAGTGGCCGGCCGGCAACAGCTGCGACACCACCCAGTGGTGCGCCGCGCTGAACATCGACAGCCTGTCGCAGAACCAGAACACGGGCGTCCTCAACAACGCCAGCTGCCTGAGCCAGGCCGGGCAGGAGCCGGTGAACTTCGCGTTCATCACGAAGAACGGCAGGTCGCAGGCCCCGGCCAGCCCGCTGGCCGCCACGACCGCCACCTTCACGCCGGACCCGGCGAAGGACCTGTTCATGCGGTCGGGCGACCTCGTGGTCGTGGACCTGAACGACACGCGGGCCGGCTTCCGGGTGGTGCTGGCGGACCTGACCACGGGCAGGACCGGCTCGATGACGGCCAACCCGTCCAACGGGTTCGCCCAGGTCAACTTCGACCCCAACGCGACCACGTGCTCGGAGACGCCGTACACGTTCCACTCGATGTACTCGACGTCCAGCGAGCACACCCGCGTGCCCTGGGCGGCGCACTCGTACAACACCGCCTTCTCGGACGAGACCGGCCACTTCCAGTACTGCAACAGCGTCGACACCACGACGGGCCGCTGCCTCGTGGCCGGCGGCCGCGACGCCGGCTCGGCCCCGGACGGCGACGACCGCGGGTGCTTCGCCGCCTCCCAGCTCCCCGCCGGCTCCATCCCGGTGTCGGGCTGCCTGGGGACGGACTCCGACTTCGACAGCCCGGTCTACTTCGACAACTGGCCGGGCACCCTCGCCGACCCGGTTCTGGACCGCCAGCTCCACGCCCAGCCGATCCGGTTCACCAGCCCGGTGACGAACGGCTTCCGGCAGTTCGACCGCGTGGCGTTCGAGGCGGACCTGCCGCGGATCGAGAACGCGGTCACCCCGGCCTGCAACCGGACCACCGGCGCCAACTGCGTCAACCCCCCGCCGGGGACCACGTTCTACCCATTCTTCACGACGCACGAGTCGCTGGGCGGCGTGGCCTGCAACTGGCAGGAGGGCGGCGCCCACATCCCGGGCACGGCCAACACGTTCGGCGGCAGCTCGACCACCGCGTACGGCGGGCTGCTGACCCTGACGTACCCGGGTCCGGGCTTCGCGCCGATCCAGCGGATCAACAACTTCCGGCAGGTGCTGCCGAGCAACCCGTGCCCGTCGGTCAACTTCATGGACGACGGCTCGGACTGACGCGCTGATTTCGTCGAGGCCGGCCCATGATGGGCCGGCCTCACCCGTGCCCGTGCCTCACAATCGGGGCGATGGGCACCCCCCATGCGGCGCTCGTCCCGATCGAGGGGCTGCTCGCGCTCCAGCTCCTGGTCCTGCTCGCCGGCACCGCCGTGCACGAGCTCGGCCACGCGCTCGCCGCCCGCGCCGTCGGCTTCGACGTCGCCGGCGTCCGCGTGGGCCCGATCCTGGCCCTGGCCACCCAGCGCGGCTGGCGGGTCCGGTTCGTCTGGGAGATGGCGGTCGGCGGCGAGCTGCTGTCGGTCCCGGCCCGGCCCGACGGCCTCCGCCCGCGGCACGCCGCGATGATCGCCGCCGGTCCGGCCGCCCACCTGCTGGCCGGCGCGGTGGCCGTGGCCGGCGCGGCCGCCACGGGAGCGCTCGTGCTGTGGTTCGCGGCCGCCACGCTGCTGCTCAGCGCGCTGGTCAACCTGGTCCCCAGCCGGCCCCGGCTGAGCGGGCGCTGGACCGACGGGCGCTGGCTGCTCGCCTGGCTGGCGCAGCCGGACCGTGCCACCCAGCGCGTGGCCCTCGGCGTGCTGCAGCGCGCGGCCACCAGCTCCCGGCCCCGGGAGTGGGACGAGGGCTGGGCCAGCCTCGCCGCGAGCGGACCGCGCCAGCCGGCCGACGCCGCGCAGGTCGCGGGCTGCCTCCTGGCCTACGCCCACGCGCTCGACCGCGGCGAGACCGACCGGGCGGGCGCGCTGCTGACCCGCGCGTTCGCGGCCCGGCACCTGCTGCCGCCCGGCGGCCGGGCCGCCCTGGCCCTGCAGTCCGCGTTCTTCACGGCGTGCTTCCGCGGCAACGCGACGCTCGCCGCCCGCCTGCTGGAGACGGGGCTCGAGCGGCCCCAGCGGGCGCGCGCGCTGGACGTGGACCGGGCCCGCGCCGCGCTCCACCTGGCCGCGGGCCGGCGGACCGAGGCGGCGGCCGCGTGCGACCGCGCCCTGGCGGCGCTCGACACCACCTGGCAGCGTCCGGCCGGCCTGGTCACGCTCGACCGCGAGCTGCTGGAGGTCATGCGGGAGCGTGCCCGCGCGACCTCAGCCGATCAGACCGGACAGATCTTGTGGAGCGGCGGGTTGGTGCCCATCGGGCAGGGCCGAATCGTGCCGTCGTCCACCGCCGGGCCGCTCCCACCGCCGGACGAGCCGGAGGACGTGGGCGCCGGGGCTGGCCGCGCGGGCTGAGCCGGCGGTGCCTGGGTCGGCGCCGGTGCCTGGGCCGGCTGCGCGGGCTGGACCTGCACGGGCACCGCGACGTGGTCCGCGGGCGCAACGGCGGGCGCCGCGGCCGGATGCGCCGGCTGCGCCGGGCTGGCTCCCCCCGACGCGCCGCACCCAGCGGCGAGCAGGGCGACGCCTGCTGCGAGGATCGCGCGTCTCATCCCTGGCATGTAACCACCCGGCCACCGCTGGCGCAACCGCCCTGTCCAGAACTAACGTTTGACCGTGACCACTGCGCTGGACCTCTTCTCACCGGCGGCGCGGGAATGGTTCCGCGGCGCGTTTGCCGGTCCGACCGAGGTGCAGGAGCTGGGCTGGCGGGCGGTAGCGTCGGGTCGCCACACGCTGATGACCGCCCCGACCGGGAGCGGCAAGACGCTCGCGGCGTTCCTCTGGTGCCTCGACCGCCTCGCCACGGAGCCGGCGCCGCCGGGTCGGGAGCGCTGCCGTGTGCTGTACGTGTCGCCGCTCAAGGCCCTGGCGGTGGACGTCGAGCGCAACCTCCGGGCCCCGCTGGTCGGCCTCCGGCTGCAGGCGGAGCGGCTCGGCCTGCCCATCCCGGAGATCGCCGTCGCCATCCGCAGCGGCGACACCCCGGCCGAGGACCGCCGGGGCATGGAGCGGACGCCGCCGGACATCCTGATCACGACCCCCGAGTCCCTGTACCTGCTCCTGACCAGCGCGGCCCGGCGCGTCCTGTCCACCGTCCGCTGGGTGATCGTGGACGAGATCCACTCGGTGGCGGCCACCAAGCGCGGCGCCCACCTGATGGTCAGCCTGGAGCGGCTCTGCGCGCTGACCCCCGATGAGCCGCAGCGCATCGGCCTCTCGGCCACGCAGCGGCCCCTGGAGGAGGTCGGGCGCTTCCTCGGCGGCGTCGGCCGCGAGGTCGCGATCGTGGACGCCGGCCGCCGCAAGACGATGGAGGTGCGCGTCGAGGTCCCGGTCGAGGACATGGCGAACCTGGACAAGGGGGCTGCGCCGCCCGAGCCGCCGTCGGGCAACGCCGCGGCCTGGGCGGCGGAGCTGCCCCAGCCCCGGCGATCGATCTGGCCGGCGATCTACCCGCGGCTCCTGGAGCTGATCCAGCAGCACCGCTCGACGATCGTGTTCGTCAACTCCCGGCGCCTGGCCGAGCGGCT